>QQTW01001080.1_pt1 | contig 18604 bp, 18 predicted proteins | sample 1904831 | NCBI WGS metagenome assembly QQTW01 (sample SAMN09435610, study PRJNA476489) | Subsurface metagenome, whole genome shotgun sequencing project. | reverse complement strand
GCAGGTGTAGCCGTGGCGGGTCTGATAGCACTCGTAGGACGGTTCCGGCCAGTGTCGTCGCTGGCAGAGGCCTGAGGTGGTGTTAGCCTTTGCAGGGTGGTAGGGCTTGAGGTGGGGGGAGCAGTGCCGGAAGTGGAATTGCGAGACAACGTGGAGGGGCAACGGTGCGCCATTGACGCTGCCAACGGCCTCGAGTCTCTCTCTTGTGAAGCAGACGGCGGTGCAGTGTAACGTGAAACTTGTGGGTTGCCGGCCAATCGGAGTGACCAGGTCGGACGACGCATTCAGACGAAAAAGTCTTACCAGTGAGATACATGATGTAGAACATGGTGCAGTTGAAAGAACCGACAGGTCAATTGAACACGTTGAGATGCTCTTTCAACCCTCGTTCGCTTTCGTGCAGACGACCGTGACAGGCTCAATTGAGATGAGACGGAGTTGATATCTGACAGGGGTGTCTAAGGTCGGTACCACCAACGCTAGGTGCTAGACGACGGCAACCTCAAATGAAGAAAGGGAGAAGAGAAGGGATATGTCAACTGGCAGACAGCGAGACAGAGGAAGGTGGTCTGGTGGGCTGCAAAAGATAGCAACCCTCAATCGGCCACCAACGACGGGAGATTGTGATGATTTATTCATGCAGCAAGGGAGGGAGGCATATCTGAACATGCGGTGGAAGCTCGACGACCGAGTCTGCGGGGAGCAGCACCCAAGACCGACTCGACCGCCCCGGACGTATGAGATGCAGCAGTGCCTGTTGCGGCTCTGGGCCCGGACAGGGCAGTGGTGAGCCATGACCGATAGCATACATAGCTGATGTGTTGGCGCGTGTTTTTACCAGTGAACGGACAGAGCCTTCCAGACGTGTTTAAGCCGGTTCGAGACGAGACTGCCGACGCAAGCGTCGGAAGCGCATGTACGGAGGGAGCATGTAACTTGCAATTTGGATGTAACTGCGCACAGCGAAGCAAATTTTACATGTGTGCGGCTTCTGCTCCTGGGGCTGGTCCTGAGCCGTTATGCTGCTGCTCACATACCCCGCGACGGGTCGCGCCATCTGCTGCATGGGGAGTGGCGAAAAGGAAAGAAAATTTTCGAGATGATGTGCGTCCAAGCCGAGCGACGTCCATCGAGACTCTGATGTCTGCGGAGCGACGACGACGATACATGATGCAGTTCGTCCTAGCACAGGTACGGCAAAGTCGAGGGAGGTCTGCATGAGGCGTGAGTACCTAGCCTGGTGCCAGGGCGCGCTCCAGTGCACTGTGATTGGCAAGGCTCTGAGCTCTGCGGGGCGTCGACTCAAGCGAGAGTACCAGAGTTAAGAGCAGAATGATGATGTTAATGATGATAATGATTGCAATAATATCGAACATAACGCCGCTTCCCCAGACCCTAGGAGCGCTTGGCCGCTTGACGTTCGGAGCACATGCTCCAGCTCCGCATGTGTGTATGTACGGGCTGTCGATTCGGAGATTTTTCAAGGGAGTTGGTGCACTCCCTCTACTCAAGCACACATATAACTGCCGGTGAAGGAGTGCTCATTGATGCCATTGAACTCCACCGAGACTTGCCCGATCTGGCGCTGCTACAGTGCCGGTCGCTGCAGCCGGTCGGTACCAGGCCGGTTCACTGGCTGAGAGTTTGACACGCCTGTGTCGCGGTGAGTAATTGCTGCAGACAAGAAGCCGTGGGTGTTCAGCGCGAGCGGAGAACGCATATCCTGGCTGCTGCTGTTGCCTGTACCGGACACAGGTGCCCAGATGCACAGGTACCGGGGTCTCCCGTACTCGGACCGTTGAGAAAGAGGAGGTGAGGAAGTCAAGAAGAGAAGAAGGCGAGAGGAAAAGGAGGAGGTTGGTCGCTGGTGCTTCATGCACAGTGAGTTGGCAATCCGCTTGACGTCGCGCGGTGGCTCGGAACCGGAGAATCGAGTACGGAGGACGGACTGCCGCCGTTAGCTCTCGCGCTCTGCAGCAGCAACATTCAAAGAAAGGGCGACTTTAGGATTCATCTCTGCGTCATTCTGCGCATTCCGATGGAGAAAGGATGTGCTCTTTGCGTCTGATATTCAGTCCCTGTCCTTGTCGCTGAGGCTGTGGATTTCTTTTCGTCTCCGTTCCTCAGCAGAACGTTCTTGTACGACCTCGAGGCTCAGGACTCCACAGAGAGTCATGGACTCCACGAGGCGGACTTCGCAGGCGCATCGCAATCCGGAAGCCAAGCGCCTAGCTACGTCTCTAAAACGCCATAGACACCTGAGTAATGAACATTCGTTATCTGCCTCGACCGTAGCCTCTGGTCCAGAAACGCGTATCCAGGTTTGGTGCTCCGTACGGACTTGAAGATTCCTTGCTGCAGCTTGCTTCCTATGCGCGTGTGTGCATGAAGTTCGATCTGAGCCCTTATCTCATTGCCTGTATTACCAACGTCCGAACGGCATACATATTTGCGGAGGTGCATCGACGCGATGGATTCACCTACCAAGGTAGCTCGCACCGCAGTAGCCGCAACCGCTCCACCATCCAGGGCGCTCCGAGTCCGCATTGAAAATGGTTTCAATGATCATGCTCTCGAGGCGAGGCGAGTCGAGTCGAGCATGAGGGACGCTCGGAGGACTGTAGCGTCTCTAGCCCCCGAGAGCTTGAAGGACAGATGACATGATGTTGAAAGTTGTGGATGTTTAAGTCGATTGAGAGATTACGAGACCCAATAGGAGCACCCATGGCCCTCCTCGAAGCCCCATTCGTCCCAGGACGAACGATTCCGACCCTGTGGATCCGGCGGAGAGCAGCTCCGCTCCGCCCTCGCCTGTCGGCTCCTCACCTCCGTGGGTTAAGATGCTGAGGTGTTTGTACGTACAGATATGTACGACAACCTCACCGTGAGTGAAAAGCATTGAGATTTCCAGAGTGTTTCCCCTGAGCTATTAGTCCCCTTACCTTTATTGCATCTGAGCGCAATCGACGCTCAGAAACAAGTCATGGAGAAGCCAATCCAACGCGTTACGCTGTTTAAGATCTCGAATGAGGAGCATATCGATCAGTTGCTAGCAATATATGCGACCCTGCAACAGGATGCAAAGAAGGTTCGTGTGGAGCTGATACCGAGTTTCTTTCTCCTTCTGACATGATTGTTTCTTCGTTCTGATAAGCTGCATTCTCGTCTTCCTTGCTTAGCTGCAACTCATACCTCTCTTTACTAAACTTGATTCTCCATCCCGCCGTCCCCCCCACCCATCGTTCCGCCCCACGAGACTCCACTGATATCCCACCCATCCCCATTCCACCCCTCCTGTCCGTCCCCTCCCCGAGCCCAATCTCACGCCCTCTCCACCCAGGATTCTCAACCATACATCCTCAGCTGCCGGGCCTCGCGCATCATCCCGGACGCGCGCAACGCGGGCTTCACCGTCTGCGCCCGGACGACGTTCGCCTCGGCGGCGGACCACGCGTACTACGACACGGCGTGCGCCGCCCACGACGCGCTCAAGGCCAGCGCCAAGGCGTGGCTGGACGGGCCGCCGGTTACAGTGTTCATGGAGGAGTGAGGGTCGGGGCAGGGCTGATGCGGTTTCCGAGTGTTGATTCGGAGGATGTGGCGAGGGTGGGTTTATTACGGTGATGTGAGGGAACCCGGCATTGATGCTAACATCAAATCGGTCGGGATGTCGTCGTGGTGTTGGGTTTGTGTTGAGAGTTCATGCTAGGACGCTTGAAACGTAAATGCACAGAGCTCACTACGACTGGGCACTTCGGTGCTGATGCATTCTGCACTCATTGCGGACATACTACTACAAAGCTCCTCGATATACTCCAACAAGTGACTGGTATACAAGACCGACCATTAAACTTTCATCGCCCATGAGTCCCAGAGGGTGACTGCATGACACCGCTCTCAGAATCCGCCTTTGGCCTCATAAAACCGTCTTGCCTGTTCAGCAGCGCCCCATGGCAGCACGAAGAGCGGATGAACAGCTCCCACTTGATCATCGTCGGTCAGAGCCCGAATGTCTGCATCCGTCTCAGGGTTTTTGTCCACAACCCAATGAAAGGCTGAGCCGAGTGTTTCGAAGGAGACAGGCTGGGGATCAGACTCGGTGGAAAGGGTCGGCTTGCGGAAGGTGTATCTGTGCTGTGCCGCGCTGAGGCCGACGAGGTTGTAGCAGGTGTGGTATGCGTCACTATGTCTGGGAAAGTCGTCAGGTCTCCATATCGGCATCGGATGCCGCCGATACGGCCCAGTTGCTGCTCGGTCTGGTAGGATTGTGTACATACTTGCTTGGTTTGTCCCTCAGACCCCCTTTCTTCGCCTGACAGCAGCAAAGGGTGTATCGAATCAAGGCCTCCCGGCTCCACACTGAACCCTCTTCCGAAGAAAATGGCGATTTCTCCGACTCAGACAAGCAAGATTCGAGCAGCGACCAGCAGCCACCTACCCAGGTGCTGTAGCAGCCGTCGACCAGCTTGTTCGTACGGCCTGCGAAGCCGCCCTCGGGCGCGTACTGCCGCGACGAGAGCCACGCAAGCAGCGTTTGTACGTTCAGGTACCTACTCAAGAGCATAACTTTAGCATTGCGGATTTTGAGTGCTCTGACGGCGGAGTCGCGGATCAGGGGTACACTGACTTTCCAAGCATTTCTGGCGGATCCCCGATGATGCAGAGACAGGCAAGGCCGCAGAAAGTGTAAGCGCCGTGAGCCTCGCCGCCCGGGGAGCTGGAGAGTCCACCCTCGTACGTTTGGCCTTGAAAAAGTCAATCAGATGCAGGCTAGAGGGGTGTCTGACAGTCTTACACTTCGATATCCATTCGGCGAGACCGGTGAGAAATGTCTCATCGCCAGTAACTCTTGCAGGCGAGTCTGGAGGTAGCTCCAGCGGCAGGTTCAGCAGAGAGATGAGAACGACGGCGCAGTACGCGCCTCTGCGCAAGAATCAGCTTGAGCGTGCCTGGAGGAAATGACTCAATTACCGGACGTCCTCCTCGCCATTGGCGCACATGGTGAAGCCTCCGTCGCGTAGCTTCATCTTACCCAGCCAGTGCCACCTGGAAAGGATCTCAGTAAAGGCTTAGAATAGGTCAAGGATGTCTTCGACTCACATTGCTTTCCGGTCGATGACATCGTACGCTTCAGGTGTCCCTACTATGGACAGGTTCAACATGACCGCGTACGTAGGTGCCAAATGCGATAAGTGGCCATGACCGCCACCGAAGCCTCCGTCGGCATTTTGAGCAGGTGAGAGAGTGGAGATTAATCTGAGACGCCAGGGAGGTCAGAACAGAAGAAGTGTTGATAACTTGACTCTTGCGTGTAATGATCGTTTGTAGAAACAAAGAGATTTATATGGAACGTATCAACAGAACTACTGTACCTTTCCGCATATTCAGAGATGTCTGCTCCCATGATAGACAGCCCAGTCAGTGCCCAGTACATTATCCATGGCCGGCTGGCGTCAATGGCCGCAAAGTTGGACGGATAAGTCCCCAAGCTGGCGCGCAGGTACTTGATGTGCGTCTCCCGCTGCAGCCTCGGAATCCCGTGAGCACTGAGATCCGAAGGCGACCATTGCGTGCCGTTGGTACCGCTCAGAAACGGCAGGCATTCCTCAACAGTCTGTTCTTGCAGTTCGGAAGTCTGGGTTTTCAACGCGTCTACGATCGGAGGTGGTGAGGTGAAGAACGGCGGCACTGAAACTGCCGAGACGGCCGGCGTTGCCTGCGTTGGTTGCTCGGCGTTCACGCCGGCGACATCATCGTCCTGGCTGTCGGAGAGCTCCTCGATGCGCATGTCGCCGAGAAGGCTGTCGAGCTTCGCGGTCGGCGTCTCTTCAGGGCGCTGTTCCTCAGTAGACTGCATATTTGTCGGAAACCTAACTTTTCGACGTCTTCTACTGACAACTCTAGACTTGGGATTCACACGCATCAGAAATGGATTTCACTCCTTGGAATTTCAAAGGTCCGCCATCGCTCCGCGTGGACTGTTAGTATTGTTTGTTCAGGTTCTACGCGATCTATTGTTCCTAACGCGCTTTGTCAATCAACAAACTCTAGAACCGCTTTCAGCACGGAAGCTAAATCCTCATTCTTTATTCCCTCTCGACATCACAGAAGAGCCCGACATATGCTTCATACGCCATTTCGATGAATGAACAAATCATTGGTAACCGCCATGTCTTGATGCCATTCCTTGCGTCACAACATCCGCAGCCGCCACGATCCTGGATATAAGACGGTCGAAACTGGTAAAGCCGTTTCCGCGCACTCCAGCGGAACAGAATGCGATCAATATACGCTTCGCTTCACTTCAATTTTTCATGCTTACCGATCTCATTGTCCCGGTCTAGTGTCTCTAAGATTATCGAAATATACAGAATCATATTCGTCATCGCTGGCATTTGAAGGAGATTTTACAGGAGCATTCATTGGAGCATCTACCACCAGCCTAACTCGCACAGAAGCTTTATTGAATCGAAGGAGAGCTCTTCTTTGTCGGAGCGCTATTTGCTCCTTATCTGCAAAATGTACTGGCTGCTCTCCTGTATCGATCAATGGACTGTATCCACTGCAGTCTGAATGTCAATACAGTCCCATCTGAACATCTCTCTGCGTTTTCGAAAAGATACTGCTTCTGCATCGCATAACCAATTCACTACGCCACCTCCGAGTATACCCCCTTGCGGGGGAGGCGAAGCGGAGCAGCTCCAGGTCGTGGAAGATCCTATTCGCCCGCTGGTATCACCCCGAGGCCGACGTGTCTCAATAGATTTGCCAATGGCGGAAGAAGGCAGGAGTGGGTTCGATGGCTTGTCCAGATTAATTCTCCGCGAGAGTTTCGGCAACGATGGGTCCCGTTATGGAGATCGCCAAATTTCCAGGTTCACGTCTGAGTCCCGTCGGATTGATTGGAACGCCAGAGTCTGGGTAATAGTGAGTCTCGACATGGAGAACGTCAAATCTAAATATTCACGTATGAGCAGGTTCATCACTAATCTGTAGTGCAACCCCAGCGGCTTCGCCCAGTGTTGATGGCAGTTCTGAGTTCCTTGTAGCAGAAGCTCGATCTCGAGGGTAAGATGGTTCTCGAGCAGGCCAGACGACATGTTGCAGCTCGAGGTCTGCGGACCGGAACAGCCACCAACTGCGTGGCTTCGTTTCTTCCGACGGCCCCATACTGCTCCTCTCACTTCCCTTAAATGTGCCGCCAGCTTCCAAAATCCCTTATGGCTCAAGGCAAACGCTCGATCTCGAAGAAGAGATGTTTTTCAAGTAGGGCCAGCCGACGCAACGCAGCATCTGCGGGCCGAAACAACCACTAATCTGTCATGACGGAAGTTCCATCTCGAAGATGAGATGGTTCTCAAGTAGATCCAGCCGACGCAACGCAGCATCTGCGGGCCGAAACAGCCACCAAGCGTGTGTTGACGGAATTTATTTCCTTGTCTGGAAAAATTCCCTCCTGAATTTCCTTCTGTGGGTTTGCTCCTCCCCATCCAGCATAGGCCGTCAACCTTCCATATCAAGGCTTTGATTCTTCAACGACACCGGTAGAAGACCAGCATGTTGCATGTAAAGTCTGGGCTCCGTCATCATTGGGGTCTCCAGGTCTGACTGTGGAGGATCTGGATCCACACATATCACAGCGCTTCTTCTTCGACCCCACCCAGCAGATATCAGCAACTGCAACGCCAAAACTGCTACTCTGATTCATACCTCATCAGCAATCGGTTGGCCCCAGCCGCTCCTATCCCTCTTTGCGTCGTCGTCGTCGGAGCAGCTGGCAACTTGTTCTGGTCGCTTCGGGGTCCTGCTCGCACTCGTTTGCCACGCAAGCTTCACGCCTATGCAGCTTCCAGTCCTGTCCCGTTGCGGATTTGGTGAATTATTCACGCTCCTCAAGCTCTGATTTTGTCATTCCCCTTCCAAGGCAGGGCATGAGGCGTTCGCGTTGATCGGGTGCCATCGAAGCTGATTTCGCTGAGGTGCCTCCATCAAAACGATTCTCTGGTCCGAACCTGGTATCTCATGGGTGATCAGGTGTATCTTTATATTCGTCAGTAAAGGATCAAACTGTTGTAGAGTAAGTCTTACCTTCAGGCTTTCGACCAAGTACCTGGAAGAGATTGGTGTTTCGCAGTTCATCAACACGCTCAAAAAGGCTTTTGCGAACGCACTCGCAGAGAGTGAAATGCAACACTAAGTAAAGTAATTGACCAGGTGGAGATTTCTTTACACTCAGTTTCCTCAAGATATGTCGCGCTTTCCTTTTCCCCGGACCGCACCTTCTCATGACTTCATGACGCACGTTCTCCCGAATTTCCGATGGGGATGTGACCACTGCAATGATCTCAATTGCTATTTTCTTCAGCCATATTTGTATGGCATGAGTGGCTGATTGTATGTGTATGCTCTAGGGCAAGTACCGCGGATGGGTGTTCCCGTATAGTCCTTCCCTCATATTCCAGTTCACATTTCTTTCCCTGAATGGAAATCTTCGAACCTTGTAAGAAGTCGTGTTTGTTCTTCTTTTGGCAAAATCCAGTTGCTCTTGATCTCGCTTCCATATCAATCTATTGTGTGCTCTAGTAGCTCTTTCTCGATGGAACAACATCAACCTACGTGAGGTAAGAGTGGTCGTTTGCATGAGCATGAAGTCGCAATCTCCTCACCTAAAGACCTCTATCTGCATGCTCCTTTCTCCATAAGTCGCCCCTGTCCTTCCGCCCACAACCACGCCTGCACCAACCTTCCATTTTACCCTTTTATGCCCCTCCCGGCGCATCTCAAAGTCGGTCAGAACGATAAGAGCAACTCCCACGCACCCGACGTTTTTGTAATAGCTCCATCTCATGGTGATTTCCTTGTCATAACCCCGGCTCTCATCTAGCCTTCCTCCACTTGACGAGGGCCCCTGCGGTCCTCATCTTTTCTCGAGACTACTAAATGGTCTCCATCATCTAGCATTTCAATTCCGCAATCAACTTCTGCAATCAACTTCAGCAATCAACTTCAGTAAAAATTTCAGTAAGAAACTTCAGCAAGCAACTTCGTCCTTCGATTTCAGCAAGCAACTTCAGCCCCAATAGATGGTCCCAGCAAGCATCCAGGCAAAAGAAGTCCGAATCTGCGCCATTCCGCGCACATTCCGATACTAATATGTCGCCTGCCTATGGAGTCGGTCCTCATGCATGCCATGTCTTCTGCGCATCGCCTTGCTCGTCTCCCGCTTCCCCGGTCACGGCTTTGTTGTTTGCAATGGCCACATGCGAGCCGTACTTGCATGCGGGCATGGAAAAAGCTCAGCGAAAGCACGTGGCCTTGACATCATTCGACACCGGAGTTCGAAAAGGCGCATTCCGATACTCATATGTCGGTTGCCTATGGCCTTGGTCGGCATACGCGCCATCTCTTCTACGCGTCGCACTTCTCGTCTTCCGCTCCCTGTTGGTGCCGGTTTTGACGGCAATGTTTGCAATAACCACATGCGAGCCGTACTTGCATGCGGGCATGGAAGAAGCCCAGCGAAAGCATGTGGGCTTGACATCGCTCGACAGCGCTAACACCAGAGTTCGAAAAGGCGTATTCCAGCACTCATATGCCGGTTACTTATGGACTTCGTTGATATACATGCCATTTCTTCTACGCGTCGCACTTCTCGTCTTCCGCTCTCCCTTGATGCTGGTTCCGACGGCAACGCTTGGAATAGCCACATGCGAGCCGCACTTGCATGCGGACATAGACCAAGTCCAACGATTACACATGCAAATCACATCGCTTGACACCAGTGCTTGCAGCTTTGAAGTCAGGAACAGCTATCGGTTGATCAGGATTCGCGACCGGATTGGCCTTGCCAGTTATGGCGGCAGCGTTTGGACTGGACCGCACGCTTCGGCGCTTCTCAGGATGCCTGACCAAGACTCCATTGACATTTACAGGCCACCTCTTCATCATTTGGGTTCCGGCCTGCGAGGAATGATGTGAAACCAGACTCCAAGACCTACACCAATGATGCTCCCTTTTCATTTGCCTGCGGAGCTGGTCGTGGCAACGACAAGACCAACGCAAACCAACATCAAGGAGCCGGGAAAGCAGCAGGACTCCCTCGCCACACATGCTCAACCCACACGCCCCAATCATCATGCCACACGGCACCTTTGTCGACGGTTTCGACCGTTTCCTTTTCCGCCTTTTCCGCCTTTTCCGCCTTTTCCGTTTGCCCAACATGGGCCAGAAGGGAAGAAATGCTGTGCCGGCCGGCGCGGATGTGGAGGAAGGATGGACGCAAATCCTTACCCATATCCTAGCCCCGAGCGGCCCGTTAATCTCTTGTGGACCGTCTCGGCGCCGGTCGAAGGCTGCGACTTCAACCACCCCAACCGCGACAGAGACCCACGCGGCCTTCGCCAGGCATGCAGGGAGCGTTGTGGGGCGCGGCGACGTTGACGCCCGCTGATTGCGGGGTGGACGGGTGCGCCCTACGGATCAAGATGAGTGCGCCGACATACGCGACGATCGGAGCGCTTATCATGGCGGGAACTGCACTCCTCCTCGCGGCCGTTGCGTGCGGCTTGGTAAGCGTAAAGCTCCGCAAGGCGGGGAGAGCGATGTTCCTTGCTGCTGTTGGCTCCGCATCAGTTGGGTCACTTTGCGTCTATCCATTAACCTTTGGGACGACCCGGCTTCCTCTCCGTTGCTATCTCCCTGGGCCCATCAGACGACCGTTGCCACTGCTAGGCGTCCAGCAGCCCTTATCTGGCGCTCCAGCCGCACTTCAAGCCGAACTGGACCGTTCAGCCACGACTCTTCTCTGAGGCGGAGGAGGACACGGAGCTCAACCTTCGGATGGCCATCGCGCTCGTCAGGCACGGAGCCGCACTCGCAGGCCCAGATGGCAAACACTACTGCGAGGAGCAGAAGCTGCCGCCACGTTCATCGCCCATCGAGAGTCAAAACGAGCACTCCAGGACCAATTTCCACGGAAGGAGAAACAGAGACAGAACAACGTGTGCCCTGTTGCCCCACCTAGTCCTGGTTTGGCCACAGACACTTACTGGCAGCATCCTGGAGACGAACACAGACAGTCGTCCGTCGATGAATTCGGCTGCGCGGGTCAAAATTATCCACTCAAGCCACTCCGCTTCACTTCTCGGCATACATCACGACTTCACATCTCGTACGACAAAGTCCAGCAACTAATGCGCAAGGTCATATCCGCGAACGGGTTAGCGTCATCAATACCTCCAGCTGAGCTCTGAAGACCTTTTTCTGTCCGTTCGGATCCGACGTCGGACTCGATGCTCATCATGGCGAGCCTCGCCCTGCTGCTTGCGGCAATTGTTTGTGATCATCGGTGTCAAGCTGAGAGGGGCAGGCAAGGGGATGCATGGCGGGAGGAGAGGGGGAGGGAAAGGACGGGGCGTAGGATGGAGCAGCGTTGATAATTCAAATATCTCATCGGTGCCCACCTGCGAGTAGGGATGTTGTCGTGTATCTTGAAATGCTGGGCTGTGAGAAGGTGGGTTTCTTGAATTGTATTGATTGATTCTCAGTTCGGAAACAGTGTCCTCGTTATGTGTATCAGAATTCAAGGCTACCCAGGTGATTCTCCGCTCGAAGATCGGGACAGTAATAATGTGAAGCCTTGACTAGCTGTACTGAAGTCGCGAAGTGGTGAACATTTTCCCCGGCTGTTTTACTCTGAGCCATGGGGTCGCTAGTCATAGATACAGAGGTGAGTCAATTCCTTCCAGCCACCCATATTCCCCGGGGCCGGGTGATGCTGAACCTTGGAACAATGTCGCGCCTAAGCTGTTGTCCACACACATCAAGGAGAAAGCGACCAAGCCTTTCCCTGTATTTCAGCTATATATCTGGAATCGCTCCAAAGCGTAAGTTAGTACATCCCCGAGAAGTTACAGAAAGGTCGAGTACCTGCTCAGCTAAGTCGATTGACGGGTCACAACCCCATATCTACAATCTGCACAGAGTGTTGAGACATACGATCCATCAAACACATACGGTGCGACATACGAGGCAATAATGAGGTGCCCAAGCTTCGGGAACCCGGGGCGGGAGTTGAGTGCGAGAGAACTGAGAGCCAGACTGGCACTCGGGGGCGAGGTCGAGGGGCTCAACAGAACCCTCAGACAGCGGGCGCGGAGGATTTCGGATAAATCTAAAAGCTTTATTGATTTGCTGGCAAGCAAATGTCGAGAACTAGTGAGAAAGCAGAAAGAGCCGCAAAGAGAAGCTTTGTGCGAAGAGATAGAGACTATAGAGGTATAGTCTTCCTGAATCCCGTAATCGGAGTGTCGGACACTAAATATATTGATAGAATGAGGCGAAGAGCCGCTGGGACGAGGCCCACGGACCTGGCCTGGTGGAGGCCCTCGTCAGAAACGCCGCGAGCATGATCGAGATTCGGCTCTTCGTTCAGTACGGTGACTACCTTCCGGAATCTCTCAGACGACGCCGCGGAAATGATTTCGACGACATGATCTGGAAGCAAGAAAGCGTGGACTGGAGCAGAGTAGCTCACGAGCTAGAGCGCGAAGATCAAGCACACGACGAGTACTACGATATCTGGCGAATGAAGAACGCAAAGCCGGATCTCAGATTTTCTGCCTGTGTCTCGGTTGCCGCCCACTTCATAGGGATTTCCGCTGGCCACCTGACATGGGAAATCAAGGCTTACGCCCGAAGACAGGACACGGCCCACAATGAAACCAAAGAGCTAATCGCCGTGTGTGATTGGCAAAGACTAGCGGATAGAATTATCAAAGACCTTAAGCTGCTTGAAGCTGCATTTCCGGGCCGAGAGCAGGAACAGATTGCCATGAGAAAGACGATCAGGGCCTTTCAGGCCGAACACTTTCAATTCATAGGGAGCGATAGAGCAGGGAACATTGTCTGGGTACTTAACGAACGTACACAGAAGAAATGGGACACTTACCGGGAGCGGGTGCGCCAGGATCTGACGTTCCATGAAATCTAAACCCTTCAGATGCTTACCTGTGTATTCGCACCAACAAGGGGTATTGGCACCGCCGGCGGATGGTGATGAAGACGCGGTACGAGAGTTGTCAGCTGTGTACGGGATCTAGGCCCCAGAGCACGATAGAATATCTTTAGTTATGAATGATGTTATCACTTTTAATCTTGCCGCACAGGTCGTCGCCTCAGTTGATCCTAGTGCAAAATAGGGACCGGTGAGAGCGTTACGATGAGCTGATGTGGAACAAATGCAGACATTGATCCGCCGTCGAATTTTCTGTTTAACGTCCGAGCCTTTTGAGTTAACAGAGGCAGTATAATCATTATGAACAAGATGCAAGCTCAGTAGCACTTACACAGTAGAGTTGACCCATACCAACCCAAAACCTCTGGATAGCCTAGGGAGGCTATACAGCTCCACGAGTCGCCAAGTGACCTTGACTTGGTGAGTCGCCCAAGTGACTTTAAGTTGGTAGGTTGACTGGTAGAAGACTACTCAGGCCTTCTCATCCAAGGAACAAAACCTTTACCGCGTAAAGGTCGTGATGAGACCCGCAATAGTAATTTGAACCGACCAGGAACCTGACTGGATCTGCTACCTTCGAATGAATGAATCGATATATGACTGATGCGTCAACATCTAACACGGTTTGATGATAGCTTACCAAGGGTGAACTCCCATTGACTCTGGATATTGCTCGTATTTGGTAGACTGTGGGGCGTTGCCGTCGCTCAGACTGTAGAGTATTGCTATTGCTCAGACCTCACTGAAATATATAGAGAGGCTCCCTCCCCCCCTTCCAACTGTTCTCATCCTCAAGCAATCCGTCTAGTTCACAGGTCAATTCAAAGCACAACCAAACTCAATCAATCACACATACGGTTGAAGATGGCTCCAATCAACAGCACCACCACCACCATCTCCGCCTCGGCCTCCACCTCCACGACCAATTCTCCCGGACCGACCTCACTAGCAAACGACACCATTACCAACGGCTTCGGCGCTCGAGTTCTCACCGAACCCATTCTGGTCTGGAAACGCCAGGAGAGCAGAGGATACGGCGTGCCGATAGTCGCGAATGCGGAGGGCAGTATGGAGGAAAATCCATACCCCTACCCGACCCCCGAGCCGGCCGTGAATCCCCTGTGGAGCGTCCCGGCTGCCATCCCGGCCCCCACCCCATCCCTATTGCCGCAAGGGGGGTACTCCACAGAACTTGCGCCGACGATGACGACGACTGTCGCAACAGCGACAGGAACCCACGCGCACGCGGCCAAGGGCATGCAGGGAGCGTTGTGGGGCGCGGCGACGTTAACGCCCGCCGATTGCGGGGTGGACGGGTGCGCCCTACGCATCGAGATGAGTGCGCCAACGTACGCAACGATTGGGGCGCTCATAATGGCGGGGACCGCGCTGCTCCTCGCGGCCGTTGCGTGCGGCTTGGTGAGCGTAAAGCTCCGGAAGGCGGGGAGGGCGGTTGATGCTGAGCGGGAAACGGAAGAGCAGGGGGAGCAGGGGGAGGGGAGTGATGTCGCTTCGACACTCGAGGAGGTTCCAGGGCGCTATTAATTTTCTGTTCTTGTTGTCTGGAGTTTTTCTGTAACGGGGGAATCGAGCTGTTTTTTGTATGCCAATCGTAATCAATCAAACTTCTAAAGGGAAAGAATGTGCGAGAGAATGGGTTCAAATATCTCAAAGTATGATGCTCACGTAAATTAGAAAGGATAATGATAAAGCTTTTGAGTACCACCGGCTAACCAAAATATGCAGACCGCCGCTAGCGCAGACAGAGAAGAGAGAGCTGGGCTGAAAGACTATACCAAGGTAGGATTGCAGACCCAGATTCACTTGGACAAAGCGCAGCATATGAAGAAGCCGCCATGCGCCGTAGAGTAGGAGGCCGGTTGGGACACGAGTAAAGAACCCGCATGGAAACCCAGAAGAATTACCCACCGTCTTCACATGATGATAGCAGGAACTATGGGAAACGTTAGCAACCATCGAAAAGTGACTCGGATATCCTTGTTTACCGTCAACATTCTGCTTGATAGACTTGTGCGGCAGGATCGAGCCACCATTGACGTAAATCTCGTCGCCAATGGTAACATCATCTCCCAACACCGTCACGTTCTCCAACCGTGCCCACCGTCCAACAGTACTGTTCCAGCCGACAATGGTCGACTTTATCCACGCGTGGTCTTTCACCTTACTACCCTGCAGCAACACGCATCGCTGCAGCCGCACGCCGTCGCCCACGACCACATTCGGCCCAATAGTGACATTGGGGCCAATGCGGCAGTTCTTCCCGATTTTCGCCGACGGGTCAATCAGCACGTTGCCACCGTGCACGTACGGCTCCGATGCAGGCGTCAGCTTCTTGGAGCCTTTCTTGGAGAGCGACGAAAGGTAGAGGCAGGTTCCGGTCAAGAAGTCCTTCGGTTGGCCGACGTCCATCCAGAAGCCGTCCAGGTCGAATGAGTGCAGCTGGCCGTCCTTGCAGATGGCTGGGAACGTCTCCTGCTCGATGGACGTCGGTCGCAGCTCTATCCGCTGCAGCACGCTCGGGTTAAGGATGTATAGGCCTGCGTTGATCCGGTTCCCGACAAATTCAACCGGCTTCTCGACGAAGCGATCGATTCTGGACGGGTGGTGTGGCTGGTGGACGACCACGCCGTACTTGGAGGGCTCTTCCACCTTGGTCACTACGATGGTGCCCTCGTCGCCGTGGCTCTTGTGGAACTCGGCCAGCTGGGTGAAAGGGTAGTCGCAGATGACGTCTGAGTTGAGAACGAAGAATGGGGAGTTGTCTTTGCCTAGGATCTTCTCGGCCAACTTCAGAGGGCCGGCTGTGCCTAGGGGCTCGGTCTCAACTGAGAACTCTATCCGCACGTTATACTCGACTTCGTACTGGGGGGTCCATCAGCCTTTGCTCATTGGAAATGACTGCACAATGCGGAACAAAAAGGCATACTCACTTTTTTGAGAGCCGCGGTCATAATCTCCGGCCTGTAGTTAACGGCAAGAACAATGTCGGTGACACCGGCTGCTGCTAAGCTCTCCACCTGATGCAGGATCATGGGCTTATTCGCAAACTCCACCAATGGCTTAGGGAGCGTGAGAGTCTGCCATGAAGAGGTTAACCTTGACTGTTATGTTTCTTTTACATGTCCTGGTAATTGGTGGATTTCGGGATTGCCTACCAGAGGTCTCAGACGGGTGCCGAAGCCGCCAACGAGGATGAGAGCTGCAAGCAGCCGTTAGCATGCAATCATTTGCTGCTGAAGTATTGCTCAATGCCTCACCTTTCATATTTGCGAGTACGAAAGATTGTGATGTTTGAAGTCGAAGAGAATGCGGTGCTGGAGACGACAAAGGGGTCGAAAGCTCTGAGATGCGCGTGACCGGCCACAAAGCTCCTGTGGATGGGCAATATTCTGTCAGAAGGTGGTCGCGGTTTGGACTCAATGCTCTGAGCTCCTGATAATCCAAAAACGAGGGAATAGTCTGATCTCTTGTATTCACGACGGCGACGTGGATGACAATTCAGGAGGAAATGAAGGGAGTGGACAGCTTGATGCTCCCTGGACAAAACTCTCGAGCTGTTCAAGGGTTCTTATCGATTACGACCTTCTGGCTCGATCGTTGACAGGGGTCCGCACTAGCTCTGCGCGGCCGAGGCATCCCGAAGGTCTTGTGGCACCGCCTATTGGCGCTTGCAGCTCTTCCGATTCAATTTACACGATGTTTGGACGGTGGTGGTCCCGAAGCTAATTATAGCGCCCGGAATTGGTGTCGAATCAGTCGGACACGCGGGAAAGGGGAATCGGGCAGGGCCACAAACTCAAGTCGAGATTGTCAGTAATCGAGGGTCATGATGGAAGCGCATGCAAGTCACGGCATCGACTAAAGGAAGCAAAGGCTGTCTCGTATATAGGATTTGGAACTATTCAGAACTTCACGAGACGGATCTGGCCGGGCTGGAACCGGATGGAATTGCCTGCACGTCACCTGCTCATACAGAGTTTGTTATCAGTGTCAGATGCAAGTATCAAATCTGTCTTTCATTCAGCTGGGATTCGCCCATTTAGCTGATGCTATGTAACGCTGCTCGCTCTAACATGCTTATGCAAAATTGCTCAGACTTTTGAAATTCACAAGTTCCAGCAGAGAGGCCTGCGGAGGCGCAATTCCAACGCTTCTCGGCATGAGTGCTGGAGAGCAAAGCGTTCAGTCGTCAAACTTGATGCTCTTGACCCCCATCGCATCAATCTGCCCGCCTCTGTACGATCCTCTCTTCTTCTTGTTCTTCTCCTTCGTGAACCCCTTGCCCCTTGTGATGCTCAAGTCTTGATACGCTTTCTCGGCGTAGTCGTACGGCTGGTACGCATTCGATGCGAAGCGTTGGTCGACCTCCATGTCTTTCGGGATGCGACTGAAGCGATTGACGTCCGACTTGGCTCGCTTCTTGTCGCTGGCAGTTTCCTCCGTCGAGGGTGCTGCGTCCCCAGTTGGAGATGCGGAACGTTTGCGTTTGAGCGGTTTCTGCAGCGCGTCTGCCGTTGGCGGGGCCACTGAAGGTTCCACGACGGATAACTTAGCGGTAGGCGCCTTCAGTGAAGCGGTCCCTTTCTTGTCGTCGGCACCGCTGGCAGCTACTTCGCTCTCTTGGAGTGTTGCGCTGGAGTCGGCAGACCCTTTCCTGGGCAACTTATCGATGCTGGCTTCGTCCTGCTTTTGGTCCTTGGCGGTTTCCTTTGGGTCGTTTCCCTGATCATGATCCCTCTTTTTCTTCTCTTTCTTCTCCTTTTTCTCCTTCTTTTCCTTCTTCTGCTTCTTCTCCTTCTGCTTGCCCTCCTCGTTTTGACTCTCGAGTTCTAGCTTCTTCTGCATAAGTGTCTGCTGTAGCTGCTGCATGCTCTCCTGCTGCTCTGCTTTCTTTTGATCGTCCAGCAGCTTCTGCTCGCGCGCTTGATTGTTTTCCTCCACCCGCTTCTGGTAGTCGGCCCGTCTCTGCTCTTCGGCCCGCTTCTTTTCTTCTGCACGCTCTTGCTCTTCCGCCTGCTTCTTCTCCTCGACCCGCCTCTGCTTTTCCAGCCGCTTTTGTTCCTTTGTCTTCTTCGTCTTTTTTGACGGGTTTGGCTCCTCCATCTGCCCTGGCAGTTGTTCGGTGGCAGGCTTTGGTGCAACCTGCTCGCCCTTGGCATCAACCTTGGTCTTCTTTAAGCTAGCTTTCGTGGATGCTGTGGCGTCGGGTGCTGGAACGCTGGACTCCTCGGAGCCAGACTCGTCCTCAGACTCGCTCTCGGACGACGATGACAACGAGGCGGCGGAAGATCCCGCCGAGGAAGAGGAGTTGGATGTACTGATAGATGGTGCGGACTTGTCGTCTGCCTCACGAGAGTTCTCAGGTGGACCCGATTTCTTGGCGCGTTTCTTTGTAGGCAGTCGATCGGAGGAGGAATCGGAGGATGACTCTGAAGACGAGCTAGACTCTGATGAGCTTGAGTCCGAAGGCTTCTTCTGCTCAATTGCAGATGCCTTTCGTTTCAGGCCAGAAGCAGCCAACATTGAGTCTATCCTCTTGATCGGTGCAACGGCTGGGATCGAGGTGCT
>QQTW01001079.1_pt1 | contig 18609 bp, 20 predicted proteins | sample 1904831 | NCBI WGS metagenome assembly QQTW01 (sample SAMN09435610, study PRJNA476489) | Subsurface metagenome, whole genome shotgun sequencing project. | reverse complement strand
CAGCGCTAAATCAAGCTTATTTTCAAAGTAGTTTTCATCATCAATCGAGTTTTAGAACTCAAGAAATAGAATGTCGGACGATGGGGGATAAAATTTGCCGTTTTATTACAAAAAGAAATTGATGGAATGAAATCAGGACTTACGCAAAACTAAAGAAAGAATAAACCACAAAGGACACAAAGGTCACGAAGGTAAGAAGGTTTGAGAGAGTTTTTCCATGAGTCCTAGAAATTTTTGATAGTAAAATAGCGGTTAAAAAACTATGCTGACCAAAAGCGAAATAGAAAATATCAAAATTGATAACTTAGAAATTTTGATGGTGACAGATTGCTTTGGCGATAAACGTATTGTCGAAGTTTTTTTACCCCAAGCAATATTAATTTCCAATTTAGATAAATTATCTGGGGTGGAAAGTAAAACAATATTGCAAGATTTACCGCGCCCTTTTTTCCGAATCGACTGTCCGGGAAGATATTTGCTAACTGGTATTATAAGCGATCGCAAGCTGCGTTTTACTCTGCGACGGGCTGTGGCAGATAAATCTCGAATAATTGTACTTCAGGCAGTATCAGAACTATGTATAATCAACGAGTAATTTATTTAGACCACGCAGCAACTTCAATTCCCCGTTGCGAAGCTGCGATTACTGCCGCAAATGCTGCCGTCGATTTGGGTAATGCTGGACGCGGCATGTATGAAAGTGCAACCGCTGCCGGTAAAATTATTGCAAAAGCCCGGTCGGCGATCGCGTCTTTAGTCGGCACAACTAACAATCGTCATACTGTCTGCTTTCTAGCCAATACAACAGCAGCTTTGAATCAGGCAATTTTGGGAATACGTCCTTTAAAGCGCTGTGTTGCTATCGATCCACTCGCACACAATGCTACCTACCGTCCTCTCGAATTATTATGCCGCAATCAAGGTGTCCAATCCTGGATTTTACCCCACGAATCTACAGGTAAAGTCGATGTGGAAAAGCTGAAAAATTCATGGGTGAAAAATACAGATGTTGTAATTATTACCCATGCTTCTAATGTAAATGGGACAATTCAACCCGTCGAAAAAATCATCGTCATCGATATTTCAACTTTAGCAGCAGCCGATTTGATTGCCTTTGGCGCACATAAAGGACTACGGGGTTTACCTGGAGTCGGTGCTTTGCTTGTCGCGGCTGATATCGAACTCGAACCGCTAATTTATGGCGGTACTGGAGGCAATTCAGCTGACGAATTTATGCCCGACGAACTACCTCAGCGTTTAGAAGCCGGGACAGCAAACTTAAGCGCGATCGCATCCTTCCTAAGTTGTTGCGAAAACTACACTAATTCTAAATATAATTACCAAATTACATCGATTGATTTAGCCAATGCCATTGAGTTGGCAGGTGGAAGGCTTTTACTTAGAGATAATTTTAACTCAGTCCCGGTTGTCAGTTTTACCTTACCAGAAATTCCATTATGGGAAGCCGCCGATATCCTCGAACAAAGCTTTGGCTTACAGTTACGCACCGGACTACACTGTGCCCCAAATGCACATCGTATCTTAGGTAGTTTTCCTGAAGGAGCATTGAGAATATCTGCTGGGTGCACGATCGCACCCGAAGATTTAGACTATATTTCCCAAAGCATTGATTCCACTGTTAAAAGTTACAGGGTATTCGGTCATGCCTGAAATGTTTGCTTGCAGCGTCAATATCGATACGTTGAAGATAGATATTGAGAATGCATTCCAGTTTTATCACAATTCAACCCATCAGAAAAATACAATCAAAAAATCAATAATAATGACGCTTGCAGGCAACGGCAGAATAGCTAGAGAATTTATCGACTACCTGGTACAGGCAATTGATTCGACACCAGTAAAAGCGATCGCATTGGTGCAAAATGATTTATTTATTCAATTCTTGGTGTCATCTATCAACCTGCGTTGCCCTCAAACCACAATCAAAGCCTTCAAAACCGATGGAGAAGCCAAAGCATGGCTATCACAAATTACCAGTTAAAGCCAGATACAGCCAAAGTAATTGTCGCATTGCTGGCATTACTTAAGTTAACAAAGAATATAAACACCATATCGTTGAAGTCAGGGTTAGCGCCATTGAAAAAATCTTCAAAAGCAAAGATCCTTGAAACCATTCTTGAGTTGTAGATGGTAACTCGACCGCGACTATGAGCCAAAGCAACCTCATAACAAGATACTGGAGAAACTCCAACTTCACTCGCAGCCTCTATTCATCGAGCCAGTGCGACCGGAAATTTATCCAGGTTAGCATTAATAAACCACAACCAAATATGAGTGTCGAGAACAATTACTTCAGACATTGCCAGTCCTCTTCATCCACAATAGGACTGACAATATCACCTAAAATTTTAACTTTGCCAGCCATTGAAGCAGGAGGAATTCGACGCTTTATCGGAGCTACATTAGGAATATTCTCTACCAGGACAGTCACAATAATGCGAGATGAACTAACCTCCGGCTGCTCCGTTAGCCAGATCGCATGACCATTTTCATAAATCGCTTCATAACTTTTTAGCATTTAATTGATACTGAATTGATATTAATTTTAAACATCAAATTCTTCGTCTTCAGGGGGGGTTAATCAGTAACGACAAGGCGTGTGGTTTAAGTTCTACAACCCCCCGCGCACGGAGGTGTCCTCCTCAAAGCTTTAGTAAGCTCAAAGCTTACTAAATTAATGAACCCAAAACCCTAACTCCATGCTGGATGTGCCATTAAAGAAGCAATTACCCGCACACCTCGTAACTGGTTTGATAAAGGTAAATGACCTCTAGGGGCACTTAAATCCCAAGTAAACCCGTTTGGGTAGCGCGTCCAGTTATTCCCATCTTTCCAGCCGATTTTTGTCCAGAGATTATCCCACTTTTTACCCTGTCCCAGCCAAATTTCACGCTGTACGCTAAAGCCAAATTTGCCTTCCGAATGTACTAACCACAACTTATTAATCGTTTGCAAATCGGCAATCGGGAAATTATCAACTTCGGTAAAATACAGCCATTTCCTTTGAACTGTACTTGGCCCAGCGACTTCGCACATTTTTTGAATCGTCATCCGGTCAGCAGCTTGAAAATCTTGCTTGGCAAGTAGTATTTGTAATTGCGTGTAATCAATATTGCGCTCTGATTCTAACGGTACTACACCTTTAGGAAAGTGCATTTGTAAAAATTCTTTAGCTTTATCTGAGTTTGAATTAAACAAAAGTTGATAAACTTTACCATCAAGCCAATTTGCCGGGTTTTCACGACGTTGATATAAAAATTCCATTAGGATATCAAATCCACCATCACCCAAACCAGCTAACTGGGGAATCAGTTGTTGTTGAACTTGTTGCGAACCATCGATTAACTGGATGCGGAGAGAGTCAATATCGCTTGCATTGCCTGATAAAGTCATAATGTCAGTCATATCGATTATTTGCTGAAAGCAGTTATTAAAACGATGTTCGATTTAGCAATTGTGTAGTGTACAGGAAATCATCAAGAAAGCCTACTCACATTTACCTGGACAGATTTATTGGCATTAATAGCAGAATTTCCTAAATTTCTGATAAATTCCCGCAAAATATCGGTTTTTGTCCGACCTTGGGTCTGACAGTGGTTTTCTAGCGTCGCAAACTCTTGTTCGGTAACTCGAATTGTAATCTCGCGCTTCTGGGTCATTGCTGTAATTTTGCTGTATATTTTCAAGATTACACCAAATTGACGTTTCTATTGATTTAAGAGTTCTTAAATAGGTAGTGGTTCATGTCATTAATTTTGACCCTTTCGTGAGGCTCAGATCCCCGACTTCTTAAAGAAGTCGGGGATCTAGTAACCCATCAGAACTTATGACACGAACCAGTAGGTTTAATTAAACTAAGCACACAAATGTATAAGTTTATACGATCTTTAAGACCAATGCGCTTAAGCGCAACAATCCAACGTGCAAAATTATTTTTTCAAATTTAATACAAAGCGTAAAGCTTGCAGGTCGTTCAATATATAATTTCAACATTGCCGACTTGCGTGCATATCAATAATGCATTTGCGCCAAATCAGCAACTTCGCGCCTCATTGACTGTGTGAGAATAGGATAGGAAAATCTGCGTTTCCCAAAAAAGACTTTTAACCCTAAGCTTTGATAGGGATATATTCTGTTGCAGCAAAGATATTAGGAGTTTTGTGAATGTACGAAAAACTAAAATCCCCCACAACGGGAGAAAAAATCACTTTTAAAAACGGTGAACCCGTAGTTCCCGAAAATCCAATTATACCGTTTATTCGAGGGGATGGCACCGGTATTGATATTTGGCCCGCGACTCAGAAAGTCTTGGATGCAGCAGTTGAAACTGCATACAAAGGCAAGCGCAAAATTAGCTGGTTCAAGGTTTACGCTGGCGATGAAGCCTGCGATTTATACGGGACATATCAGTATTTACCTCAAGACACGCTAACAGCTATTAAAGAATATGGTGTAGCTATCAAAGGTCCTCTAACCACGCCCGTTGGTGGCGGTATTCGTTCTTTAAATGTGGCTCTACGACAAATTTTTGACTTGTATGCTTGCGTGCGTCCCTGTCGTTATTATGCCGGTACACCCTCTCCTCACAAAACTCCGGAAAAGCTCGATATCATAGTTTACCGAGAAAATACTGAAGATATTTATGTCGGGATTGAGTGGAAACAAGGCGATCCAATTGGTGCAAAACTAATTAAATTCCTTAACGAAGAACTGATCCCCGCAACGCCCGAACATGGCAAAAAACAAATTCCCCTCGATGCCGGTATTGGTATCAAACCCATCAGCAAAACAGGTTCGCAGCGTCTCGTCCGTCGTGCCATCAAACACGCTTTGATGTTACCAAAGAACAAACAAATGGTGACTTTGGTACACAAAGGCAACATCATGAAATATACCGAAGGCGCGTTTCGAGATTGGGGTTACGAACTAGCAACCAGCGAATTTCGCAACGAGTGCGTCACCGAAAGGGAATCGTGGATTTTGGGAAATAAAGAAAAGAACCCTAATATTTCTTCCCAAGAAAATGCCCACACGATCGATCCTGGTTTCGATAGTTTGACCCCAGAGAAGCAAGCGCAAATTGTCAAGGAAGTTGAAACAGTTCTTAATACAATTTGGGCAACCCACGGCGATGGCAAATGGAAAGATAAAATCATGGTTAATGACAGAATTGCCGATAGCATCTTCCAACAAATCCAAACCCGTCCCGACGAGTATTCGATCCTGGCAACAATGAACCTGAACGGAGATTACTTATCCGACGCAGCAGCCGCAATTGTTGGCGGTTTGGGGATGGGACCGGGTGCAAATATTGGCGATATTTGCGCCGTATTTGAAGCGACTCACGGAACTGCACCCAAACATGCCGGTTTAGACAAAATCAACCCCGGTTCGGTGATATTATCGGGTGTAATGATGCTCGAATTCATGGGTTGGCAAGAAGCAGCCGACTTGATTAAAAAAGGATTGGGGGATGCGATCGCACAAGGTCAAGTAACATATGACCTAGCGCGGTTAATGGAACCACCAGTTAAGGAATTGAAATGTTCCGAATTTGCCGACGCGATAATTAAGCGGTTTTAATTTAAGTTAGGAGTTAATCATGATTAACTCCGAATACCAACTTGAAAACAGCTTTGCTCCCCATGAATCATCCGTAAGGGCGAGGTCTCCTCGCCCTGATCTTATAACACTTATTCCTTACTAAGTGATTCCTCAATAAGTGTATGAATTTCTCTCAACTGTTCTACTTCTAAAGATTTGATTAATTGTTCTGCTGCCTTTTTAGAATTACTGCGGGGGATAGTTAGCCATAATGGTTTATGATTATTAGATGGCGTTTTTCCTAACCACTCTTTTAGTGATTTTCGTCCCTCACCTAAATGGGGTAAAACCAAAATCCTGACTCTTAGAGAGTTCTCAAAGGAGATAGAAGAAGTCATTTGAAATGCTAGCCAAAAACCTTAAATTTAATCTCAAAACTTAAAATTATTGTGAGTTCTTGACTAAGCTATCTTAAAACGGGAAAATCGATAGGGTTTTGACTGGTTTTGCAGTTTTGGGCGGCTTAAATTTGAAGGTTTGGGAAGTTATGTTAGGGTTGGGGGTACGACGGAGAATTTTTTCTGTAATTTCATAATCTACATTCTTTTCTTTAAATTTAAATTGAATTTGTTTGAGAGTGGCGCTTTCTGGAGCAACAAAAATACGACCAGTCACTGTAATTTTGGGTTCCGTATATCCATATTCGTATATATATAAATTTTCCTCTGGTGTAGTGCTTCTGGCTCCCTTAATTTGCCCGTTATCAAGCAAACCAATTTTTTTTAAAACTTCTAATCTTCCTTGAGCTAACGCCAGTCTATCATCTTCAGATGCTACTAAAAATAATAAGGAAGATAGGCTAAACAGGACTAATTGATCAAATTTAGTCTTGGAAACTACAGTATACTGTTGTAAGTCTGGACGATAGATGATAACTCGATTGCCATCAGAAGTAATAATTGCGGTTGTTTTGGGTGTTTCTTCTGGTTTACTAAAACTAATCTCAGCCCGAAACTTATCGCCAGTCTGGGTGATAGTTTTTCCTTGTATCACGTAGTTTATATCTAACCCCTGCCCATCAGCACGAAATAGCATTTGTGATTCAGTTAAATAGACGTACTAAATAAATACTAATAATTTGAATGTTGATTTTATCCTACCCTTAAGATAGTTATTTAGTCATCACTTGCATACAGGTAACAGTCAAAACTTTAATTAGCTTTCTACTTTTTACTCCTTCCACTCCCCCCACTCTCCCCACTCCCTACACCCTTATTCTTTACTAAGTGATTCCCCAATAAGCATATGAATTTCTCTCAACTGTTCTACTTCTAAAGATTTGATTAATTGCTCTGCTACCTTTTTAGAATTACTGCGGGGAATAGTTAGCCATAATGGTTCGTGATTATTAGATGACGTTTTTTCTAACCACTCTTTGAGTAATTTTCGTCCCTCATCTGTAATCTGGTAATAACCTCTCCCTAATTCTTTTGAAGGTTCAATCCAACCTAAATCCAACCATCTTTTTCTCCAAGCAGATGCTTTATTGGGATGAATACCTAAAACTTCTGCAACTAGAGTTCCATGAAATGATTGATTATCTACGCATTTTTGAATTAGCTTATCAAATCTTTGCAAATAACCCTCTAATTTTCCCCAACTTTTGCCTTCACGATCCTCAACCTCAAGGACTCTAGCTTCAATTGACTCTAAGTCCTGCAAAATTTGATCGATTACTTCTGGAGAATAACCAAGTCCCCAAGGTTGTTTGGCTACGCAAAATTCTGCGTAGGAAGAAAAATAATTACCGTTTTCATCAGTTAGTTGCTGATATCCATCGTGTTCCTCTATTTCCTGAAGCCAAGTTCGGAGGTGCTTAACACTGCTAACATTGTCCTTTAAAACAGATTGAATTTGCAATCGCACTGCGATCGCCCAAGCTTGAGAACCTGGAGATGCCGTTAAGTCACCAGCATCACCAGTTGACAATGTTCTTACATTAGAGACATTAGATTTCACTAGCGTTTTACAAATCATGACACTTCTAGCTTAACTAGATTAGCAAACTTTCTGCGTTTAAGTCACTCCTTAGAAGAAGGAAAAGGCTAAATTTCAACTTTCCAGTGTTATTGTACTATGGTCGCTTAAGTTATGCTGACGGCATCGCATCCTTGTTGCTAATAACGTATCACCTGCCCCGCACTCGGATACTGACTTGGTAGTTGAGTTGGCGACGATGAATAATTATACTGCTGCACTTGATTCGATTGTTGCAACCCTTGATTGCTCAAAGCGCCATTACCAGGTGTAGTATTTGAAGGCACACCTCTTTGATTTGCACCTGGAACCGATGAATAAGGTATGGTGTAGTTTGGTACAGTCGGTGTTAGGGGTGGCGTTACTGGTATTGATTGCGTAGTGTTGGGCAACGATTGGCTGTTATTCAAATTATTATTCAAATTACCATTATAGTTCCCGTAATATGTTTGTGGTTGGGTTATAGTGCCGTTGCTGTAATTGCTGTAATATGTTTGCGGCTGGTTTGTAACAGTTGGCTGTGCGTATCCCGTTGAATTAGGAATACCATTGATTCGATCCGCTGTTGTTGTTAAGCCAGTGGGTGAGGTATAAGGCTGTGTAATGCCTTGATTTGGTAAGGGATTTGTGGGTTGCAACCCCCCGAAATTATTGATGGTATTCTGACTTGAATTTGAAAGATTAGTTTGATTGGAATTGAATGATTGATTCAAAGGTAGTTGTAATGAATTTAAGTTGGGACCACCACTCGTAAGATTTGACGAATTCTGATTTGTAGAAGCTGAGTTGAGTGCAGCTTGTAGAGGATTTACTACAACCGTTTTGTCGGTGGAGTTATTTTTCTTTATTTGTCCAGTATTTAAACCAGATAAATTTAAACCAGATGGAAATTCAACTCCCTCAGGCTGAGTCGATGATGGTTTTGACGCATTCAGCCCTAGAAATCTGTTATTGCGTTGAATATTACTAAGTTGTAATAAATTATCGGCTTGCTTCAAAAAGGGATTATCAGATTTGGGTAAGGCTGCGGAATTATCAGCAACATTAAGTTTAATGTCGTTTGCTGTTTTTTGCTTGCTAATTGCTTCTTCTAACGCACTTTTAACTGGTGTTTTGGGAATTGGTTCAGCCGCCTCTAAGGGCAGCGCACCACGATTTGAGTCGTAAACTAGAACAGGTAAATTATCAATATCGGCAACATTAGCGCGGTCTTCAGGCGAAAGTGTCGGGTTTGGTTGTCGTTGTGTTGCAACTGCTTTAGATTGACGGTTGGTAAAAATATCAGGACGTGCCCAGTATTCCTTGATTGTCAAACCGACGACAGATAAGAAAATGGCAGTCCCCCAAATACTAGGACGTGTCAAATTCCACAATCTAGCTTTAAAGTAACGAAAGTATGCAGGAGGATAACGGCGGCTTTTCATGGTTTTAGAGGGGAGTAGGGAGTAGGGACGGGGGGAGTTGGGGGAGTGATTTTATCTATACTTGTATTTGATTAATCAATATTTCAAATAGAGGTACTAAATAAATACTACGAATTTGGATGTTGATTTCATCCTACCCTTGAGATAGTTATTTAGTCATTACTTGCGTACAGGCAACAGTCAAAACTTTAATAAGCTTTCTCCTTCCACTCCCTACTCCCTACTCCCCATTCCCCACTCCCTACTCTCTACTCCCCATTCCCTCGTATTATAAGAAATGTAGCCAAATTTTAAACGGCATAGCATGGGCAGTATTTGGGAACTCGATTTTTACTCGCGTCCAATTTTGGACGAAAATCAGAAGAAAGTTTGGGAAGTTTTGATTTGCGAAAGTCCGTCGGATGTAAGCGCCAAGACTGATTCGTTGTTTCGCTACGCGCAATATTGCCCTAGTACGGAGGTAAATTCGTTGTGGTTGCGAACAGCAATACAAGAAGCAGTTAATAAAGCTGGAGAAGCGCCGGTTAAAATCCGCTTTTTTCGCCGCCAAATGAACAATATGATTACCAAAGCTTGTCAGGATGCTGGTATTCCAGGGCAACCGAGTCGGCGAATTTTGGTGGTGTATAAATGGCTGCAACAGCGCATGGAAGAGGTTTATCCAGAGGAACCTGGTTATCAAGGGGGCACAAATCCATCAGTACGTTTGGATGCACCTGTCCCGCAGCGGTTGCCAGATGCATTGGAGGGCGAACAATGGGGATTTGTAACATTAAAAGGTAGTGATTTTACGGATATGCCGGAATGGGATATCGGCTTTGGAGAAGGTTTTCCAATAGATTTGGCGCAGCTTTCAGAAGAAACCCCGATTCCTGGTGTATTAATTTTTTCACAACGGGCGCTACCGCTAGCGGCTTGGATGTCGGGTTTAGAGTTGGCGTATTTAAAATTTGATACCAGTCAATTTCCCCGATTGTTGTTAGAGACTGGGGCAACCGAAAGTTGGATTTTGGCTAACATTGGTAATTCTAAGATGCAACAAGAGGCTTCATTGTTTGAAGAAGCGAAGCAAAAAGCGAATGGCGTCCACTTTATAGGCGTTCAGTCAAGCCCCGAATCTGAATCATTTACAGGATTTTGGCTTTTGCAAGAGGTCGTTCTGCCGTAAAGTTGTTGAGGGGAAAGGGGGAAAGGGGGAAGGGGGAAGGGTTAGGAGTTAAGAGTTAAGAGTTAGGAGTTATTAATTTCTTACTTCCTCTACTCCCCCCACTCCCCTTTTCCCCTTTCCCCACTCCCCTCCTCCCAAGTCCATAGCCAAAAATCATTATGGGGTCTTACCAATTACCACTGGATACACTAGCCGAACAACTATTGGAACTTGCGATGAAGTCGGGTGCTGAAACTGCGGAAGTGTATCAGTCGAAATCGCTGTCTCGACCGATATTTTTTGAGGCAAATCGGCTTAAGCAAATTGAAACTAGTCAAGTCGAAGGTACTGTTCTACGGCTGTGGCAAAATGGATGTCCGGGACTGACAGTGGCTTTTGGTTCGGTTGAACCACAAGCTATGGTTGAACGTGCTCTAGCGTTAAGCCAACTCAACCAACCTGAAGTTGTAGAATTAGCTAGCAATTCGCAGCCTACTTACCCAGATTTAGGGGAAGATGTACCTTTATCCAAGTTAGTTGTATGGGGTAAAGAAGCGATCGCACTAATCCGCGATGTTTACCCTGAAGTAATATGCAACGGTGAGTGGGAATGCGATGTTGAAACCACCCGTCTTGTCAATACTCAAGGTCTGGATTGCCACTACACTGACACGACCCTCAGCTGCTACCTATCGGCTGAATGGGTACGAGATGAGGATTTTTTAAACGTTGCTGACGGTCAAACCGAACGCGGTAGTCTTAACCCGGAGAAGGTCGCCCAACAAATTTTACAACGGTTAGCCTGGGCGCGAGAAAATGTTACGCCACCAAGCGGTCGCGTTCCAGTTTTATTCACATCAAAAGCGGCAGATATGCTTTGGGGAACGGTACAAGCAGCGTTGAATGGTAAGCGCGTCCTCGAAAAAGCTTCGCCGTGGGCGCAAATCGGTAAAGCCGTAATTTCCGATGGTTTCACCTTGTATCAAGACCCGCAAGCGGGACCTTACAGTTGTCCGTTCGATGATGAAGGTACGCCAACTCAACCGTTGGTATTTATCGAAAATGGCATATTGCAAAATTTTTATTGCGATCGCACAACCGGGCGGAATTTAGATATCCAAACTACTGGTAACGGTTTCCGTCCGAGTTTAAGTAGTTACCCCACACCAGGTTTATATAATTTTCTTATTCAGCCAGGAACAACACCGCTACAAGCTTTAATTACAAAATTAAATGATGGTCTAATAATTGACCAAATGTTAGGTGGTGGTAGTGGAATTTCAGGCGACTTTTCGATCAATATTGATTTAGGCTACCGCGTTAAAAATGGTGAAGTGACGGGGCGGATAAAAGATACGATGGTAGCAGGTAATATTTATACAATTCTCAAACAGTTAGTAGAATTAGGTAATGATGCGGACTGGAATGGTTCGTGCTATACCCCTTCGCTAATAGTTGAGGGCCTTTCGATTACTAGCAAGCAAGGATAGGTAGTAGTTAGTCATTAGCAGTTGTTGTTTTGGTTGAGGCAAGGTGTCTATTTAACACCAAGTATGCTGTTGTACCATAGAATTTTCTTGTTTAAGGTATGAATGCAAAATTGTATCAATTTATTAATAATCTATTCTCTGACTTAGAATGATGCTGGAATAGTTCCGAAATTAGTATCAGTTTCTTGGCTGTGTTATGAAGGTAGCCATAAAATGTTGCAATTGAGTCACAAAAAAAGTGCAGTTAACTATTTTTAAAGCTAATATTTGTCAGGATACTGCGGGCTTTCCAACCGTGCATCTATCCTGAGACTGTAATTATCTTGAGACTAATCTTCAAATTTTCATTGTCGAAAAAATAAATTTTGAATTTTGAATTTTAAATTATGGCATTTCCTTTTCTAACTCAGCGCTTTCACCGTTGGTTGCAACCAAGAAAAGGACTTGCGATCGCCGAAGCATCTATCATCGGTTTAGTTGCCGCTTTATCCGCAGTGTTCCTCAAAGTTGGTTCGGGAACTTTGGGAACTTGGCGGGTACATACATCGCATTTTTTACCGACATGGATTGTTTTGCCTGCGGTCGGTCTAACTTTTGGGTTTCTAGCTGGCTTAATTGTCGAACGATTAGCCCCGGAAGCAGCGGGTAGCGGTATTCCTCAAGTTAAAGCGACACTTGCCAATATTTCAACTAACCTATCGTGGCGGGTAGCTTTCGTTAAATTATTGGCTGCTATTATTACAATTGGTTCCGGGTTAACACTAGGTCGTCAAGGTCCCACCGTCCAAGTTGGTGCAGGATTGGCAGCAGGGATGAGTCGCCTAGTTCCCACTTCTCCCGACCATCGTCGCCAAATGATTGCAGCGGGTGCGGGTGCGGGGTTGGCAGCAGCTTTTAATGCGCCAATTGCGGGGGTTTTGTTCATCATTGAGGAATTGCTGCAAGACTTATCAGGTATCACCTTAGGAACTGCGATTATTGCTTCATTTATTGGTGGCGTTGTGTCGCGGTTGTTGGGAGGCGGAAGTTTACAACTAAATCTGGAAGTAACAAAAAACTTAAGCAGTTTTACAATTACGGAAATTCCATTTTTTTTAATACTGGGGGTTTGTGCGGGCGTTCTCGCAGCATTATTTAACCAAGGGCTGATTTACAGCATAAAACTGTACCGTCGATTGCATATAAGCTTGCCGCTACGGGTCGCTTTAGCAGGTTTAGTTTCGGGGATAATTGTATCAATATTGCCCGATTCATTCCGCGATAATTCGGGATTGCGCGAATTTGTGATTATGGGTTCTGTAAATGCTCCCTTAGCTGCGATCGCATTCGTTGCCCAGTTCATTCTCACGCTAATCGCCTTTGGTTCGGGCGCACCAGGTGGGTTATTTGCACCTAGTCTAATATTAGGGTCATCTTTAGGACATCTTATCGGAGCGTCTCAAGTATATTTACTAGGAGTAGGTTCGCCTACAACTTATGCTTTAGCGGGAATGGGAGCATTTTTCAGCGGCGTTTCTAAGGTTCCAATTACCGCGATTGTGATTGTCTTTGAAATGACCACCGATTTTAATTTGGTACTACCATTAATGATTGGTTCGGTGACATCGTATCTCGTTGCTGACAAATTAGTACCTGGGTCGCTTTATGACAAACTTTTGAAGTTGAACGGTATTACAATCGAACATCAAACTGCACCCGAAAGCATTTTGACTACGATTACTGCCCAACAAGTTATGCAAAGTCGCGTCGAAACCCTCGATGCAAATATGATAATTGAGGACGCGATGCAAGCATTTGCGCGATCGCATCATCGAGGATTTCCAGTAGTCGATGACGGCAGCTTAGTTGGCATCATTACCCAAAGCGACTTACTACAAGTTCAAGGTAGCTTATCTTCATATAAGTTATTGCGGGAACTAATGACACCCCAACCCGTGACGGTAATGCCTAGCGATAGTCTTAGTAATGTGCTGTATTTACTCGATCGCTACAAAATTAGTCGATTACCAGTAGTCGAGGGGCGGCGGTTGATTGGTATTATTACCCGTGCCGACATTATCCGCGTCGAAGCTAACCAACTCAACTGCGAACACCGCCACAAAGGACCCCAACCCGAACCTTCCTATATTGTTTACCAAACGCGATCGCCTAGTCTTGGTAGAGGTCGATTGTTATTACCCATCGCTAACCCCGATACCGCAGCTACATTGATTCAAATGGCAATTGCCATCGCACGCGATCGCCATTATGAAATCGAATGCGTGCAAATCATGCTCGTTCCCCGCTACACCTCCCCTGCCGAAACTCAAGTCCGCACAACCAAAAGTCGGCGTTTGCTGCGCCAAGCCGAAGTATTAGGCAAACAATGGAAAATTCCTGTCCATACCCAAATTCGCGTTGCTCACGACATTTCCCTAGCCATCTTAGAAACAATCAACGAACGGCACATTAATATCCTTTTAATGGGTTGGAAAGGAAGTACCACTACTCCCGGACGTATTTTTGGTAACGTCGTAGATACTGTAATTCACAAAGCTACCTGCGAAGTGATACTCGTTAAACTCCCAGCAACTCAAGAACCAAAAATTAAAATCAATAAGTTAACAGTATTTTCATCTCCATTACTCCATACCTCTTTATTCAACGGCAGTAACCCTTCGCAGTCACACGCACTCAGCACGTCAGTTCTATCTGCACCTAATACCTCCTTGCAACCAAATATCTCTTCACCTCCCCAATTGAACCGATGGCTAGTACCAATGGCAGGCGGACCAAATGCATGGGCAGCGATTCATTTACTACCAGCATTGATGACTCTAAGTAAAAACCCGGTAATTCGCCTGACTAGAGTTTTTCATCCCTCGGAAATTAAACCCGATATGACAGTATTAGAGCAAGCAATCCGCAAACTTATGCGTAATCGCAAATTATCGAGTACCGTCATCGCCGAACCCGTCAAAGCAAACTCAGTTTCGGAAGGTATAATCAACCTTGTCAAAACCGAACATTACGATGTGGTCGTTTTAGGTGCTTCCCGTGAAGGATTATTGCAACAAGCGATTAAAGGGAATATTCCGGAAGCTATCGTTAATGGTGTTGAAAGTACGGTGATTTTAGTGAGGGGAGCGATAAATAATTAAAAGCATATATTTCATGCTCTATAATCTGCCCTTGTTAGAAACAATTTTTGTTGCGATACGCCCTTGGCGTTAAGCTTCGCTTATCGCACAAGCGAGCCTAAAGCTCCCATCATATAGCTAATCAGGATTTCTTAAACTAAAATAGGAATATTAGTTAGTAAAATAAGTAGTTATGAAATAATGCCTGCTAGAGATACCTACCATAATGCGGTTGTTAATGCCTTAATCGCAGATGGCTGGAAGATTACTCACGATCCACTTTATTTGGCTTACGGTGGTAGAGAAGTTTATATTGATTTGGGAGTAGAAAAAACCACTATTGCAGCAGAGAAAGAAAATGAGAAAATAGCTGTAGAAATTAAAAGTTTTATTAGTCCTTCTCCAGTGAGTGACCTTCAAGAAGCAGTAGGGGTTTATGAAATTTATCGCAGTGTGTTAAAAGAACTACAACCAGAACGTTTACTTTATTTAGCAATTTCTAAACGAGCTTATGAAGGAATATTTTCTGAGCGTTTTGGTCAGTTAATTTTGGAAACTATTAAAATTCGTCTCCTTGTTTTTGATGAACGACAAGAAAGGATTTACAAATGGATAAGCTAACAAAATATCGTCAAATTGCCCGTGAGTTAGTATTAGAGTACGCTACTCACAAGCCAGCGAACGGTGAAATTGAACCAAAACCCGTAATTGACCTAGAACGCGACTTTTATGGAGTTATGCACATTGGTTGGGATGGCGATCGCCGCGTACATGCTTGCTTAGTTCATATCGATATTATTAGCGAAAAGATTTGGATTCAGTATGATGGGACTTCCACTCCTATCGCAGCAGCATTACTCGAAGCTGGTATCCCCCATGAAGACATTGTTTTGGGATTTCATCCAGCAGAAGTGCGTCACTATACAGATTTTGCTGTTTCATAAAAAGATAAAAATATTTTTATTTTATCAAGTTTGTTTTTGTAGGTTGGGTGGAACGAAGTGGAACCCAACGTTGATATTTAGTTACGCTCCATTATACCCAATCTACTTTTATAGGACTTACGCAAAGCCCCCTGTTTTAGAGGGGTTGGGGAGATATTCAAAGTCTATAATGCCTAAATTTTAGTCTGGTGTGCATAAGTCCTATTTTTATTAGGTGGTAAGCTCAAAATCGATAGTTCTCAAGATTCGGGGACAAGTATTCACATGAAAATTCCGCTGTACGGGGTAAGAAATAGGATTCAAGCGGCACTATGGGCAAAACAAAATCTGTTTGGCTAGTAGATATTATTAAACCTCAATTTATTAACTAGAAAAATTAAAAAGGAAGCAGATAGCAAGCATTTCCCTTACTTCTACTTCCTATTTAAACCTCTGCATCTTTAAATCTTCTTGAGATAGCACCAATCAACACTTTATTACTATCTACGGACACCAGTTCCGACTGCATTGGGGTCGTTGTAAGCCACGGTTTCATTATGCTTGCGACTTTTACGACCTAGTAAACCAAATAAACCAAGTAATCCCATTAAACCCCAATCGCCATCCGAGCGATCGCCATCAGTAACACGGTTATCGACAGCAGTATTTTCTGTAGTTGTAGTTGTTGTATTTGTTTGAGCCGAAGCAGGCATAAGAGCAGGTAAAGTAGCCAAGCTCAATGCAAGAGCGCCAGCACCAATAAATTTAGAGACATTGTTAAAGCGTTTCACGTTCAAATTCCTCAATCACTGCGAACTATGGTTACAGCTTATTAAATTTCAAGCCCAAGAAAATCAACCATCAGCCAGAGATGCGTCTATACTCGAAGTTGCATTTATTGCTAGCTACGATTTATTTCTTGTGACTGTGACAAACTCTCAACAAACGCGGGGGAAAGGTAAAAGCCGAAGGAATTAGCAATCTTACAGCCAACTTACTAGTAATATATTTTACCTCGCCAAAAGCCATTAAAAGCTATGTCTGACTACAAACGCCGTTATATCAACGCAATCCATAAATCTTAAAATCTCTTTCAGATACTTCAGTCTTCTTTAGAAGACTTCCGCTATGAGCCTGGGGTTTGCAACCCCAGGCGGTATAAACGACAACGCGAAATCTCTCAAAAACTTAATTATCCCTTTTTCATAAGCAATAAATATATGTTAGGCACATAAAAAACCTGATAACTAACCAACAATTGATTATGCGGCATTACTCTACATCTTGAAATCAAGTACCTGGTCGCAAAACAATTAAGTGGTGGCGAGCGCGAGAAGCTCCCACATACAGTAATTGCCTATAATTTGGAGTACGTGACTCAGTTTCAACTAAAATCACAACTTTACTCTCTAACCCTTTAAAGCGATGAATCGTATTGCAAAGAATTTGGTTAGGACTAATATCTGGAGTTGCTTTAATACAGAATTGCCCGACAACCTGATTTTGCAGCGATTGTTTTTTCGTGGTTGTCAAAATCACGATTTCTTTGTTAGTAAAAGCCTCATTAACAACTAAGCGGTGAAGGAGACGACTCAGTATATTTTTTAATTGAGTATCGCCTGTATAACGATGGATTTCAACATCCTGTCCTAATGGGCATAAAGATGACGTTGAATTCGATTCTGGGTGAAATTTTAAAACATATTCGTGGATTTTTTGAGTGTTGCGGCAGTTTTTATTTAAAGCAAAGGGAGCTTCTTCGAGCGGTGGCTTCCAGCCAGAACCGAATATATTCTGATTGTCATCGTAAAATAAGTAACAAATATCATTATCGGGGTCGCGGAGCAAGAACTTGAGCGCTAACCACCAATCTTCATGAAAATCCTGCCCTTCATCGACTATTACCGCGTCTACGTGCCATTTCAGCTTATCAGCGGCAGTTATCAACAAGTTTGGATAAATTTCATTGTAGAGTTTGCTATCAGAAATTCCATTTTTATTTGGCGCAACAGCAGCTTTATTAAATAAATACTCGCATAATCCGTGAAAAGTATAGATGTGCAAATTTGGTTTCCAGTCAAGAGTCTGGCGCATGAATTCAGCCAAGCTTTTATTAAAACAAGTTAGTAAGACGTTAAATCCCTGCTCATTTAAGCGACGAGCTTTTTCCAAAGCCAGTAAAGTTTTACCCGAACCAGCACAACCACTAATAGCTACACGTCGATGATTTGCCAAAAAATCTAGTACGCTAGTTTGCTGGTCGGTTAGAGTTTTAAAAGTATCATCATCGTGTCGTGGTGCTAATACTCTAGGAATTGGTGCAATTACTTTAATCAGTTCTTTAATGCTCTTTGCATCAAAATTACTTTTATATAAATTTTTAGATTGATTTTCACCCTGCCAGTAATTCAGAACAATCTGCACCCAACTTGACAAATTATTTAGCTTTGTGTAATCAAGTATAATTTCCTGCGGAGCATTTAACGGTAAACTCCCTATAACTTCAACATCGGGGAAAGCAACAGCATGTCCAATTGGAATCCAACGGTTCTTCCAATAAGATAGTTCTTTGAAGCGACTTAACAAACTATATTTACTATCACATGCTTGTTGAAAAGGATTTTTAATATTATTCTGATTGCTGTACCACTGGTCAGTTTTGCCGTCGTAGCGAATTTCGCCACCTTTGACTTCTAATATTAAAATACCTAGATTCGGACAAGCGATAACAAAGTCAGCCTCACCATCTCTAGCACCGTTATGAAGATTGCGTACTTGCCAGCAAACTTGGTGAAAAACGACAAAATCATCTGTTAATTGTTTTTGAAATGCTTGGTATAAAAATTTTTCTGCCGGACTTTGAGTATCAGAACGCAAGTGTTCGGGGAACATCAGCGCCATAAT
>QQTW01001078.1_pt1 | contig 18613 bp, 17 predicted proteins | sample 1904831 | NCBI WGS metagenome assembly QQTW01 (sample SAMN09435610, study PRJNA476489) | Subsurface metagenome, whole genome shotgun sequencing project. | reverse complement strand
ATTTTGAATATTGTGATTGAAGGTAATTTCTTGTTTGAAGATGGTAGAGAGAAGGAAGAAGAGAAGAGGAGGAAGGGTGGTAGAAGGGGCTTTATATACCCCTCCGGAAAGATTCACCGGAGCCAACAATCACCGTACAGCGGGGGCCTGGATCTATTCCCGACTGAGGTGTGGGGTGAATCGCGATGATGGTCGCCAGGGAATGCAACCCCATCTCCTCGGGTGACCATACGGGATCCGGGCCGATGAAGTGAACGCAGTACATCGTGGTGTTCCGTTGGACAACACATGCGCGCCAAGTCATTCAGCTGGAAGGATGGGGCTATTGGTACAGTATTTCTTCTTCACCGGCCGCCCCCCTCCTTCCCTTCTCCACACCCACCGCGTGGTCCGTCCCACCAAGCATCTGTTCGCTGCCTCATTCCCAGCACGCATTCAATTCCTGTTGCGGTATGGATCACGGAGGGCAGGCTACTGTAGGAGGACGATTCCTGGATCTCTTTGCCAACAAAAACACATCCAACGACCAATCATCACTGTTGGATCAGCCCCTTCACGACCTGGGCACAGTCATGCGGAGTGATACCTTCTGGTAGCCTCGCGTATCGAATGCAGCGTCGGACATGCGGTACCGGGATCGGATGCCAGCAACGGAGCGGGCTGCAGGGCCGCGTGGGATGGCGGGGGCGCCACGCCCCCCGCATCGGCGGCCTTCTGACCCTTCCGCGTGGGTCTTCTGGTCGTCCATTCCTTGGTTCTGGGAGTTGGAATCGGGCAAAGATTCCGGTCTTCATCTGAGAACAGCATGATTCGGTGGGCCAATATCTCGACAAACGCAAGACATCACAGGAGATCCATCGCTTCAGCTCAGCAAAGTGGTTGGTGGGAACAAAGGGGAAACAGGAATCCAAGCAAACGAATCCCATCAGCGGTTCACATCCAACGATTTGTTGAACATCAGCAATCCGTTCTTTCATGAACGTTGCCCGTGGCCATTTACTGTCACCTGACCTCTGTGGCGATGTCACCTATTTAAACTCATCAATCTCTATTACAGTGAGGGAGGAATTGGAAATGAGCTAAGAAAGATCTTGTGTGGATTCGATATATGTTTTTCATTGAAGAGAAAGCTCGGTTGATGCAAGGAGACCGTCGTTCGAAAACAGAATTGTGTCGTCAAGAGAAGGTAAATCATCAAAAATGCATCCTCCTCCACCGATATACCATGCACATGCACCGACCCCGACCAAGGCCACCTCACCGTTCACCAAACCGGGCTCTCATCCGTTTCGTTGCTACCGTTGATGTTCTCTGTGACAGTACAGCGACTCATGGAAGATTTGTACATGGGCAAGACCGCCGACGACGCAAAACTTAAGACTACGGCACCATTAGCGTCATCATCCCGTCTGCAGATGAACGAAAAGCCTCCACTCACGCCGCCCTTGCAGGAGCACCCCGATCCACAAGCGCAAGTGGACGCACCACTGCAGCCACATTCGCCCTTCATGTTTGCGGAAGGTGGGAGAGAGACTGACGTTCGAGCTTCGTGTAGTGGCTCAAAAGATATGTACGTAAAGATGATGTACGTGGATGATTTGAATGAGTGGTGGTTGCGATGTTCGGTACAGGTATGTCCAGAGCTGACGGGGAGGATGCGGCGGGGGTTTATATGCGCCGCGAGCTTCAAGGGCTGCCATTCATCCTCCCCCACCGGCGTGCTCGCGTAATCCGCTCAAATGACCGCCGGCGCCAAACCTCAACGGGGGGTGGTGGGGGGGCCGATCCTGCGATGTTCGACGAAAGCGTAGCCTCGGCCGTCGCTGATTGACGGTGATACACGCCCCAAGAACACCGCTGATAGCAAAGGCTGAGAGACGGAAGTCATGAGACGGTTGAATGAGAGAATACCCCGTCCCCTTACGTGGGCTTGGAGGATTCGAAAGTCCCTTGACATCGTTAAGCCTTGGACTATCCCCTAGTCTATTTGTTCGTCAGAGCGGTCTCGGTGGTGTTGCCTGATACCCCACACGGGATACCCCACCATCGATCATCGAAGTGGGGATCGTGGCACGTGATATCAGCGCCCAGAAGAGCATTCGTGCGCTGCGCTTGTTGGTGTCTGCCGGCCCAGTCGGAAGTGGATGTTCATACTCCAAACTGCGAAATATCAATTTACCTGCTGTGTAACAAAGCAAGGCTTAGATTAGAACAAGCTGGGTAAGTGCTGGCGCTGAGACCACTGGCGGCGTATTCACGTGATGCTGGTCAATCGGAGCCTGGCTGAGTCATCCGCGGCTCTGCTGTGCGGCTCTGCGCCCAGCCCTAACCGACGGAGTTTACATTCCTGAAGCTCTTTTCCGATCGTTGCATGACACTACAGCCCGACCACGTTTGCTCATCAACCTGGTCCTGACTGCTATCAGCTGCTCCTGCAAGGACACACGTTTCGTGAAGTCTTCTGCAGACTACTGATCATAGAAAGCGTTTAGAGATCATCCAGACCAACGACTATCTTAGACATCTTCAGGACTCCGGATTCGATCTTGACGACCAGGTGCACTTCTCCCTACCACGAGGAGGCACGATCAGCACTAGACCGTGCACCGCAGCTGCCTCGAGTCCTCGTCATCTTCCAATGTTGCGAGCTCTAACACCCGTTCATCGGTCTCATTCACTCTCCATCGGAACCCAGTGGATTACGACCAAACGTCTCTATTGCAAGTCGACCAGCAACACCGATCAGCCGCGACAACTCATCAAGATCCGATATGTCTTCGACCGGAGGACACGATTTCGTGAATCCACCACCTCCTAAGGATGCTCCGCCTCCACTGCCGCCAGGGCCGCCACCACCCGATCGATACCCGCCAGTGTATCGTTTCAAGGTGGGCAGTCACCCAGTGCCGCCGGAGTTCTCCTTTCGCTCCAATGTGGCAGCACCCAAGTTCCCACGTCAGGACCCCGTACAATTCTCGGCCAAGGATCGTTCAGAGGATGCGGGGCGCCAGCGACATGACAGGAAAGGACGCAAGGATCCGCACTCGAGGCGCGATCTACCCAACCGAAGACCCTTTCACATGCAGATGCCGGCGGATCGTCCGTTGCTTCGTTCTAAGCGTGCGGCGACGCCCGAGCAGCTGGCCGGCATGATCGAGGAGCACAAGAAGCGCGGCAAATTTATGCGGGCCGAAGACGTCTCAGACAGCGATGAGCAGGAGATGGAGATGGACTCGCCAACCGGCTCGGCCAAGGACGACCCTGCCAAGGGTGAGGGAACAAACGCGCCCGTCTCTCAGCTGCAGACGGTCGAGGACGATACGGCGGAGCCTCCTCGCAAGAAGAGAGCTCGCAACGACAAGCAGCAGGCCGATGCAGCCAAGACCGAGACGCCCAAATGGTCCAATCCGGATCCGTACACGGCTCTGCCTCCGGAGGACGAGCCTCAGCGCAAACGCAAAGACGTCGTGAAGTTGATTCGAAAGGCCCGCGTGGTGACATCCCAATCTGGGACCTCGACCAATGTCGTCGCCTCTACTGACGACTTCATCTCCCTCAACTTCGACGAAGATACGCCCATGAACGGCAATGGTGATACGGAAAGCGATGTCTCGGAGGACACTCGTCGCGTGCGCGATCAGGCGCCTACCGGGCCAAGTTCGGGTCGTCGAAATCAGGTCCCCACTAATGGCGCACGGGCGCCGGGAAGCGCTCAGCCTACTCTCGTGGCCGGCTCGATGGGCGCTCCTCCGACTCATACGGATCCAGCCCTGGGTAACCGGAAGCGCACGCGCGACGATCAGGTAAAGAGCCACCCGGCCCCTCAGATCACCCAAAAGTACCTCAAATACCTGGACGGCGGCGTCCTCCCGGAATGGGACGTCCCAGTCGGCACCCCCGTTCCCTGGGGTGACGTCGATCATAGTAAGACGAATAATATGGGGTTTTGGTGCGTATCCCATACCTTCGCTGGTAAGTATTCCCCCACTGACTGACATCTATCAAGGCTGCACAAGGAGATCTGCGACTTCTACGCCTACGTCCGACCGAGGCACTATGAGCGCTTTATGCGAGAGGATCTCATCAACCGCCTCCGGGCAGTCATCCAGTCGGCTCATCCGGATTGCGATGTTCGCTGCTTTGGATCCTTTCCGGCGGGCATTTACCTGCCTACATCCGACATGGATATGGTCATCGTGTCCGAGGGCTTCCTGAAGACCGGCAAAGCCAAGGAGATGTTCGGCCGCAAAGGGCGCCATCTCTTCATCATTGCCAATCTCCTGCGTGCGAATGGGATGGCCGAACCCGACTCGATCGAAGTCATCAATAAGGCTAGAGTGCCGCTCGTCAAGTTTGTCGACCGTCTGACCGGTATTCGAGTCGATCTCTCCACCGAGAACACGACCGGCATCGTGGCGATTGAAACGTGTCTGGCGTGGAGAGATCAATTCCCGGCGCTGCCCATCCTGGTCATGCTGATCAAGCAATTCCTGGCCATGCGTGGCATGCATGAGGTGCGCACGGGGGGTCTGGGTGGATTTGCCGTGACGTGCTTGGTGGCCAGTCTCCTGCAGAACATGCCCCAGGTGCAGAGCGGTAGCATGATTCCGGAGGAGCATCTGGGGGAGGTCCTGATGGAATTCCTGGATCTGTACGGCCATCGCTTCAACATCGCCAACACCGGCATTCGCTTGGATCTGCCTGGGTATTTCGAGAAGGTCAGTAATGAGTGGTCTTGCAGCAGCCACGTCACTAACCTTGTTCACCAGTCCCTGGCCACCCATCTTCCTTACAACGCCAAGAGCGAGCGTATCTCCATCGAAGATCCCAATCGAGCGGACAACGACATCTCGGCGGGGACGACCAACATCGGCATGATCATCAAGTTGCTTGGCAGCGCCTACTTTGATATGCACCGTAAGATGCTTGAGCTTCGAGACGCGAGCGCCGAAGAGCGCAAAGGCGAGAGCATTCTGTGGACGATTCTGCGGGGCAATTACACTTCTTTCGCATACCAGCGCAACCGGCTCCGAGTGGCATACGAGCAGAGGTGCGGCTTGGCCCGCACACGGCATTCGCGTCCGCACTACTGACGTCGCATGGGCCAGTGTAGGACGGGGGTCACCGTGGAATTACATCCAGGAGATCTCGGAAATGTCCCAGAGTGAGTGGAGAAAAGTATGAGATGTATAGCGTTCTGAGCTAAGATTGATCTAGCATCGAGTCAATACAGTTGGTCGGAAATGTCTTGCATAATCCATTATATGCCATGGCTCCTCGATACATTCCCGTCATCTCAGAGGCGGCCCTCGAGAAACAAAAGGCCGCTGCAGCCCTCCGACGGGAACTCCACCAGCAGAAGCTCCCCGAGCTCAACCGGGACCGAGCCAGACGACTCAAAAAGCAATACCCCCACGTGAAAGATATTCCGGACTCGTTGACCGTGAAGGAGTTGAAGAAGTTTAGGAATGATCATCTGCTGGTGGACAAGAAGAAGAAGAAACAGATCTTGAAACAACGGGCGCAGGAGGAAAGACGACTGCGGAAGTTGGAGCGACGGAAGCAGCGGAAAGCGGAAGAGGCGAGGAAGTTGCTGGGGGAAGTTGAAGGGGAGCATGGAGGGGTTGAAGATAAGCAGGGGGGAGTTGAAGAGGACAAGGGGGATACTGAGTCGGAGATGAGTGAAGACCAGGAGGACGAAATAGAAGCTATGGATTCAGAAGAGGACGAGCCTAACCAGATCCCACCAGATGAGGTAGAAGACCTGTTGAGCATGCAGTCGCCGTCGGCCGTGCCAGCGTCCAGTCATGAAGTCGGGGAGTACACGCGCACGTACAATCTACGGCCACGAACGGCGCCGGTCGACTCCCAGCAAAAGAAGAGTGGCAAGGGTGGTCGCAAGAAGAAGCGTCGTTCCAAGGGTGGGCCAGAGCAGGAGGCGGCGAGGGCAGCGGCAAAGAAGAAGAAGGCAGCCGAGAAGACCGCCATGAAAGGTCTGGGTAAGCAACTATGCGGACTCAATATGCGGGACGCAGGTAAATGAATCAATTGGTCTCTCGATTATCAAGCCTAGTGTTGAGTATGCTTGAAGCACGAGTGACGCGGTCGAAGTCCGACCTACCGAAAGACACGGACCGGGATCAAGTTGGTGGCGAATGGTTCAATCAACTCGTGCAAGCGGCCACCGATGGTTTCCCTCGAAGTATCTAGCTGGGGATATGGATGACGGATCAGCCAGAATCAGCCAGAGAAGCCCGTTTGTGAGCGATATGCACGTTTAGAAGAAGAAGAAGAGGTGTCAGCTGGATAAGCTCTCTCCTCAATGTCTCTTTTCCGGCACTCCGGTAGTCAAGGATACTCGTTGGATGGAAACAATCAATCCAGGACAGACTCTCGCTCACGCTCCGTCCTGCTCGTGGCTCTGCGATAGACTTGATTGAACGGGAATATGATAACAGTAATCGAACAGCTGCGCGCCTCTAAACTGGAATTACCACCCCAGGATAGTGCCATAGCCAGTCTCTACCCCCCCTTGACTCTTACTCTATGGTCTCTTTCCACTCCCCTCTATGATGCCGTTCACCCCTTCTATCCTTCCACTAAAGGTTCAGACGACATTCTCAACCGAGGTCTCCTTTCAGAATTTTATTCCCTGCACCAGAATAGCGATGATTCTTCCTCTTCCTTCTTCGTTCCAATCATTCAGCATCATTATTCGCGAATCACTGTTATCGCTTAGGAAGCCTCTCATTCGTTCATACTTACTTACTAGTGAAGCTAGGATCGTGATTGTCCTACAGTACCCTTCCTCATGCTCTAAAACTACGCCAGATTCATCGTCCGTGTAATCACCTAGTAGTATATAAAACAGGTTATGATAGGGATACTGACGCCGGAGCTACGAAAGTATGAGTACATACGAGCGAGCGAGCAATTACCCGGACGTCTAGAACGATCCCCGGACAAAATAAACGGAACAGCTTAGCAGTAACCGCTTCATCACCCTACGACGAAGACCTAACCTTCACCACACTAATAATAAATAATGATAATGATATAGCCTCCTATTCATCGAACTCAAAATGACGACTACTCAACTCTTATCATGCAGGTGATGACGATGATCATCGGCGGTGACTGCTGAGCTGTTCCGTTTATTTGATTACCCGCGTGCCTACCCCCACCCACTCTACCGCAAAGCTACGGTAGTTGCACCCATCATATCATCGTAAATCTCATTTACCTTCGTCAATCATCATTTTGTTTCGCTTTCGTATCTTCCAGATACTTAACCACATCATCCCTACCTGACTCTTTTGCATGCCGCATCACAGCCGGATCATTCGCATCCGCACCACGCTCGACCATCTTTCGAATGACTTCCACGGGTTGCTTCTGGACCGCCAAATACAGGTTCGACAAGTGGCCGAAGCCTCCCAGGTTCGGATCAGCTCCGTGGTCAAGTAGCAAGTTGGCGAAAGTAGGATCCGCACCCCACACGGCAAAGGATAAAGGTGGACCTAGATAATCTCCCAACTCGCGGTTGAGGATGGTGGGATCCTGGGCAAGCAGCAACGAGAAGATGGATGGATCTTGATGGTCGACCGCGGACGAGACCACTGATCGGGACACGGATATGGTGGGAAAGGTCGTGAAGATGTAGGTGATTATTTCCACGTGCTTGTTTCGAACGGCAGCTTCAAGCACTTGAGAGAGTAGTCTTTCGCCGTCCTCGTTCAACGGTTGATCATCATTGAACGACGGAAGACTGGTGTCGTCGTCACCTTGTGCATTGGTGAAGAATGATCGAAGTAAAGTCAAGTCTCCCCTCGCAGCGGCCTCGACGGCCTGATCTTGTTTCGATCTTGATTGTATCGACTCTTCTTGTATGTTCAGTTCCGAGCCGGCCACCGCGTCTGTAAATGAAAGCTGCGCGGTGTCTTCTTGATGCACTCGATTGATCGAGTTGATGGTCTCGGCGGCCCATGAAGAAGTCATTGCGAGCTTCGGACTCCACAATTATCACCGCGAGAGCCTAACTGCTGCATCAATTGTAACGTATGCGCAACGCTCGAGATGCGAGCCATACATCGGATTAAAGCTCGAGACTTGACCAAAATGGTCGCATTCGTGCTTTTGAGATTGGGTTTCGTTAGCAAGTCGAGACAAGTCCGATGTCGTTTAAGCTCACCTTGGTCGAGCGACGTCGGAATCTGCCACGACGCACTAAGGCTGTCGAGTGAATGCTGGCGCAATGAAACTTCTTACTCCTTGTTGTCTTTACGTGCTGATGAAGGAATTACTGGATGATGTTCAATATGATGTAGCTCGATAGGCAACAGCCAGCAACGACAGCGTACACGTCACGTGATAGTCGCTCTAATATTCATTGCATCCCTACCTAAGAGTACTTTTACCAGCACCGATACTCATCGCGCCCTTCCGACCCCTACTACACCGACAAGGCGTGATACCTTCACCAAACAGCAACTACAGTCATGGGGAATGACGGTGGAAGGTCAGTTTTCACTCGTATCTTCCTCCCGAGCGAAACTGATGATAGACGGTAGCATCCCCACCCGGCGTGAGCTGGTCAAAGAAGCCGCGCGCAATCGCACGACCACCGAAATCAAAGAATCGCAACAAGAGCAGCAATCATACAACTGGACGACCTGTCCTCTCTCCCACCGACCATTATCCCAACCCATCGTATCAGACTGCGCGGGGAAACTCTACAACAAAGATTCCGTGTTGCAATATCTACTCCCATCAGATGACAACGATGATGGTGGCGGTGCGAATAAACTCGACCAAGACGAATTTCTTGCCGGCCGCATTCGCAGCCTAAAAGACGTCATCGAAGTGAAATTCGAGGTGGATACAGATCATCCTCGAGATGCCGCGGCGCATCGAAAAGAACGTTGGGTGTGTCCCATCACGACAAAGGAACTGGGGCCGAACGTCAAGTCGGTCTATCTCGTTCCGTGTGGACACGCCTTCTCTGAGAACGCGGTCAAAGAAGTGTCGGAGGAGATTTGCTTGCAGGTATTTATGAGTTTTATATCATATATATGTCCCACATATGCATTCTCCCAAATTGGAGAGTATATGCATATACGTATACTGACACGATGGACAGTGCAATGAACCCTTTTCAGCAGAAAATATCATCCCTATACTTCCCGCTTTCTCAGCGGACGTTGACCGCTTAACAGCCCGAGCCAAGTCGTTAAAGGAGCAAGGCTTGACGCATTCGTTGAAGAAGGCATCAGGATCCGGCAAGAAGCGGAAGAAAAACAACGCTGCTAACAACGGTAATATGGCGACGGTGGATGTTGAGCCGACCACCTCCTTGGACGTGGTAAGAGATGGAGACAGTAATGAGAAACCCAGTAAATCGTCCACACCGCAGCCGAGCGGCAATACCGCAGCTGCGAGAAGCGGCATCAAGAACGCCGCGACGGCGTCTTTGACGGCGCGAGTACTTGAGCACGAATTGGAGCGGAACAAGCGTCGCAAATTAGGCATGAATGAGAATCTGAAGGGATTGTTTTCGTCCGGTGAGACGCGGACTCAAGATTCGAGAAATCGGGATTTTATGACGAGGGGGTATTCTATCCCTGCGAATGCGAAGAGGTGATTTTTTTTAATAAGGCCTGTTATTGTAGCAAGCAATCTTTGTAGTGTAATGATATCAATGATTGAATTTAAACGCACTTTATTGCTGCTGTCCGCATATTGAACTTGTAGATTCAATTTGCGTTTTGGGTGGCGCTGTTTCATTTGTTTCATAGCTTCTTCAGCTCGGATGGCCAATCACCATCGCGAACCGAACAGGCAACTTTCAACCTCACTTCAACCTCCAGCTATCCTCACTCCGACACCTGATGTCAATACAGCGACAATGAGTCCACTACACTCGTTTCTCCCCCTTCTCTTCAGCGTCCTCTATACTTCCACCTCTACTTTAGCCGGCGACGTCCCCCGTCCTCGAGGTGTCGGTCCCGAATGTCCGTTTGTCCCTTTCTCCCTTCCTTCCTTCCCATCCCACATCATCACAAACATACTGACCACCTTCTCGCAGTCGCCAAATTCTACAAATCCGCCTCGCAATTCAATTGCATCTCCCATCCATCCCTCTCCATCCCCTCGTCTAGAGTTAATGACGACTACTGCGACTGTCCCGATGGATCCGACGAACCCGGCACCTCCGCCTGTTCCTTTCTCTCCCCCTTGTCGCCTCCCTTCCCTGGCAAGCTGACCCAGCCTATTCCGGGAAACCACCCCCAACAACAAAACACGACCCCTGCTCTACCGGGGTTCTACTGCAAAAATAAAGGCCATCGACCGTCCTACATTCCGTTTTCGCTCGTCAACGATGGGAAATGCGATCATACGAAATGCTGCGACGGGAGTGACGAATACGCTGGGATCGGAAGCGTAGTATGTCCTGATCGATGCAAGGAGATTGGAAAGGAATGGCGTCGACTCGACGAGGCGAGGAAGACGAGCGTCGGAGCGGGCGCGAGGAGACGCAAGGAGCTCGAGATGGAAGCGGTGACGATGCGAAAGAGGTTGGAAGAGGAAGTGGTGATTGCGGAGGGGAGGGTGAAAGCGGGTGAAGCGCAGGTGGAAATGCTCCAGAAGGAGTTGGAGGAGGTGGAGAAGAAGGAGCGGGGGAGAGTCGTCAAAGGTGCTGGGGGAGGGATGAATACCATCGTGACGCTCGCCAAGGACAGAATAGAGGAATTGAGGCGGATGTTGACTACCGTTAAGACTCAACGGGATGTTGCCGTCGAGCGGATGAAGGAACTCGAGGGGATCCTTGGCAAGTTTCGAGAAGAGTATAACCCGAATTTCAACGACGAAGGGGTCAAAAGAGCGGTGCGGAGCTGGGAAGAATACGCAGCGAAGAAGAAAGATGAAAAGGGTCATTCTTTGAAAGAATCAGAAGAGGGGCTTGCCCAGGAGAGTGATCTCGAGGCTGTGCTCAATGAAGACGACGGTGGAATTAATTGGGACGAGTTTTTGGTTTCGTCGACTCCCGAATCGGACGTGGAACACCGTATGTATTCCCCTAGCTAGCCCATACAGTCCTTCATCCAAGTTGAAGAAAAACTGATTACAATGTGATGAGGAGAAGTATACAATCTGAAAGGATATCTTCCGCCGACTCTCCTCTCCTGGGTAGATTCCAAGATCTCCTCTTTCAGAATCTACCTTATCGACAACGGTCTCCTCGCTCCGTCGTCCTCGTCCCCCGGCTCCTCCTCTACGCAGGACTCTCCCGCCCTGTCATCCGCTCGTTCAGCTCTCACTCAAGCCCAAGCAGACCTCTCGACGCAGCAATCCCATCTCACCCCCCTCCAAGACGATCTCAAGCGCGATTTCGGCCCCGATGAGGTCTTCCGAAGTCTCAAGGATAAATGTTTTAGTATGGAACAAGGCGAGTATGAATACGAGGTGTGTATCTTGGGGAGCGTGACTCAGAAACCAAAGAAGGGGGGTGGAAATGTGCATTTGGGGAGATTCGAGAAGTTTGATTCGGTTTTGGTAGATGATGATGATGAGGATGACGATGGACATCGAGGTGATGATATTGATAACAGGGGGAAGAAAGAGAAGTTGAGCATGAAGTTTGAAAATGGTCAACAGTGTTGGAATGGCCCTGTACGACATACCACCGTGGTCTTGACGTGTGATGAACGAGATGGGGTTGTGAAGAAAGTGGTCGAGGAGGAGAAGTGTGTGTATCGGATTGACATGGGCACCGCTGCGGCTTGTTCTTCCTCGTCTTTCTCTTCCCCTGGCGGGGCTACAAGAAAAGGAGATGAAGGGGTCAAGGACGAACTGTAGCGTTCTCTACATTGTCTAGCTGCCTAGCCCTGGTCGTGCCTTTTCCTTCGTGTACTCTCGTACTTTCTAAGCGTTGATCTTGGATAGCATTCAGCTATTTGGTACCAGGTAATATCCCGTAGTGTACTTCGTACAGACGCATAGATAGGTATGTACCTTTGTCAGCCAACAACGCTCGAATGTCTCACTTTACTCTACTCAATCAACTCAACTCACCTCAAAGAACGAAGGGACAGGACAGAGAAGCAGAAAACAAATCCTCCACCGCTGCATTTGATTGCTACTCTAGCACTACTTTTACTCCTACTCCTAGCACTACCCGTACTCCTACTCCGTAAACCTTGCGCTCTACTCCTACTCCGATCCCATACGAATTCTACCCTACCTAGTTCTACTCACTACCCGTAACCCACGATCACACAAGCACGAATGAGTCAGTCATAGGTGATGATGAACCCACTCAGAGAGTAAGTCCAACCCACTCCCGACGTAATTCGAATCCCATACGACTCCCGACTCCTCCATTTCCGTCTCCAGTACCACCATATCCAGGACCACCACCAATACTACCATCTCGAATACCATTGCCATCACGAACACCGCTGCGTCCACGACTACCTCCACCTCCGGAAACTCCACGCTCACCACCCATCATCATACCACCATTACCATTGCCGTAACCATGATTACCCCCATTACCATGACCATGACCCTGTCCATGTCCATGACCCTGATCGAAACCAGCACCAGGAAGACGGCCTCGCATCTGACCACCCCCATTATCACCGTTACCATACCCATGAAAATCGGGACCGGGAAGATGGCCTCTCATCATCTGATCCTGTCCACCCTGATCACCACTAGCATTGCGTCCCTTCATCTGCTGCTGCATCTGACGACGCCCTCGTTTCGTAGGACTCTTTCGGTTCGGAGCTTGACTTCCTCCCTGTCCTAGTCCTAGTCCAAGTCCGGAGCCGGATCCACCTGTCATGATCTGGCGATTGGGAAGAGGACTACCGGTGGTATTGGTTCCATGGAAGTTGTTGTTCCCACCGCTGAAGTTCCCTTGACGATTGGCGTGAATGCCGCTGTCATTGCGACCATTGCCACGGTTGACATAACCACCACCATTGCCATTGTCACTGAGACCACGACCCATTCCCTGACTACCACCACCATTGCTACCAGCTCGATTCATCCCCGTGCCAGGACCGAAGATGTTCACGATGATGCTCGCATCATTCGTACGCAGGTCTGGTCCCTGTCCTCCTGGTCTCCCATTCGTGTTTCGATTTCCATGCATCATGCCCATCATCGACTGGTCCATGTGGTCATTACCGCGGCGGTGAAAGTTGGTGATATTGTCGCCGTCGGGGTAGAAAGTGCTGGTCGACTGCACACCGTTCCTATTCCCACTCGCACTTCGATTGCGACTCGCAGCTCCGATATCCGCAACGACCATCATCTCTTTCCATCCTAGCACTTCCTCGATCCATTCCTTTCCAGTCTTCCCCTCGTACATCGCCCCTTCATCATTCAGGATGCGCATCTTCTGAACCGCTCGTCGGCGTCGACTCTCGCGTTCGTTGATTAGGGCGAATACCACTCCCTTTTGCGCACCCACGAGTTCGAGCAGATGCGTGAGCAGCGGGAAGGGCAGCGAGAGGAAGATCGACGAGAGGATGCTGAACGGAAGACGACCAGCTCCAGCGGTGATCAACGCACGACGCACACCCACACCCATGCTCGTACCCATCGAGGACGCGGAGAAGCGTCGACCAGGGAAATATCCCATGCCAGAATGCTCATCCATCTCCGACTCGAATTCGGTAGGATGGTCTCCGAAGCGAAGCATCATCAGACGACGGTCCCGCTCGGTAGCATTGAAATGATGACCACCGGTGAATCTCGCGGGAGTGGACGACCGGGATGACACCACACTGCTGGCGATGCTGCTGGGATCTTCGAAGCGCGTTCCAGTGAAATTCGGCACACGTGGAAGCATGGCCAACTGCGGCGCCGACCGTTCCAGCCACCAATGAAGCGGGAAATGATCCTTGATGAAGCGGAAGATGACCTGGATCAAATCCATGGCCACAGCACCGTACTTGGGGATAACCATCTGTTGCCAGCCGTCCATGTTGTGGATCTGGCTTACCATGCGACAACCGTTGGGGTTGCGTTCCGTGTTCTCTTCGATAGCAAAAGCCAGAAGACGCTCGAGAGTCTCCCAGCGGATGCCCTCGCTGACAGCCGTTATGGCGGCGACGGTGAGCTCCTCGAGTCGTAGCATATTTGCAGCCGCCGCGAGCCCAAGCAGCTCGTCAACCTCGTGCAGGTGCTGCTCTCGGGCAGCCACGGCGGACAAACCCTCCCCAACAAGAGCCATCACCGGAGCCCCGTAAAGATACCTGAGGGCTTTCCAAAAACCGTCTGGTGTGATCCATTGGTCATCGGTTTCAAGCACAAGCGGACCGTTGCGGAGGTGATTGTCGTAGAGCAAGCCCTGTAGACGCTGGGTGAGATGTGTACTCTGGGAGATGACGATGCGATGCGCGGGGATGGTCATGCTCTCGAAGTGACCCCCCACGTGGCGTATCTCGATGGCACAGTCTGCGAATTGTTCCATGGCGAAATATTGATTGAGATGACTGTGCGTGTGGCAGCATCGGGCCGGGAGCAAGTTGAGGCCCAGGGACTGGAGTGATAGTGGCCCCTCGGGCATCGCCAGCATCGGATAGGGCCAGGGCCCCTCGTTGGAAACATCTTGATGGTGCAGAAACCCCTCCTGATGGTCCTGGAGACCCTGCTGGGATCCATCCATACCACCGGGTAGCATCATGCTCGATTCCGATGCGTGACTCAAGTTCATCCCGCGGTCCATGAACATCCCGGACCCGTTGTGCATCGACGGTGCGTGCTGGCCATGATGATGACCCTGCCCCAGCGTCACCGCCGGCGAGGGCGTGCTTGGCGCATAGCCATCCGAGGGGGTGAACGAGAACATGCGATCCCGAAAGAACGGGTTCTGTCCGTCGGGCTTGAACTGCGGAAGATCGCCGAAGTACATGTCCGGCGGCGGGAAGAAGGCCGGATAGCCGGGTGCGTGGTGGGCAGCATCGACTGAACCAAACATCGGTGGCATCATGCCATTGTGACCATGGTTCGGCAGCGGCGTGAAGGTCCCGCCCGGTTGAGACGCAGGCATGGTCGTCGCTGGCATGCCATAGGCGTCCGGGAATCCTCCCCAGACGATGCCGGTGCCGTGATTCGGAGGTCTTGGATGCACTGGCACGAAGGTGACGTCCGACATCGAGAACGGAGGGGGTCCTGGGGCCGCGCTGACGATGGGCCTGGCGGGGAGATTTGCTGGGGCCGCAACGACAGCCGGTTTGGCAGGAAGACGTGATGCCTGAGACTGCACTGGAGCTGAGACCATGACCTGCTCGACCGGGACTGGAACTGGGATGATCTTCGTGCTCTGACGAGGTGTCTTCTCATCATGATCTGGTGACACAATCGTTAGATGAGTCACGTAAGATCTATCTGCATGGTATATCACTTACCTTCCTTGTCGCTCCCTGCGGCCGTCACCACTGTCTTGAACTCCTCCTTCTCGGGTTCGCTGATCTGAACATTGTCTTTCACGGATTTGTTGACCTGGACGCGGTCTTCCTCAATTTTACCGACTTGGACATTCCTTTTCTTGGCTTCGTTGATGTTGACGTTCTCTTCCTTGACTTGACTGATCGGAGCTTTCCCTTTGTTGACTTTACTGACTTGAGCGTCATCTTCCTTGGGCGACGTCGCAGTCACGGCCGCATCGGACGAAGGAGCATCGGTTGCAAGAGTCGAGAGCTGCGTCGAGATCTCTTCCTTGGGCGAAGTAGTAGCGATGGTCGCATCATGAGCATCCTCGTGGATCGTAGGAGTCGAAAGCTGCGGCGAGGTGACTTGACTGACGCCAGTGCTATCGTTATCGCTATAGTCCTTGGCCTTCCCGTCGATGGTATTGGCGGAGCGCGGACGTTGCTGCAGGAACGGCAGCGGGATGGCAGGCACGATCGTCTTGCGAGTAGTTGATCCCTGACTTTTGCGATGCATCCCCGGAAGGGGCGCCGAGTGAGGAGGGTCAGAAGGACTCATGACGATGAGTTGCGCTCGCGCGCAGCGAAGAGAGATGGGTGTGAGCGATGGATGGGTGTGTGTTAGATGGCCGGGTGAGGTGGAGAGGAGCGAGAAGAGGAGAGTGTGCGGAGGAGAAGGTTCATGTTGGGCGAAGGAAAGGAAGAGAAGGTGTGGACGTGTTGATATGGCGCTAGGTAACCATGGCTGGTTCCTGTTGTGCCAGGAAGGGTCCGTGAAGCTGGTGGTGTGAAAATGATGTGGGGCAGAAAATATCGAAAGTGCCCCACTTCTACCGCCGTTAGAGATAGCCGCTGGAGCCGCCAAACGTTCGGCCCGTTGAAGACGTTAAACGCCGAACGATGGGCAGCCCCTCCCGCCCGACCTTGGTCTAGCCCGTAGGGCGCTTATCGGCGACTAACGGCGGTCGGTGCATAGCGGGATATTCAAGACGATGCCAGCGTCGTGTTGAGCCTTCCATCATCCCCTCCAGATATAGAAGTGGGGAGCAAATAATGATAGAAACGCTTTCTTGAATGCTGTAGTCTGTTAGCCATTGTCCACAAATGATAGAAAGGCGATTGAATCCAGAAAGTTCGAGATGGGCTGTTGAGACAATTTACCAAGAGGTTTGCAGCCCGAGTCGAACATTGTCCAATGTAGCTGACCAACTGGTTAACAGGTTTGGGTGTAGTATTACAATAAAGGAGAATTAGCTGTTGTCCGGGGAATTTTTAGTGCTGAATGACGGAGGGCTCATCAAAGATGTCGGAGCAGGGATTGTGGTGAGGTGTACCAGCTCGAGCCATCTCTATAACGACTTACTTCTTTATCAATGAGGAAACAAGGTGTGCTGATTGAGCAGCTATGCTCATTGTCGAATCCTTCAGAATGGGTCCCTTTAGAAAGAGACCATCGTACCACTGCTCATACAATTCGAGTCAGTTCGATCGTTGTTCTAGCCGTTGGAGTTGGGATAGATTGTGTTAATCATACCTGAGACACAGTCACTAGACGCATTGGACCAGCAACGCGTCTTTCGAATCTCCGCGACGCAATCAAAACGGCGCAAGGGGACAACCACACTAAAGAAGTAAGTCAAGCTCCTTCACAGAATTGGATTTCTTGGTACGAACTTGAAGGTCATTCGTTGCTTTGGGTTGCTGGTACTGCTTGAGTCGAGGCCTGCTGGCTTCCGCAATCGAGCGGGTTGCCAGTTCGACGTTTGCTGAGGTCGTATATTGAGATGAGGCATCAGTTGTGATGCCCATGGAAGCAAAGAGGGGAGTCGTTCAGTCATCTCCTAGTCGAAATTGAAATGAAGCTTGGTCGTCGGATTGATGGAAAGTAGAGTCGAGCTAGAGCTGATGCTGTGTCGAAGGGGGCTGAGAACATGGCGGGACTGCTTGTCGTTTTTAGGGCAGTTCGCAGTTGTTGGTGGCCGACTGTTCATGATTTAAAACCAGAATGTAGCTAAGGAATGTAAGCAATCATGGCACATGATAGCGAGCGTGAAAGATCCAGTGACGTATCAAGTGTATCCGCTGACTCAAATCGTTATTTTATACATGAAGATGTGGAAAAGCAAACGAACAGCGAACACTCTTGCCACACTACCAGCAATCTTGTTCGTCCTCACGGCCAGCGCAACCAGTACGCAGCAGAGATGGAAAACCCGAGCACAACTAGAAAAAAGGGGGTGTAGTAAGAAGAGCCAAGTGAGCTAAAAGATCAAAAGTAACAATAACAAACAACGGCGCGCAGTCATGAGCGTGCGTGATCTGAAAGACACTTTTGTACAGTGGGAGGAAAACATTTCCCAAATGACCACGAGAAATACGGCTCGAGCAACAACAAGCTAAGTCGTGTAGAAGATATGATAAGAATGGATTTAGCTCAACAGAATAGAGAAGATGAAGCAAAGAACATAGGAAATATCAAGCCCTTGTAGGGAGCCAGTAAGCGAAAATTCGTGACAGAAACGTCTGCCCATAAATGCGAAGAGGAATAACAGTGGGTGTCGGTGGTGTGTTGCGAGAGGCAAGTGAAGGTGCCAGAACTAGAACATGGACCCGTCGACGGGCGGGACGAGCGGTTGTCGTTGCTGTGCCAGCGCCGTCATCGACGCAGATGTGGGAATCTCGGGTCGCGGACGGGGAAAGCTGGTCGGAGGCCGAACGGCGCCAGACGACTGCCAGGTTGGAGGGCGGTGCAAGGAGCTCCCATCCGACGACGAAGGCGTGTTCTCGGTCGACGAGGTCGACGAGGACGTGCTCGGCAACGGAGCGGTCTCGGCACGTCCAAAGGCCATCGCCTCGCTGGGCGCCCCTGGGAACCGTGTCCGACGGCGAGGGTTGATCGGAGGGAGCGGTGGTGGAGGGAGGTCGTGACGACCAGGGCCCGACTTCGCTGCCTCCGCCAGATCGACGGCCGCCGAGATATCCGACGTGCACGACAGCAGCATCGGTTCCGAGATGGCCGACTTCTGGATGAACCGTTTGCGATAAGGGGGCAGAGTTCCCGATGAAGGTCCATTTTCTCCTCGATACGCCAGATCCGTTGCGGATCGCATCGGGAAGTCACTCGACGATACCGAAGATGGTGTGTCCGTGCGTGTGTGTGTGTGTGTATG
>QQTW01001077.1_pt1 | contig 18615 bp, 12 predicted proteins | sample 1904831 | NCBI WGS metagenome assembly QQTW01 (sample SAMN09435610, study PRJNA476489) | Subsurface metagenome, whole genome shotgun sequencing project. | reverse complement strand
CGCGCGACCAATCACGTCCGCACAGCTAACCTCCACGCTAGTGTCGATCCGGCTCGATCCGCAGACGTCAAGAGGCGAAACCCTTGGAAGATTGCCATCATCAAAACATACCGCTCCGTTGGCACGTTTGCAGTGAATGGGGGTCGTTTGCTGAGGTGACTTCTGTACAGGAGTAAAGCGTGACCGGGACATTTTCGTATTTCCGTGGTTTCTCATGTTATAAAATTTCTACTATCTTCTCGTCCTCGTCCTCAGCTTCCTGCACTGGTGCCGAGTCCATGTTCTTGTGGTCCTCTGCTTCTTCTGCTTCATCTCTCATGATCACTTGTACGATCCTGTCGCAAGCCTCCCGTACACCTTCATCCTCAACTTGTATATGGGTTTCTCGAAGTATGGGATACAGCTTCACATTCCTGAGTTGATCACGTCCCTCTCTAGTCGTCGTGAGGATCAGTAGGGTCTCTAGATGTGTCTTCAGAATCTCAAGGTCTTTCTCGCGCCTTTTATTCGGCGGCAGCAGCTGTAGCTCATCCAGCATGCCCTCTGAATCCTCTTCACCATACTGCTCGGGTCCCATGATTGGCAGTAGCACATAAGGCAAAAGATCAGCTCCATCCGTCGATGAGCGCATGAGTAATCTTTGATGTGAGGAAACATCAAACACGACGTTTTTGATCGTGAAGGCTACCCCGCGGCGACGTATTTCAGAACTGTGCTCGGTGAACACGGTGAGCTTCGTGAGCGGGATTATATCACTGTCATCTGGTTGGGGTGAGGAAAGGTACGCTCGACCTCGCGGAAACTGAAGCAACGCACTGTCAGTATGTATGAGAAATAGCATGTTTCGCGCTGCGGCAACCCTGAAGTCCAACAACGGCGCAGTCGACATACCTTGGCCATGTCCGCAAAGAAGTATGACAAATAATCGAAATCCGCATGTTTGTTATACCGGCCATCAGCGCCTTTGACAAAGCAGTCCAAGAGCTGGGTTATGGCTTTCCTCGAAGTGGATAAAGCAACTGGTGCAATCCTTGACAAGTCGAGCAATCGCTGTATACAGTCGGACTTTGCGAGATTCGCAAACAGCATTGCAACCTCGTTTGCATTAGGTTCCTCTGGATTCTTTCGAATAGTGAGCGAATGGCATTGCGCAACATTAATTCATCGACCGGATAAAGCCAGGATATCATGGGGTGGAGCATTCCCCGACAAGTGCTTGACGTACAGTTATACGGAGAAGCAAAGTCTCAAGAAATGCATCGTCCGATGCTAAGTCCTTCAACACTTGCGGGTCTTTTGATAAGTTGATGAGTATGTTTAATGCGCTTTTAGCGATTGGCTTGAATCCTTCAGTCAGCAACAGCACAGTCTCTGGCATTCCCGTTGGAAAGCGTACTGCGTAGTCCTTGACGAGCAACTTCAGATTCTTAAGGGGCGCCAGGTCATCAATCTTGAAGATCGATGGCTGCGTCAAGCTGTAGCCGACAAGACTCTCGGCGGCTACATTAGGTTACCGACACACCCAGGTCTGGTACTCTCATGACAATACCTATCTGGCGTATTTGAGTGTTTCCATGATGCAGGAATCCCACTAGCTATTGCAGTAAGAGGCCTTGCAGTTAGTAGAGAGAGTAGTTGCTGACCGCCGAGGCAGACCTACCTCCTCAAGCTGCGTAGGCATGGCGATGATGTTGAAGCGGAATGATCAATATTCATCAGCAAAGCGAACCTTGGAAAGGCCTTGAGCTGCGAATAATCTTCAAGCTTCGAATCGATGCAACAATGCCACGGTCAATAGTCGAGTTGCTTGATTCTGAAGATGGCTTCAAGCTAGACTGTATACTGTTAGCAACATTACTGCTCGGAGAGATTTCAGCATCGCTGATTGATTATACCAATTTCTAGACTGCCACATTGGCCCAGATATGCTCACACCTTTGTTTTCCTATCGTGATCGACAAGAAGCGAATCATCGTGAGGGCGGTGAGCTTGTAGCCGGCAATTCTGCCATGCCAAGCCAGCGGGCGCTTAGGATCGTCTTCTGAACCGCTTCCTTGCCCACGACCCCTTTCCGTCACACAACATAAGTGACTGAGATAATCACTGATTGGCATCATGTAAACGCTCTGTGGCCCGATCTGGAAGAGTAGCGCTCAAGATGCATTAATTGCAGAGGGCCTCAGCGGCTCCAGCTGGAACCGCTATTGACGGCGAACAGTCTATATCAACCTTGAAGGTAGGCCTCCGGTAAGGGACCGTCTGGGATGTCCTTATTGAAAGAGATTATCCACGAGCAGCAGTTTTTCCTTTACAGTCCTCTGCAATCTCTGAGTCCATATACGTTTAATTCCTTCATTTGATTCAATCTCTCAACATGTCCTCCGGCGTAGCCTTGCATATCTTTCCACAGCCTACGCAAAAGCCGCAGAAGCTGCACAATGATCTGAAGCTGCTCGATACACAGTCGCCGCTTGTTTCAAGAGCAGGCGTCTCAAAGTCTCCTGTCGGCGTCAGAGCAATGGTCTTTGAGCTTCCTGCTGCGGCACGATCTCCTACCGTCGAACCAAATCAAATACAGTTTCCGGACTCGACGCCAACCGCACCGTCACCCTCGATAGCAGTGTCAGACCGAAGGTATATGGCTTCTCCGGAGCTCGACCATGGATTCCGTGGCGGTGCAGCTTCTCCGGCACCCACAGATGTTCTATCAGCCCGCTCCGGCAGCCCAACTCTCGTTCGGAGCAACAGCGGCGCATCAGCGCGCTCGACGTTCACATCTAGGGAACCTCCGCTCATGCAGTCAATCTTTCCTACATACAACCCCAACGTACCGCTCACGCACCAACAATATCGTCCTCGGGTATCCCCATTGAATCTTCGAGTTGCGCCGGAGAAGATCAGCAGGGCACCATATTCTCCGGACTTTTACTCCAGCAGCTCCTCTTCTGCAACACCCTTTACCCCTCTTTATGATCTGCAGGGATTGTGGGATGCAGCCAATGGCAAACACCACGCCGAGGCGGCGGAGACATACATTCTCCAGATGCACAGGCCAAGCCAAACACCACCATCGAAAAAGGCCCCCAAAACTCCGGAAGCACCTGCGCTCACATTCGGAGTCTCCTCGCTTGAACCCTTCTTCTGCATGACTCACTCAGGTCCATCGCTCTTGAGAGAAGCTGGTCATGACCCAGCGAAACTGGATGAAGACGACGAAATTATCGTCCGCCGGCACCACCCCATGAAGTCAAAGTCTCTTCCAGTCGCACACCTGACCATCCGCGCTCCACCACCATTCCAACGACATTCCTCGAGCGGAACCATCCATTCCGTAGACACGCAGACAGAAAGTCCCAGCCTTGTAACCACCATCTACCCCAAACTCGCCGCTCTTGCCGCGCTCGACATTGCCGCCAACAGCCCGGCTGCATCGTCCATTGCTCAGTTCGACCCGGACGCCACCTCTCCCGCAGCGCAGAGGCTTGCCGAAGATGCCGTGCGTGGTGCCGCCGAACGAGAATCATGCTGCCTCCAGTGGACGCAATCCAGTGGCGGCAGCACTTCGTCGGGTCGTTACGAGCTGTTTCACCCCTCGCTAGGTATTTTCGCTATCTCCACCCAAGGGAATATTCAAGGCGGCCTAAGCCTCTCCCAACCTCCAACGTCTTCACCATCACCAAGCGCTAAAACGGGGCACACGACTGCTAAAATTGAAATCCACGCGCCAGCGCACTGCGTTTCACGCGGAGACTTCCCTCCAAGAAAAGACAGCGTCCGCAACGAGTCGCTGGCGACGCTTGATCTCGCCAAAGATACTCTCTCCATCGACGGAGCTGCATTGCAGCGCATCGACAACCCGTTTCTCGTTGACGTAGTCGTATCGACATTGCTCGCCGTCGCCGTCGCCGAAACAAGGCGGGAGCAAGCCGTGGCGAAGGCCTTCATGTTCGCCGGGCCGCCGAGCGCAACTGCCGCGGCGGCTACGGAGAAGGAGACCGCGAAGAAGGCAAAGCGCGACGCGAGGGAGAAAAAGGCCACGCAAGCAAGGTCCAAGGGCAAAGGAAAAGCTGACGAACGCGAAGGAGGGGCCACTGTTTGGGATAGGCCGGCAGAGAAGGAAGAGTTGCCGAGGCTCACAAGGGGAATTCTTTCGGGTCTGCAAATTGGCTTTTCGGCGACAGTATGGGTGCTGGGCGTCGGAGTCAAGGTCGCTTCGGGGACGGTGGTGGTGGTGAGCAAGTGTGTCGGTAATAAGAAGTAATGGGAGGTGGCCTTGCTTACCTGCGCTCTTGGATACATGGGTTCGGAGTTTCTTGCGTTGTTCATACTGTAGCATACGTTCGAGCTTGTAGCCAACTCGCGACTTCAAGCCGCTTACCATAAATATATGCGTGAATGAGGATTATGGAGTGGGTGACACTGGAGTGACTGGAACGTTATTCGCCTTTAGCAAGTCTTAGCCCTCTGTGTGTATGTACAGAGAGAGTTCACGAAAGACAGCTACAAACACCCTGCCTGCACCGGGCTCAAGAGCACGCCTCGCAATATGGTTGGCTTGCCAATGTCCATATTGACACTTTAGAGTAGGAAACCCATGATCGAGGACGCGGTAACCCACTCAAAAGTAAGTGGGGCCACGTCTGCACTGCAAAGGAAAGCACCTGAAATAAAGCGGAAAGCCATGGTCCAAGTGTCACGACTCCAGCTTCTAGTGGGAATCTTTCGGATACAGCATCTTCTCGGCTTTCTCCCATCGCGCATGCGCTTGAACAAGTGCGATGAACCGTGCCTTGTCAGTGATGCGGCCCTTGAACAAGCGGATGAGTTCCACGAGTGGGAGTCCATCAGGTGGCACCATGGACGCAATCTCTTCTCCAGTTGGTGGAGGCATTGAAGAAGCTGGTGCGGCCGCTGCTGCGAGGAGTTTAGCAAGATAGGGAGCAGATAAAACCTCACATGCCCATTCTTGGGAGGCAGCTACTACTTACGGTTCTTCACTGGACCCGCAGAGCCGGAGGGGCTTGCAGCTCTGCTAGCTGCCGATGCTGGAGCCGCCGGGCTACCTGCACGAGAACCGGTCCGCGAGCCGTTGCGAGAAGGGCCCAGTGTCAGCTTCAGGCGTTTCTGGCGTCTTGTGTTGTCCGTCATGTCGCCGCCGTCACTGTCGCTGCCATTAGGTACCGCTCTTGCTTTGGCTTGCGAAGCAGTCGCCGACTCGACAGAAGTGTTGACATCGGCGCTGGTGACTGAGATGGCAGTCGGCGAGGCGGCCTGCAAGTGAACGGGTGACATTGGTCTGGATGCGGGTGCGGACTTTCCTTCTTGTGACTGGGAGGTTGGGGTATGTTGTTTCTTCTGTTTCTTGCGAGAAGACTCTGTTCCGCTCGCATCCGAGAGGTTGGGTGATCCCGGTCGCTTTGACGACGACGAACCTTTCTTAGACAAATCGGAGTGCTTTGGACGACCGGAAGGTGTGTTTGTGCCTTTCGTCGAGGTATCGGAAGGAGGCTTGTCACCACTCTCCTTGCTCTTACCCTTCTCGCTAGCTTTGCGCTCCTCTTCTTTCTTGCGCTCTTCCTCCTTGAGTCTTTCGGTCTCGGAATCCTCTGTCTCGCTCTGTACTCATTAGCAACTGACAGCTCAATCCACACCATTGAAAACCAACCTCTGAAGTGTAGGGGTTGCTCTCCGACTCGTTCTCGTACACGTAGTTCTTCTCCCTCTTCGTGAGAGCTTTCCGAAGGCCCTTTTCTAACCTCTTCTTGAGTCTAGCTTCCATCTTCTTCTGGTCCTCTTCTGCATCGAAGTCTTTGTCCTCGTTCTTCCCAAACAGATTGGCACCCAGTTGCTCGCGCTTGATTCTCTCCTCCGCGACCTTGTTTTCCTCTTCATCTCCTCCGAAGATGGCATCTTGCTCATCGTCGGCAAAAGCCTCCTCGAGATTGTAGTCTATGTCATCCACATCTGCGGCGACTTCAGGGCGCTCTTCATCCTCCGTCTTCACCGGCTTCTCGTCGTCGCCACGACCGGCCTTTCTCGTAAAGAGACCTTTGCTCTTGGCTCGTTTGGCCTCCTCGGCCTTCTTCTGTTCGGTCGCCATCTGCGTCTGCAAAACCCAACGTGGCTCTTTGTACTTCTTCCCCATCCGCTCCTCGGCCTCCTCTATAGTCAATGTCTTGAAATGATTCTTCGATGTGAACTTGTACCACTTCTCCAGAGGTACCATACGAAAGCCGCTCTCAACCACCATAAGCATCACATGGCACTCCGAAAGCGCCGCCTCGTAATTCCCCACCCACGTGTTCTTGTTATCAAAGTCCTCCAGATGCCAAGGTAGCGCTTCCTCGTACCGTAACTGAGACCTCTTGCGTGCTTCTGGCGTGTCGTCGGCCCGGAAAACTTGCTCCGTCTTCTTCTTGAACGCGGGCGGCTTCACCACCTTGGCGGCCGCCGTCGGAGCGATCTGCGCCTGGTTGGCTTCGCGTATCGCCTGCCTCTCAGCCTTCATCGCCTCCTGCTTCTCACGCTCCTTGTCGTCCATGACCTCCTCCTTGGAATCTACGTCCATCGCGGCGGTGCCGGCGCCGCTCGGTGGGGCACGCGGATCGCGACGGTGTAGACGCACCGGTCGAGTGAACTCCGCTTCGCTCATCGGATTGACGGGTTTTCTGGAAGATAGCCGCATGACATGGTGGCGCAGTCCTTCGAGTAGCGCCTTCTTGGTCGTTACCACGGGGTAGTCTACGAAATCTTCTTTGGGCGTTTCTTGGGTCTGTGGTGCGTCTTTCGCTTTCGCTGCTGCTGCTGATGCTTTGGTGGTTGAAGCGGCCGGCTTTTTGTTCTGCTCCGCCGCTTGCTTTGGTCCTTTGGAATGTGAGTCATTGGGCGTGCTCGAAGTCCCGTTGGTAGTCGGCGCAGATGGGCGCGGTCTTCGAAGAGGCTTCTTCTGAACGAGAGGGTTTGCAGGTGCCCTTCTGCGAGGAGCTCCTGTATTGCTACTCGTGCCGTTCGGAGTGAGACCCGTAGGGCCTGCTGGAGACATGCTCATGCTTGAACTCAGAACAAGGTGAAGCGAACAACATCAATGGGAGAGAGGTGCTGAAGAGCCTATAGATGTTGTCACCAAAACTGGTACCGCAGCAAGATCATGAGAGAGAAATTTCCTCAAGACGGTATCACATCAAAGAGCGGAGCAACCGGTGCAGTTTATGAAGTTCTCCAGGCAGTGAGACAAGCGGTCTTTGTTGGTCGACCATAAAGTCGCACGCGGTAGCATACAAGCTTTGCCAAGCCCGCACCGAGCCTTACCTGTTTAGAGCATTAGCGCAGATTTGCCCCTTGATGACCATTTCACCAATTGCAATTATCTAGAGCACATAATGTTTTGATTCAATTCAATGGAAGGCGGCAACTTCGTGTCTACAGTTCTAGTTACAGGCATATTATACTTCGATAAGTTCATCTGCGTAAGGAGCAAGCAGTGATAACAGTTTTCAGTTATCCTGTTTTCCGTCTTTTCACCTGCTTCGCCATATGCCTGCCGACCTCGCAACCGACTTCATTCCCTTCCTTCTCACAGCATGACCATATGAATCCTTCAGGAAGATTCTTCCGGTTATATTGCGTGTCTATCGGGCCATGGGTGTATTCGTCATGATCGGCCCAGAAATCAGAGTCACGGTCGGCTTCCAGTTCTCCTACGGAATCAGGGAATTCAGCAGAGGGACATGCGAAGATTGATCGGTATAACTCGACGCACCTTCGTGCCATACGCAGGCTCCGTCAAAGTTCTGGGTCTTGTCGAATTCCTCGTCGCATTGCTCACAAACTGCGTAACGTGACTCGAGATAATCTTCGTGGACTCTTGGCCGCTTCGAAGAGACTTCGTTACTATTGGTATTCTTCGATGAAGCCGTTACTTTGCCGCCGGCTTTGCCATCGGCATGACTGCTGACGTCGCTCTCCGAATCACTGTTCTCCGAATCGATGCTTTCCGAATCATCGCTCTCCAAATCGTCGCTCTCCGAATCATCGCTCGGCAGATCACTTTGCCGGAGCAGTAGTATCTCAGCTGCGAGCTTCCGGGCCTCAGTCGACTTAACAACGATTTCCAGAAATGTGGATTCTAGACGTTCCGGCGTTGTGGCTGCAATGACTTCCTGAAGCAGAGCCAAGTTATCTCCTGACATTGTATATGTATGTAAAGTTTAGGCCCACGCGAACTTTGCGCGTAAACATGCTTAAGTGAGGCTCTGCGGGACCTCAGCCTCACACGCGGGCGACAGGAAAAGTGGCCACGCAAATAAGCGAATACTATCAAAACCACCACCACCATATGCATCAACATCATGCCTAGGCCATCAACACCACCAGATTTACCTGAGCGAGCTTCTAAACATTTCTACATAGGCTCCATGACGTGCTAGATCACCAGGGGAAGCTTACTGGCCATTAGCTAGGAATATTATATGCTGTTGTTGATATTCGCTAATTTTGCGTGGCCACTTTTCCTGTCGCCCGCGTGCCTCATAACTGAGCGTTGCCCAGGTGAGCAACTTGCTGCATACAGTCTTCCGTACCCTGCCCGGGTGTGACCCGAAAGATGTCCATTGATCGACACATCTCATTTCTAAGCTGTCCATGTGGGAACATGAATAGACATACAACATCGGCAGATTGGGAGTTTAGAGGAGTAAATGTAAACCGAGTTAGGCGACAGCGTGAGTTGCGTAAATTCAGGCATATCGGCAGTGGGTTGGGTTTGTATATCGAGACAGCCCGAGCTGGAGGTCCACTAGTTGAGATAGTCGTAATTCCTAGGACGTTGTGCCCTTCAAAATCTATCGAAAGTGCTCTATCATCTGGAGTACCAGTGCTCTATTGCCCAAAGCTGGTTGCCTTCGGTATACACCTCTTTGTCTGTGAATTCCTTCCTCTTGAATCGATGAACGAATCTTGGTTTGTATCCTGCTTCATTCGCTGAGCGAGCCTGTATCTCAATGACGAAATCCAAACGCTGGACTTCCTCAGGTGAAGGAACTTTGAGCATAAACCGAGGATCTTCGCACGATATCTACAGAGGAGAGCATTAGCAGCAAACAGCTATCTCCAGTTCTAAAATGGTAGTCAAACCAGCTTATTTGCATTTCTCTCGGTTACCTCTGCTGTACACATGGCATGCAGCTCCTCGCCGACCTCGCTTTCGTCGAGTGTGATGAATATCATGCTTGGAGCGGAAGGAGCTTTGAAGTCCAGTACCTGCATTTCGAGAATTCCAATGTTGGAACCAACGCATTCGATGGAGGCATTGCAAACAATAGCAACAAGGCCGAGGTTTCGAGGATCCTTGAGATGCATATTGAAGTAGAGAAGCAAGACGAGCGAACACACTTTTCCAGTCGGCATCGGCTGGCGGATGTATCAGTTCACGTTCCGTTGTGCACACAAGAACGTCCTGCGCAAAAAGATGTAGGAAAAGAGGAATATAAGCAGCTCTATCTGATACTCGGACATGCCCGGTTGGGCATGTTGCGTGGGGTGCATTAGTAGGTCGACCGTTCCAAACTCGAAAGCTGACTATCAGATATTGGGGCAGGTGTATGCATTCTGCCCATGGACCTTGAATCGGTTCCTCCGATCGTTTGGTCGCGTATCGATGTGGTCGGATCTGCTATCTTTTCCTCGGACCAGGTGTGGGCATGAGCAGTCGTTCTCTCCAGATGACCCAACACGTTTTCATCCCGTCTCAGCAGGGGCCAACGTAGGCTTCTAGATGTTTTTGCGTCGACTAATGGAGTAGTTTGTTTGGGCCTTCAAAAGCTTGGGGCCTCCATCAGGGCTAGGCTTTGGATGTATGCTCTGTGGCCCTGAGATATTTTATGATGATCGCTCCAGGTTGACAGTCTCACGGCTGTGGACCGACTCCTACCATCCGTGAGATGCTCCGAACTCTGTAAGCACTATCCCAGGTGGGAATGTCGCACAGCACTGCAGGCCTCGCTCGCTGGTGGAGATTTCTCCACTCCTACGTGAAGTTCAGCAATTTTGTCCAAAATCGGGTAGCAAATGTTCTTGCAGCGTAAAACTGTGTTGATAATGAATCGCGCACGCGGGGTCGGAGTGTGTACTCCGCTGCGACCCGAGAATCTCGTCGGTGGCGTCAAACGTTCATGTTGCCAAGAGATCGATTGCCCCAACGATCACTTCCCGAGGTCCGTAAACTCATAGAATTGAATTTCTTGTTTTCCTTGCCTTGTATCAAGAGCATATTTGGCGCCAGGCATGATTGCGGTACTTTTACAACTATTTCTGATAATATGAGAGTTAGTCAACAGCACTCCCAGAGTCTGTGATATTGCTTATCGGCTTCTTTGTGCTCACGAGCAGCCTGGAAGCTTCCACTTGCGCCGCCATGCATATGGCGCCTGCATGAGGATCAGCCTACCCCCAAGAGATCATTTTAGACATCTCGATTTGAGTATTCTAGCAGCTCGGACTGGTTCTTGACAAATCCTACGTGGTTAAGACGCAGAAGCACGTTTGAGATGCGCCGTTTTTGCATCCAGCCCGCGTGGCATGGATTCTTGCGAACTAGTCCACCTGTTCAGCGCCGGCAAATTTGCCGTCAATGTATATCCCAGGTAGCACGCATCAGACACTGCCACCCAGAGCGGGCTCAGGGGACTTTCGGGTCGATCAGATCATTCTACTCGGGTTCTGCAGCAGATTCGCGAGATATCACACCTGGCAAATCCGAGCAGCAGTCCGCTTTCTCGCCGCTAGACACCTTCCCACGGCGGCATATTGGGCCCTCAGTCGACTCAACCAAGCAGATGCTCGAAGCTTTGGATCCTCCTGCGAAATCTCTGGATGAGTTCGTGAAGCAAGTTCTGCCGGGAGATATACTATCTTCACGAGAACTGAAGGTGGAGGGGCCTGCAAGTCGTGATGCGGACAAAACCCCAATAGCATCTAGAGAGGAAGGATTCACGGAAAGCCAGTTGATTTCGCGATTACGGGAGATTGCGAGCGGCAATAAGGTTCTCAGAAGCTACATTGGTTGCGGTTATGCAGGCACGAGGGTGCCCGAGGTGATCAAGAGGAACGTCTTGGAAGGGCCGGGATGGTATACGAGCTATACACCATACCAACCGGAAATCAGCCAAGGCAGGTTGGAGTCGTTGTTGAACTACCAGACAATGGTCTCGGACTTGACAGCACTGCCAATATCAAACGCATCAATCCTTGACGAGCCTACCGCGGCTGCCGAAGCCATGACACTTTCGCTCAACTCGCTCTCCACCAAGCGACAGAGGAATCCGGACAAGGTTTACTTCGTGTCCAGCCGGTGTCATCCGCAGACAATTGCTGTGTTGCATTCACGTGCCGAGGGCTTTGGCGTTAAGATCGTGGTTGGAGATGTCCTGGAGAACGGAATGAAACAGGTTCAAGACTTCGCAGAAAGCCTAATAGGAGTGTTGGTTCAGTATCCTGATACCGAGGGCGGTATTGAGGACTTTCGCGCACTAGCCGACCTTGTACACAAGCAGGGAGGCAGCTTAAGCGTGGCAACGGATCTCCTGGCTTTGACTGTTCTCACACCACCCGGCGAGTTTGGCGCAGATGTCGCCTTTGGAAACGCTCAGCGCTTCGGTGTTCCCTTTGGCTTCGGCGGTCCCCACGCCGCCTTCTTCGCGTGCAGCGAGAAGCACAAGCGAAAGATCCCGGGTCGACTGATCGGTCTTTCCAAGGACAGGCTCGGTGACAAGGCAGCACGACTTGCTCTGCAAACCCGAGAGCAACACATACGCAGAGAAAAGGCTACAAGTAATGTTTGCACGGCGCAAGCGCTACTAGCTAATATGAGTGCTTTTTACGCCGTATATCATGGACCGCAGGGGCTCAGGGAAATCGCCGAGAGAGTCATGACCGTCTCCAGAGTACTTCTGGAGTGTCTGAAATCCCTCGGATACAGCACAAATAACTCTAGAGATTCAAAAGTTGAGTCTGTGGTGTTTGACACAATTATCATTGATGTTGGCCATGTCAACGGTGGATCAAGGGCGGTAGTCGATTGGGCAGTCGAGCACAAAGGCATCAACCTAAGAACAGTGGATGCTGACAGGGTCGGAGTGACGATGGATGAAACTATCACCAAGAAAGACATCGAAGACCTTGTAGCTGTATTCCGGAACTTTTCCCAGAAAGATACAGCTCTAGACGTGGAGAGGATCGCTGATGAAGTCAAAGCAACTGGGCTGCGGATACCAGCTCCTTTCAAGCGTGCCTCTCAGTATCTGACGCATCCCGTCTTCAATTCATACCACTCGGAGACCGAACTGCTGCGGTACATACATCATCTGCAATCGAAAGATTTGTCATTGGTTCATTCCATGATACCTCTCGGCTCTTGCACGATGAAGCTGAATGCAACTACAGAGATGCTGCCCGTATCCTGGTCAGAATTCTCCAATATCCACCCATTCGTTCCTCCCGACCAGGTCAAAGGTTACTCTGTACTCATCAAAGAACTTGAGAATGATCTTGCGGAAATCACTGGGTTCAGCGCGGTGTCTGTCCAGCCAAATTCAGGCGCACAGGGCGAGTTTACGGGACTACGGATCATCAGGAAGTATCTGGAAGAACAGCCTGGCAAGAAGCGGGATATCTGTCTGATTCCAGTATCGGCTCACGGTACAAATCCCGCAAGTGCGGCAATGGCAGGCATGAGAGTGGTCCCAATCAAATGCAACGATGACAACGGAAATCTCGACATGGAGGATCTCAAGGCCAAATGCGAGAAGCACAGCGAGGAACTGGGTGCTATCATGGTCACTTACCCTAGCACATTTGGAGTTTTTGAACCGGAAATCAAGAAAGTCTGCGATCTGGTGCACGAGCACGGTGGACAAGTCTACATGGACGGTGCCAACATGAACGCGCAGATAGGCCTATGCTACCCCTCAGAGCTAGGCGCAGATGTGTGCCATCTCAACTTACACAAGACGTTCTGCATCCCTCATGGCGGAGGCGGTCCCGGAGTCGGGCCTGTCGGCGTGAAAAAGCATTTGGCCCCTTACTTGCCAGGGCATCCGATCATTCCCACCGGCGGGGAGAAAGCCATCGCGCCCGTTAGCGGAGCGCCTTGGGGCAGCGCAAGCATCTTGCCGATCAGCTGGGCGTACATCAAGATGATGGGTGGACGCGGTCTCACCCATGCCACGAAGATCACTCTCCTCAACGCGAACTACATTCTCTCGCGCCTCCGGCCACATTATACTATCCTCTACACCAACGCCGCCGGTCGGTGCGCGCACGAGTTCATCCTCGACGTCCGCAAATTCAAAGAGGCCGCTGGCATCGAGGCCATCGATGTCGCCAAGCGACTGCAAGACTATGGATTCCATGCGCCGACCATGTCCTGGCCGGTCGCCAACACGCTCATGATCGAGCCCACAGAGTCCGAGAGCAAGGAGGAGCTCGACCGCTTCTGCGACGCGCTGATCGCGATCAGAAAGGAGATAGAGGCGGTCGAGACGGGCGAGCAGCCGCGCGAAGGCAATGTGTTGAAGATGGCACCTCACTCGCAGAAGGATCTGATCCTGACCGACTGGAAGCGGCCGTACTCGAGAGAGAAAGCGGCTTATCCGTTACCGTGGCTGAAAGAAAAGAAGTTTTGGCCCTCGGTAACGCGGTTGGATGACGGTGAGTGTCGAGGTGCCCGTTACCTAACTGGATATGTATACTGACAGAAAGCAGCTTATGGGGACATGAACCTCTTCTGTACATGCGCGCCCATGGACTCGCCGCAAGACGTGACTGGCGCTGCGGCACCCATGCCAACATGATAGCATCTGCATGCAAGGATTTGATCGTGATAAGATGCATTTCGAGATCATTCAGCGAGGGCGTCAGGCGAATTTCAACAATCTGCATTAGATATGGGCTATTGCTCACGTCAGTTTTGCGCGCTTTAACAGCGTGGCTACAGGTATTTGAAATGGCCAGAAAGCATTGGGCATAGAGTCAATGATTTTTCTATGAGGGCTTTTCGCCCGGGAACGTAGATACATATGCAGTGACGCTACATTAGCAGCTTTTCCGAACTATAGGAATATTTCAAATTTGTGAAGTGCCATACCATCATCACTTGACGGACTTGATTTCGCTTTTGTTCGTCAAACTTTTGCATAGCGATACCAATCAGTCTCTGATCGTGCAATCATCCGGTACAATCTGCTTCATTCAGTCATTCCGGGTCATGCATCAGTCAGTCGATTGATCCGCATCAGGTTACCACGGTAGGGTCGTCAGTGCCGACAAATTCCTTCAACTTGAGGAGCTCAGTGGCTAGGGTGACATTGTCCTTGAGGTACTCCTGGGTCTTCATGGTTATCTTCGACTTGTCCTCCTCATACTTTTCCACGTAGAGACGAATGGTAGCCCCGCTGCTTCCAGTACCGGACAGTCTGACCACAATGCGGCTTCCGTCATCAAACTTGACGAAGATTCCTTGGTTCTTGCTGACACTGCCGTCAAGATCGGTGTAGGAGAAGTCGTCGGCTTCGACAACCTTCCTGCCCTTGACAGTCGAGCCAATGAAGTCTGATTTCTTGGTCGTGATGAGCTCTTTCATGTGGCTCATCATTTTGTTCGCCCCATCGGACTCGCAGCCTTCGAAATCGTAGCGGGTGAAGAAGGTACGGCCATAGGTGTTCCAGAAGTCCTCCTGAATAGACTTGATGCTTGGCGTGCTACCAGTCTGCTGACCGACGCCAGCAATGATGTTCAGCCACGCGAGAACAGCCCAGACACCGTCCTTCTCGCGGACGTGATCACTTCCAGTACCAAAGGACTCTTCACCACAGATGTTCATCTTCTTGGCGTCGAAGAGACCGCAGAAGAACTTCCATCCGGTAGGCACCTCATAGCAGGACAGACCTTGCGCTCGAGCTACCAAGTCGACGGCTCCAGAGGTTGGCATGCTCCGAGCAAGTCCGTATACCCCGTTCTTCTTGAAGTAGGGGATCAACTTGGCGTGATGCGCAATGATAGCAAGGCTGTCTCCTGGCGAGACGAAGCTGCCGGCACCGTAAATCATGTTACGGTCGCCATCGCCATCGCTGGCGGCGCCAAAGTGTATGCCATTCTGTTCAACCACGTCCACGAGGGATTTGGCGTAGACCAGATTCGGGTCAGGATGGTGCCCGCCGAAGTCAAGCTTAGGGATGCAATTCTGTGTGCTATCCTTCAGGCCCAATTCCTTCTCGAAGATATCAATGCCGTAGGGGCCAGTAACACCGCTCATGCCATCGAAGAGAATCTTGAAATCAGGATGCTCCTTATTGAAGGACCTGATGAGGTCAAAGTCGAATATTCCTTTCACCATGTCAACGTAGTCGCTTGTCGAGTGAATCACGTCAACCTCTAGCGGTCCGTAAGTACTAGGGCCCAGCTTCTTGAGGTCGATGTCTGGTATGTCCATTATCTTGTACGACGTCAAGTTCTTGGAGGTCTCGAAGATCTTATTGGTGACGGCCTCGGGAGCCGGGGCGCCATTTGACAGGTTATACTTGATACCGAAATCCTCATTCGGTCCTGAAAGGTCAGTCGCAGTCAATAATCTGACGGCTAGCTTCGTGGTACTAAAGGCACTGAGGTAGACACTCGGCTAGGAACTGACCTCCTGGATTGTGGCTCGCCGTCAGCAAAATGCCACCAGTTGCGTGTCGCTTGCGGATCACATTGCTGGCCGCAGGTGTACTGAGCAAGCCATCATGCCCAATGATCAGCTTCTTGACGCCGTATGCCGCGCCAATCTTCGCGATCAGTTGCGTGACCTCTGCGTTCCAGTATCGACCATCTCCACCAATGACTAGGGTGCTCCCTTCAGCACCCTCGGGGATGGAAAGGAGAATGCTGGTAACGAAGGCTTCACTGTAGTTTTCTTGTTGGAATACCTTGACCTTCTTGCGAAGACCGGATCTGAGCAAGAATGTTTAGCTATTGGAAGATATGAACACAACAACAGGTGACATTGAAAGCTATGTTCATTCAAGAATTCGAGGAAAAGTGCATACGCAAAGCACTTACGTTCCCGGCTTCTGGTCAGTGTATGGCTTCAATGAAACTGTTTTGACGCTCATTTTCCGAAGTTTTTCGAAGACGATGTTCACAAGTATTTTCAAGAGGAGAGAGCAAAATTTGGTGCGAATTGACGATGGTGTATGAACAAGTTGGAGACGTTGTCCGCAATCGCATCTGTGACGAAAAGCTCCTGCAAGCCCCACCGAGCATTACCCCACGCTGTTCAAGGATGGACGTCATTGGCCAATCAAATTCAATGCAGGCACAGGGACAACATCATTGGCGAATGCAAAGCGCCTCCAGGGCTGGCATCTGTTCACGTCGTCTTATCTAACGAGAGAAGCCATTCACAGTAGAATAATATTGGGGTTTTACATAGTAGTGTACAGCTCCAATCAGTGCCTTTCTCCTGAGCCAAGCATCCAGAGACAGTGTGCTCTCCTGGTTTTCCAATTTCTGGCCTGTCTTTGATCAGTACCCTACGAATGGGTCAAGAAGGCCAACTGCTCAAGCAGAACATCAACCATCAGTATATGACACTCATAACGGAGTTCTGAAGGGTATTGCCGTTCCTCATGCTGTCACCGGTTCGACCGGCGAGGGATTTGAACAGTCTTTTTTCTGCTCTTGACCGGCTGTAATCCCAGGACGAGCCGCGTTCTCCACAACTGGGTCGAGAAGTTGTTCGTCTGGTTGACCTCTTCCAACAGCATTGAGTATCCGCCACGCCCGCCGGAATTCGTCCCGGATCGCAACGAGCCCGAAATGAGTGACGGTACGGGCGACGTTGTGATCCAACTCGAAAGGATCCTCAATTGCAAAAAGGTAGCGCTGTCGGATCTCTTTCTGCGCTGTTGGGTCAGTCTTGTCCTACGACAACAGCTTTAGTGGTACTCACATCATCAACCATCGTAATTTTCGCTGCTGTCCAATTTTTGTCCTTCTTCGACAGTATGCCCCCAACGGTTCGGATTGATATCACGTCTTCCATCCAACGAAAAGTGGGGCTTCTGATGTTACCGTACGTTGCGAAGTACTGGAAGAAATTCCGCAGCAACAGCCCCAGAGGCTGTCTGTTCGAAGTTAATATCCCTTGCGTGGCAAAGCGTCTGATCTGTTCTTCATCCCGCCAAAATCTAACATCATACCCCTCAACGGTGGCGTGATAAAACAACGCAACCTCTGCATTCCTCATCCTTTGAGGTAGCTGTAGGTTGGGTATCACCGGCGGGTATGCCACGTTCATCAGGAAGTGAAGCACCATCAGGACATAACCATACGAGGAGAGCGTACCATGATAGGGACTGTTGATCTTTCTCCTTTTTGCCCAGCTCTTGACGAAGAGGACCATTGGCCGGACTCGCGGATCGCACAATGAGTAGCAGCGCATCATGACGGTGTTGTGCAAGGCCAAAGGGTTCGAGAAGTTGATATCGCATTGTATACCGACTCCGGTCTGGGGGAAATCCAACGGTCCTAGTTGCCTCTCTCGCAGCCTGGGTCGCGGTGGGTGCGGCTTCGATTTTTGTTTTTGCGTGACGGACTGGCCAACGTCGTTCGTGTTGTCGACACTTTTAGCTGCGACGTCAACGTTGGACCCTGTCTTTTTGTTCTTTGCTTGCACCTCGCTCTTCGTGTGACCAGACGGCGTTGTCTTGTTCTTGTCATTATCTAAGTTTTCGATCCTTGGGGTACTTTGAGGTGTATGAACCTCTTCCGAACCATCTGTGAGCTTGACTACCTCTGACTCATTTTTCGGCTTTGCAAGCACCTGACTCTTCTTTGGAACTGAAGCTTTTTTCTTCTTCTGATCACCATCTAGCTTTGCATTTTTCGGTGTCCTCTTCGGTTTATGAACCTTGCCGGAACCCTCTGTAGAGTTGACGACCTCTGATTGATTTACCGGCTTCGCATACTTCTCATCTTCAGGAAGAGTCTCCCACTTCGTGCGTTCGTCCTTGAGAGCCGAAAAGAGTATTGACGTCGGCTTCTCACAGACTTTCATGATAGGAACCCTCGTTTTCGTGATGAGGCGAGCCCCAATTCCGTCTGCAAGAAAGACTCCTTCCAGCAGGCGCGCGAGGTCCAGTTTCAGGGGTCCAAACTGCGTATCAGCCTGCTCTGAGTTTGACGGGACGATTGCCAAATCCATGTCTGACCCTCGGGTTGCAAAGCCAGAGCTGACGCTACCGAAGCATTTCAATGACACTGGATAGAATTTGTTCGAATGTTCGTTAGAGATTGCTTGCTGACAGATGTTTTGTAGCCGCAGGCGAAAAGCTTCTCTCTCAAGATACTCTTGGTGCGTCATCTCGACCCTGGGGACCTCTAGAATAGTAAGCTCTTGCAGATATCGGATCTGTGTGTTGGAGATGTCTAGGCCTGACACTCCTGCAGCCGGCACGTTCCCTAAAGAATAATGATGAGGCTGGCGCGCTCCAAGAAAAGGCTGCGTTTCCTGCTGCGTCCGCCGACTGTTGTCGGATTGATGTGGTCCCATCGTGCGAGGTTGAACAGGGGCAAATGCAT
>QQTW01001076.1_pt1 | contig 18624 bp, 18 predicted proteins | sample 1904831 | NCBI WGS metagenome assembly QQTW01 (sample SAMN09435610, study PRJNA476489) | Subsurface metagenome, whole genome shotgun sequencing project. | reverse complement strand
CTAATTGCTAACGGTCAGCAAGTAGAGTTAGCAGAAGCGGGAAGTGAAGTACAAGTATTATTAGACCAAACGCCATTTTATGCAGAATCCGGCGGACAAATAGGCGATCGCGGTTACTTGACTGGCGATACTGTAGTAGTACGCATTGACGACGTTAAACAGCAATCGGGTATATATATCCATTACGGACGCATCGAACGCGGTACTTTGCACGTAGGCGATCCTGTGACTGCGCAAATTGATCGCGCTTGTCGTCTGCGCGCTCAAGCTAATCATACTGCTACGCATTTGTTGCAAGCAGCTTTAAAGAAAATTGTTGATAATTCCATCTCACAAGCAGGTTCATTAGTTGCTTTTGATAGATTGCGTTTTGACTTTAACTGTCCGCGTCCAATTACGCCAGATCAGTTGCAACAAATAGAAGAACAAGTAAATACTTGGATCGCCGAAGCACATCACGCCGATATAGAAGTAATGCCAATAGCAGAAGCAAAAGCTAAAGGTGCGATCGCTATGTTCGGCGAAAAGTACGGGGATATGGTGCGGGTAATTGATTTTCCTGGCGTATCAATGGAACTGTGCGGCGGTACTCATGTCCGCAATACAGCAGAAATTGGCGTATTTAAAATTATCTCCGAAGCTGGGATATCTTCTGGTGTAAGGAGAATTGAAGCTGTAGCAGGTCCAGCAGTATTAGAATATCTCAACGTGCGCGATAAGGTAGTTAGGGAACTGAGCGAGCGCTTTAAGGTAAAACCGGAAGAATTGCCAGAACGAGTTACAGTTTTACAAACCGAACTGAGAACTACCCAAAAGCAACTAGAAAGCCTCAAAGCAGAACTAGCCTTAACTAAATCTGAAGCTTTGTTAAATACTGCTGAAGTAGTTGAAGATTACAAGATTATAGTTGCCCAGCTAGGAGAAGTCGATCCAGAATCGCTGAAAACAGCAGCCGAGAGATTGCTGCAAAAACTAGGCAATGGTGCAATAGTCTTAGGTTCCGTTCCCGAAGCCGGAAAAGTTAGCTTAGTAGCTGCTTTTAGTGCTGATGCGGTCAAAAAAGGCTTGCAAGCAGGTAAATTCGTCGGCGAAATTGCCAAAATCTGCGGCGGTGGCGGTGGCGGAAGACCAAACTTAGCACAAGCTGGAGGAAGAGACGCTAGTAAATTGCCAGAAGCACTAGAATACGCTCGTACTCAGTTAAAAGCCACTTTAAGCCAAACTTAAATCATAACTTTTGACTTTTAACTTTTAACTTTTGACTTTTTATGGATGCAACTTACCTAATTTTATGGGCAGTTGGTTTAGGCATCATCTGGTTAAGTCTAAAAACCAAAGATGAAGTGTATCGGCTTGGTGCTGTAGTTGCGGCAGCAATCTTTCTAATTTGGGGTTTTGCTTTAACTCCGTCGCAACTCCAATTTCTCATGGAAGCGATCGCACTTATCGCTGTATTTCCCACTTGTATCCGTTGTTTAAAGGAGTAGTGCCAATGGTTACACAAATACAATCTACAGAACAAACAGAAATAGTCTATCCAGATTGCGATGGCGAACCGATGTCAGACAATACCAAGCAATTTCGCTGGATAGTTACTATCAAAGAGGGCTTAGAATGGCTATTCAAAGATGACCCAAATGTATTTGTAGCTGGCGATTTGTTGTGGTATCCAGTAGAAGGCGATAACGTTACTCGCGCTGCACCGGACGCTATGGTAGTTTTGGGTAGACCAAAAGGCGATAGAGGTTCGTACCAGCAATGGCGAGAAAACAATATTGCGCCGCAAGTTGTCTTTGAAGTCCGTTCTCCTGGAAATACTCAAACAGGAATGGATAAAAAGCTGGTATTTTATGATCGCTATGGCGTAGAAGAATATTACCTCTACGACCCCGACAAAGGCGATTTAAGCGGTTGGTTGCGCCGTGAAGGACGATTAGACGTAATCGATCAAATGTTAGATTGGGTTAGCCCTAGATTAGGGATTAAGTTCAATATGTTGGGGACAGAACTGCAACTATTTAGACCTGATGGCGAAAAATTTGCTACCTATGTAGAGTTGGCAACTTTTAGAGAACAGGAAAAACTTGCAAAAGAACAAGCGCAGCAACAGTTAGAACAAGAAAAAGTGCGATCGCAACAATTAGCAGCTAAACTCCGCGAACTAGGCATCAATCCCGACGAATTATAGTAAAAACATCACGCTTAGGAGAATAAATCGTGGGTAGACTAAATCCTTACACGCTACAGATGCAGATTACCCGAATGTTTGAGCAAGGGCAATCATTTTTTGCAGCTACAAAGGTACAAGATTGGCTCAAAGAACGCAATCACAACCCAGCAGATTACGAAATCCTATTTCATAAAAAACCAGCACCTCCAGGGTCAAAAGAGGTCATGGTAGTAGAAATTGAACTGCGACGGCGAGATGGACAACCGACAGATCCTTGGTTACAAGAACAAGCAAACCTCCATGCTTAATTGAACAAACTGATGGTTACTGATAGTCAAGTAAATTCTCACTGGTACAAACGTCTATTTGCTTGGCTAATGGCAAATGGGACGGCTGAGTATGAAGAGAAAATTAGCGATCGCAAACGCTCTTTATTTACCAACTTACACGGCAAAATATTAGAAATTGGTCCTGGTACTGGTCCTAACTTATCTTACTATCCGCGAGACATTCATTGGATAGGGATTGAGCCTAATCCTTTCATGCATTCTTATCTGCAAAAAGAAGCAGATAAATTGGGCTTAAATATCGACATCCGTGCAGGAACAGCAGAAAAATTAGACGCAGAAGACAATAGCGTTGATATTGTTATTAGTACATTAGTATTATGTTCCGTCCCCAACTTAGCTAATACCTTGCAGGAAATCTTGAGGGTACTAAAACCAGGCGGAAGATTTTTATTTATAGAACACGTTGCTGCACCAAATAATACTTTCCTAAGATCTGTACAAAATACCGTCAAACCAATTTGGCAAGTATTAGGAGATGGTTGCAATCCGAATAGAGAAACTGGGATCGCTTTAGAAAATGCTGGTTTTGCTAGCGTAGATTACCAAGAATTCGATGCACCAGTTCCCTTAGTTACGCCTCATATTATCGGCGTAGCAACTAAAGCTAGTTAAAAAGACTTGCTCATTTGCAAGCCGACAACTGTTCTCCCTTCATCATCTGCACCAATTAGGGGAAACAAAATTAGCCCATTAGGTTGACTCAATTCTAATTTGGCGATGCCGTAACCAATAGCAGCACCAGCTAAAACCTCAGTCCAACGATGGCGATTGAGATTTACCCGCGAATAAGCGATCGCACTTGCCCCAGCATACCAAAGCAATGCATACTTTGGCTGATACTCGCTTTGCATAGTAGCTACAGCAAAGGCTAACGTAGCATGACAACTAGGAAAACTATCGCGCGCATCAGAGTCAGGACGTTTGACATCGGTTACAGCCTTTAGTCCTTCGCACACCAGAAAGCTAGTACCAAGGGAATCTACCACCCTTAAAGATTGATTTTTACCATTTCTATCATCCAATAGCAAAGGTAAAACAACGCCAGTGCCTAAATAGATAATTGTGCCTTCATTAGAAACAATACGAGACACATCTTGGTCGAAAGAATCAGCCTTTGCGGCTGTTGTTGTTGTTGTACAGCACAAAACTGCAAGCACGGGTGAGAAGTTTTTTACCCAGGACATCAAAAAACCTTTGTGAATTTATCTAGTGCAAATCGCTATCTAGCTACTTTGTTCAATTTCTTCAACTAGTAGCCACTTGCCTGAGTCATTAAGAGTTCCCCTAACGGTGAGATATTGGTTATTAATGCATATTTGTAACTGCTCGTCTATATGCGATCGCAAAGTAATTAATTTCCATGCAAACCCAGCATCAGCCAGGGTAAGGGTGTAATCTTGTTCGCCAAGGCGGTGAAAAGTACCTTGGAAGAAGCGAGAACTAGGATTTACTAGTGGGAAAACGTTTTGCGAAATAGGACAATTGCCGCTAGTTGGGTAAGCTTCTGGATGTTTTAAATAGTATTGCTGCCAGTACAACCATTCAGAACTATCAGGAGACAAGTTAAACAATGGGACAATAGCAGCAGGAGTTTCATTTCGTAATAAGGCGTTTTGTAGCTTGCTTACAGGCAATTCTCGCGGTTGACAGCCCAATTCTACACACAGCGCGGCTGCCATACCAGCAGCTTGCCCAATATTCATAACTACAGGTTGCAACCTAGTTGCACCATTGGCGATGTGAGAAACAGAAATATTTTTTTCACATACCAATAAGCCATCAGTGTCTATTGGCACTAAACAACTATAAGGAATAGTAAAAGGCGTACCCGCCCAACGTCCGCCCCAGCGAATAGACTTAGACTGAAGAGGAAAATCTACGCCTGGATAATGGTGATCGTTAGCATAATTACCTATCACTACTGCATCTAGTTGAAACTGGGCAACTTTCCCCCCAGATATAGGCAAAATATCTTGTTCTCGCACGGTAGATAAGCCTACTAAACGGCGGCTTTCACGGTAATAAGGATGAAGGGCATAAGCACCACCCCTAAGGGAATTTTGCACCCGCGGAAAAACATTAGTTGCTAACCCATAATTACGACCGATGTTAGTTTGAATATAATGAGCAAAACCTTGGCTATGCCATAAGCTTTCTTGCAAAAATTCTTGTTTAAGAGTGTCGGATGCAATTAAACGTTCTACACCTTCAGCATAATCATTGCCACGCTGAGGCCAATTAATCATAAATAAATTTTCTGGCAAACGTCCGTAGTTCAGAAATTCTACTTGTCCATAGCCTTCCCAAGCACCAGCAAATTTTGTAGGGTTGTAGTTAGGTGGTGCGGGAATTTCTGGGGCATCTTCCCCAAAATCTTGCATAATTACTACCCAAGTAGGCGCTTGAACTGGGTATTTATTTGTTAGTTCGTTAAGACTTGCAGGCGCGCTAGGTTCGCCCCACTGGGCTTGCAATTCCCAACCCCAACGATAAGGAATTTCAGCTAATAGCAGTAAGTCGCCTAATTCTGTTCCATCTAAGGTAATTTTGGCTTTAACTGTAAAATCGGCAAATCTTACCCCAGTAATTCTATTACTTTCTTTGAGAACTTCCAAAGGTACTTTCCCTGCAATCCATTGCAGATTCGGTAATTCTTGCACCCACCTAGCAAATATTTCTGCACCCACGCGCGGATTATAGCTAAAAAAACTTACCCAACTATTATCTAATCCGCCTACTTGCCTGTGCCGTAATTCTTGTAAGTATGCGCCCCATAAGCCAGTTTGAAAGGCGTGTAATTCATTGCCATCAGGTGCAGCTACGCCAGCTGAGGTTAACATCCCGCCTAACCAGCCAAATTCGCTGACAACTACAGTTTTTGCGCCCGCCCTTGCTGCTTGGATAGCTGCTGCTGTACCGCCTGTACCACCACCTACTACTAAGACATCGCAGTTTATTATTTCATTCATTTACTAATTGAGCGATCGCATCCTTACTTACAGACAACTCATCTGTTAATACTTCGCTACCTGATTCTGTTACTAATACATCATCCTCAATCCGAATCCCGCGTACATCGGCAAACTTAGCCAATTGTTCCCAATTGACTACATCTTTATACTTTGTGCGAGTCTCAAGATTATCTAAAATTGCTGGTACTTGATAAAAACCAGGTTCAATAGTAACTAGCATTTTTGGACGCAAAGGACGATTCAGACGCAAATAGCATAACCCAAAGCGATCGCTTCTACTTCTCCCTTCTTCATATCCTGCTATATCTCCTAAGTCTTCCATATCATGGACATCCAAGCCTAATAAATGCCCTACTCCATGGGGAAAAAACAGCGCGTGAGCGTCCATAGCAACTAAATCCTCTGGTATTCCCTGCAAAATGCCCAAATCTACCAATCCTTGAGCAATTATCTTCGCTGCAAGTAGATGAATATCTTGATATTCCACGCCAGGGCGAATTTTAGCAATACAAGCATCATGCGCCGCCAATACTACATCGTAAATATCTTGCTGTGTCGAGGAAAACTTACCGGAAACAGCCCAAGTACGAGTTACATCTGCTGCCCAACCTGCACTCGTTTCTGCGCCTACATCCGCTAATAATAAGTCACCTTGTTGCAGTAAATTACCATACTGGTTGTTGTGGAGAACTTCACCGCGCACAGTAACAATACTAGAGTAAGCGCAACTCATATTATTAGCTATTATTACTTGCTCCATAGCAGCGCGGACTTCTGCTTCAGATTTGGCGCTTTTAGTTGCGACAATACCTGCTTTATGTGCTTTTACAGTAACAGCGGCGGCTTTTTTTAATTCTTCTATAGCAGCGTCATCGTGAGTAAGACGCAATTGTGCGATCGCTCGTGCTAATTTGAGATCGATTCCTTCTAAACTAGCTTTGCGCTGCAATAACTTTGACTGCCATTGTTGAGTGACAATATTTTGGACGGGAATTGTAGCTGTCTTATATACATTAAACTTCAATTCTGTCAATGGGCAAACAAGATCTGCGCTGATAGTTTCCGCAATTTCTTCGCGTTTTGCAGTTTCCCCATGCCAAAGGGTACTACTATCAGGCGCATCGTCCATAAATAGCTGTAGTTTGCCATCTTCCAAGCGAATTGCTGCATTTTCTAAAGGTAATCCAGCAAAGTAGAGAAAATGGCTGCTAGCGCGATAAGGAAAAGTATTAGCAGCAAAATTGCGAGGAACGCTAGCACCCGACCACAAAACTACGGGAAAGTCAACTAATTTAGCAAGTTTTTGTCTGCGAGCGCGTAAAGTATTAACAAGAGAATCCACACCAGAAGCAATTTGCATAAATATTTTTATTAAAAAATTGCTAAAACAAAATAAACTTAGCAGTCATGGCAAGCTGTTAACTCAGGAGCTTCGCAGCTTAATTAAGGTAAAAGTTACAAGAAATTCACGCACATCCAAAATAAGGAAAAGTTAACGCTCTCACGCAGTAGCACAAGCTTACTACCCCTTATCAGATAGCGCCTTGCAGTAAACAATCTTGTCATCGCCTGCTTTATAGAAGTTGCGTATTCGTGCTTCCTCGTCATAACCACACTTGCGGTAGAATGCTCTCGTGCGCTCGAAGTCTGGTAGCCCAGACGTTTCCACTAGCAGTACACGCCCACCGCGCATCTTCAACATTTGTTCAACGTAGTGTAGCAGGGTTGCACCACGTCCTTGTCTTTGGCGATCGGGTCGGATAGCAATCAATTGTAGGTTCCACGTCTCATCAGTCATCCGTTCCATCTCGCAGTAGGCGATTCCCACCAACCCGTTGTCGTCGTCGACGAACCAGAAGCGATCGCTGTCGCCATTACTGTCGAAGTAATCGGACAGCATTTCGCCAAGATCCTCAAGTTGGTTTGGCTCGAATAATCTGATCGTGTCGGCTAAGGCAATTAGAGCGGTAGTGTCATCGGGCGCGATCGGTCGAATCATAATTCATAATTAATTAGTGTCATTGCTTGTATCCTCGCTTTGCGCCCCTATTTAACTTTTAGCTAACACGCCATTAAGGAAAATATCCGCTAATCCTTCTGCCATTTCTTGCATCGCTTGAGGAGATGCATCAGGTTCCATCAACGTATTGTGACTAAAACCTGCTACAGCAAACATTCCTAAAAATACTTGAGCGACAATTTTGGGATTTGTTTGACGATAGATGCCTCGATCCATTGCTGTTTGAAAAAAAAGCTTCCGCTACATCAGTCATTTTGCCAATTACTTCTGATTGAATGCGATCGCGCAAATCAGGGTGAAACTGCGCTTCCATAAAGCAAACCCGCATTAAATCGGCATTTTTGCGAAAATTCCACATTCTCCGCTTCATTACTTGCGCTACAGCCTTATAGCTACCCATTTCGCTTAGTTCTGTCAGCAAGTCAGTCAAAATTTCTACCCAGCCTTGAGTTGCCACTTCAATTAAAATTGCTTTTTTATTGGTGAAATGGCGAAATAGCGTGCCTTCAGCTACACCCGCAGCTTGTGCTAAATCGCGGGTAGTAGTGCCATCAAAGCCTTGCGCAGCAAACAACCTTTGCGCTGCTTTCAAGATGCGAGTGCGGGAAGAATCTTCTGATTGAGAAGGACGGTGAAAAACTTGCATATATAATTTAGGTTTGGAATACCGCAGTGCCGCTTGTAGGCTTATTGTCTAATATTGCGCTACAGCAACTTGAAAGTTTAATACATTATTAACGGACTTGCGTTGTCCTCCTATTATCTTGACTTATGAGCCAGCCGATTAATCGTTTGCGATCGCATTTACCCGTTCCTAATACATGGTATCGGGTTTTAATTACCTTATTAGTAGTAATGCTTTTGGGCTGGCAATTGCTGCCAGCAGCGGTTTTTGCCCGTACTCAAGCTCCTACTACTGCCGATAATTCAATTGCCCCATATTTAGATAGCGTAAGCGATCGCTTGACTGAGTTTCGCTTAGATAATGGCATGAAATTCATTGTTTTGGAACGCCATCAAGCGCCTGTTGTTTCTTTTTTGACATATGCTGATGTAGGTGGAGCAAACGAACCTGATGGAAAAACAGGTGTAGCCCACTTTTTAGAGCATTTGGCATTCAAGGGAACTAAGCGGATCGGTACAACAAACTACGCTGCGGAAAAGCCGTTGCTAGATCGCTTAGATACTTTAGCAGCGCAAATTCAATCCGCTAAAACTAATAAGAAGCCAGTAGAACTAATCAAATTGCAAGCAGAATTTGACTTAGTTGAAGCCGAGGCGCTCAAATTAGTCGAGCAAAATGAGTTAGGGAGAATTGTTGAGCAATCTGGAGGTGTAGGCTTAAATGCTAATACATCTGTAGACGCTACTCGGTATTTTTATAGCTTCCCAGCAAATAAGTTAGAGCTTTGGATGTCGCTAGAATCAGAGCGATTTTTAGAGCCAGTATTTCGGGAATTTTATAAAGAAAAAGACGTAATTCTAGAAGAACGGCGGTTGCGAGTTGATAATTCCCCTATTGGTACAACAATCGAGGCTTTGCTAGGTAAAGCTTATAACGTCCACCCCTACGAGCGTCCGGTAATTGGTTACGAGCAAGATATCCGCAATCTGACGCGGGAAGACGTGCAACAGTTTTTTTGATGCTTATTACGTGCCTCGCAATATTACGATCGCCATTGTGGGCGATGTCAATCCCAAGCAGGTAAAAGAACTAGCTCAAACCTATTTTGGGCGCTTTGAAGCAAAACCTGCACCGCCAAAGCTAAAAGCTGTAGAACCATCCCAGGCAGAAACTAGAGAAGTTGAAGTGCGATTTCCTTCTCAGCCTTGGTATTTGGAGGCGTACCACCGCCCAGCTATTACGCATCCAGATCATGTAGTTTACGAAATTATTGGTAGTTTGCTTAGTAATGGGCGCACTTCACGGCTGTATAAATCGTTGGTAGAACAGCAACGCATCGCCTTAGCTGCACAAGGTTTTAGCGGTTTTCCTGGGGATAAATACCCAAACTTAATACTTTTTTATGCCTTAACTGCACCAAATCATACTGTTGATGAAGTAGCCGCAGGGCTACGAAAGGAAATTGAAAGATTGAAAACTGAGCCTGTTTCGGCAGTGGAGTTAGATCGGGTGAAAACTCAAGCACGGGCGGGATTATTGCGATCGCTTGATTCTAATTCGGGAATGGCTCAGTTGTTGCTGGAATACGAGGTAAAAACTGGCTCTTGGCGCAATTTGTTTCAGCAGCTAGAGGCATTGCGGGCTGTAACGGCATCTGATGTGCAACGGGTGGCTAAGGCTACTTTTATGCCAGAAAATCGGACTGTTGGGCGTTTGTTGCCGAAAGAAAATTAACGAACCGCAGAGGAAGAAATGAGAGCGATTAGATTTAGGTGGGCGGCTGTTGTTGTGGCGATGTTGATGACTGTGTGGGTGGGTTTACCTGCTATGGCGGCGACGGCAAAGCATTATACGCAGTTGGAGTTTGCGCCATTGCCAGAAGTGAATTTGCCGAAGTACGAAAGATTTGTACTGAAAAATGGCATGGTGGTGTATCTGCTGGAGGATCGAGAATTGCCTTTAGTAGGAGGCACAGCGCTGGTGCGTACTGGCGATCGCCTAGAACCAGCAGATAAAGTTGGTTTGGCTAGTTTAACGGGTACTGTGATGCGTACTGGTGGTACAACTGAGCATCCGCCGGATGAGTTAAATCAGTTGTTGGAACAAAGGGCGGCTACTGTGGAGACGGAAATTAATCCTGCTTCTGGTAGTGCTAGTTTTAATGCTCTTAGTGAAGATTTGCCTGCGGTGTTTGAATTGTTTAGTGAGGTGCTGCGATCGCCTCGTTTTGAAGCGCAACAGCTAGAATTGGCTAAAACTCAAGTACGGGGCGGTATTGCTCGTCGCAATGATAGCCCAGACGCAATTGCCAATCGAGAATTTCAAAAGCTAATTTATGGCGCTGATAGTCCTTATGCCCGCACGGTAGAGTATGCAACTTTAGATAATATCTCGCGCGATGATGTAGTTGGTTTTTATCAGCAATATTTTCACCCCAATAATACAATTTTGGGGATTGTCGGCGATTTTAACTCTCAGGAAATGCGATCGCTAATTGAAAAATACTTGGGCGATTGGCAACCAAATCCAAAAATAGCTAAACCATCGCTGCCTACCGTATCTCAGGCAAAACTTGGCGGCGTTTTTGTCGCAAATCAGCCTCAACTTACTCAAAGCTACGTGCAAATTGGGCATTTAGGCGGCAAGTTTGATAGTCCTGATTATGCGGCGCTAGATGTGCTAAGTGGGGTATTAAATGGTTTTGGCGGGCGGTTGTTCAATTCTGTGCGATCGCGTCAAGGTTTGGCTTATTCGGTTTATGGACTCTGGAGTCCTAGATACGATTACCCTGGTGTTTTCCTAGCTGGCGGACAAACTCGCTCTGATGCTACTGTGCCATTTATTAGGGCTGTGCGATCGGAAATTGAACGCCTCCAAACTGAACTAGTGACACCTGCTGAACTTAGTTTTGCTAAAGATTCGGTACTAAACTCTTTTGTGTTTAATTTTGCCGATCCTGCTCAAACTTTGTCGCGGCTAATGCGTTACGAATATTTCGGCTATCCCGCAGACTTTATTTTTCGCTACCAAAAAGGTGTCGAAGCAACTACCGCCGCCGACGTGCAAAGGGTTGCGAAAACTTATCTCAAACCTGAACAGCTTGTAACTATGGTTGTAGGCAATCCAAGTGCAATTAATCCACCCCTAAGCCAGCTTGCAGCGCAGGTAACGCCTGTAGATATTAGTATTCCTGCTGCAACTCCTGTAGGAACAAAATAGCGATCGCCTAGTAGGGTTTCTTAACAGACTCTCTGCTAGCCAAAATAAATTAGACTTCTTGCAAAAGCCCTAAATATTTGTATTTCTCTATTCTCTTAGTCCGCGCACCATCCGGACTTTGTTTGTGTAGTCGCGGTTTCCAACCGCCCCCTACTTTTACTTCTATTACAAATTAGCGATCGCCAGTTGCATTGGACCTAAATACTTAGTCAAATAAGGCGAAAACACCTCATAAATCAGCGTTAATGGCTGCCCGTGATGCCAAAATAGGTAATGTCGCCCCCAAAATGGCCCTGTCTGCCCAAAAGCTGACTCTAAGGCTGCACTATTGCCGTAATAAATCCCTTGCACATCTCTATACAACTCAGTACGCAAGCGAGTTAAACTCGCCCAAATTGGCAAGGAACGATTTTGTAAATACTCGTCTACGTGACTTGCCTCCCACCAAGAAGTCGCATAAGCTAATCTTTGCCCAGAAGGTGTACGCAGCCATACTTGTCGCCTCAATCTCGGTCCAGGTACGGCTTGAATCAAGTCAGGCGCTCCATCTAAATCCATGCCAATTGCTGACATATCAATTACATCTACTTCTGTAGGTTCGCCTGTAAGTAATTGCAAGTGGCGTGTTGGCGAACCATCCCCTAAAAGTAGTAGTTGCCAAGCAGGTGCTAGCTGAGTATGGGGCAAGCCTTGTTGGACGATCGCCTCATTTCCCTGCCAAATCGGTGTGAGGCAGTGCCAAGTTGTCGGAAGCGTTACGCTATTTGTAGGACTAGTTGCGGTCAATTTATTTACAAAACTTCATCACATATATCAAATCATAAACAATTTCGGCAAAAAAGGTTATTCATGCACAAAACTAAAGCCCCGAATAAACTATTATTCAGGACTTAGATAGTTGTATTTATAACAGTGCGGAAGGCGAGACTCGAACTCGCAAGGGCAGTGCCCACACGCACCTCAAGCGTGCGCGTATACCAATTCCGCCACATCCGCATATTTTGTATAAATACTGTAGCACCTTTTTTGTCAGGCTAGATAATAGTTCTGAGTTTTTGGATTCGCGATCGCAAGATCCAAAACCCAATTGATTCCAAGTTAAAAGTATATTCAACTTAAAATTTAAACATCAAAACTCAAAACTACTTTAAGATATTTGTTGCAGTTAGTCCTCGAAGGATGTCAATCTAACTGATACGAGACATCAAAGCTAGAAAATGCAGTTCGACAAAATATTGATTGCCAATCGTGGGGAAATTGCTTTACGCATTCTCCGCGCCTGCGAGGAAATGGGCATTGCTACCGTTGCAGTGCATTCTACAGTTGACCGCGACGCTTTACACGTCCAACTTGCTGATGAGGCTGTTTGTATCGGCGAAGCACCAAGTAGCAAAAGTTATCTCAATATCCCAGGGATCATTGCTGCGGCATTAACTCGCAATGCTACTGCTATTCATCCTGGTTATGGTTTTTTGGCTGAGAACGCTAGATTTGCCGAAATTTGTGCCGATCACAAAATAGCTTTTATTGGGCCTACGCCTGATGCTATCCGCGCGATGGGCGATAAGTCAACCGCTAAAGAGACAATGATCGCGGCTGGCGTGCCTACTGTACCTGGTAGTGATGGCTTGCTGCAAGACGAACGCGAAGCCCAAGAACTCGCTGATGAAATTGGCTATCCTGTGATGATTAAAGCTACCGCCGGAGGTGGCGGACGCGGGATGCGGCTAGTAAGAGATGGTAACGACTTAGTTAAGCTATTTCTTGCTGCTAGAGGCGAAGCGGAAGCTGCTTTTGGCAATCCTGGACTATATATAGAAAAATTTATCGAACGCCCTCGTCATATAGAATTTCAAATTATCGCCGATAGTCACGGCAATGTTATCCATTTAGGCGAACGCGATTGTTCGATTCAGCGCCGCCACCAAAAGCTGCTAGAAGAAGCCCCTAGCCCTGCATTGAGCCAGGAGTTGCGGGAAAAAATGGGTGCGGCTGCTGTTTTAGCGGCAAAGTCGATTAACTACACCGGAGCGGGTACAGTCGAGTTTCTGCTGGCGCAAAATGGCGAGTTTTATTTCATGGAAATGAATACCCGCATTCAAGTAGAACACCCTGTAACAGAAATGATTACAGGCTTCGATCTGGTTGCCGAACAAATTAGAATTGCTCAAGGCGAACAACTCCAAATAAGCCAAGAGCAAGTAATTTTAAAAGGTCACGCGATTGAATGCCGGATTAATGCTGAAGATCCCGATCGCGATTTTCGTCCTGCACCAGGGCGAATTAGCGGCTATTTGCCACCTGGAGGTCCTGGAGTGCGGATAGATTCGCATATCTATACCGACTACCAGATCCCGCCTTACTACGATTCTCTTATTGGTAAATTAATTGTTTGGGGGAGCGATCGCCCTAGTGCCATTAGGCGGATGAAACGTGCCTTGCGCGAGTTTGCCCTCACTGGCGTACCAACTACTATTGGCTTTCACCAAAAGATTTTGGAAACGCCAGAATTTTTACGGGGCGATGTCTACACTGACTTTGTCGAAAAAGTGATGCTCCCACCCAAGCAGTAGTTGAATTTGGCTTATTGCAATTGTGCAGCCATCCTTAACAATCCTTGCTGACCTAATAGCAATTCTCTAACTAAGCTGAAAATACCAACCCAAATAACCGGAGTAATATCAACGCCGCCGATGGGTTGTACTATCTTGCGCAACGGTACTAAAAAAGGTTCTGTTGGCCAAGCTACTAAGTTAAAAGGTAGGCGGTTGAGGTCTATTTGGGGATACCAGGTCAAAACGATACGCATAATAAATAGCAGAATCATCAAACCCAAAAATAAGCCCAAAACCCAGCTAGTAATAGTAACAGCGCTCATAATTTGTAGTTAATCTATGGAACACAAATGGATCATGCTTGCTTTTGGCGGCGAAAGCTGCAATCTAAATAATCTTAAAGTTTGTCAATAAACCTACATATTATTTTAACTCAATCTGCCCAGGCGCAAAGCGCGCCCTTTAACCTACTTCTCTTAGAAGTCTAATAGCTTCGGCGATCGCTCTATTGGCATAGAAAGATGAGAAACGACTTTGCAAGCGTGTAACAGACGATTAAAATTAAAGTGCAGAGTGTAAACAAAGGTTGACAATCGATGACTCCCTCTTTAATGAATTTCTTTTATAGCTTGCTCGCAGGTACGCTGATAGTTGTCATCCCAGCAACAGTTGGTCTTATTTTTATTAGCCAAAAAGATAAAATTCAACGTTCTTAAGACTGTGGGAATTTGGGGCGATCGCGCGATCGCCCCGACTATAATATGCTTAAATAGCAAACAAGCTACGCATGTCCTCGGCAAACCATAGCCTGTTAAGGCTTACAGACCGAGGCTTTTTGTTCTCTCTGACGGCTCTATTGCCCAAAAAATTACCAGACTAAAAGGCGTTTGTGGCAAGCCCCAAAGTAATCTCCTTTCTATAATTTATAGGTAAAAATCTTGAGCTATAAACCAAAGAAGTATATTTAAATTAGAGATTTTCATAGCAAATAGTTAACATAGATTTGATATTGGGAAAACGGTAATGATAAATTTTGGGCTGAACTCAGCGAGTATTCTCGCCCAGGTAAATTTTGGGGGTGGAACGCATACCCTACTAGGTATTTTATTGGCTGTGGCTGGGGCAGCATTGTATTTCTTGCGCTCGGTTCGTCCCGAACTATCGCGGGATCATGACATATTCTTTGCAGCTATTGGTTTGGTCTGCGGCATTATTCTCATCTCTCAAGGCTGGCGATTAGACCCAATTTTGCAGTTTGGTCAGGTGCTATTAGTTGGCTCTACAGTATTTTTCGCGGTTGAAAGTATTAGGCTGCGGGGTATTGCAACAGAGCAAGCCAAGCGCAATACACGGATTGTTGATGACGATCGCCCTGTCAGCAATTATTACGAGCAAGTAGCAGAATTAGACGAACTAGAATTTGATTACGATCGCCCAGTTCGCCCCCGCATTCCAGGTAGCCGAGATTCGCGCCCCAATCGGCTAGATAACTACGAAGAGGAAAATCCTCGCCGTCGCAGCCGCAGCGATGATTATGATGACGAACAGCCCCGCCGCTCGTCAAATAGTCGCGGTAATACAGACAGGCTAGGACAAGGAGACAAACCGCGCAAGCGCCGTACATCGACAACGCGGGTAGAAACTCGTTATCAAGATGAATGGGACTCGCCCAAAAAACCAGAAGATGAGTGGAATACCTCTAGTACCTCTAGTAATAGAAAGTCATCTCGCCCCAGTAACAACACTCCAGCGCGCTCAGACGAGACAGATGTCTCTTCTAGACCGCGCAAGCGTCGTTCCTCTCAAGACCAACCGAATCGGCGATCGCCAAACCCTGATGATGATGTTATCCCCACAGACTATGTAGATTACAAACCCGTAGATCGCTCCAACGAGCCTGAAGCAGATAACTCAACAAATTTTGACGAGTTTTAATTATTATTGTTGGGAGAAATCGCTGTTAAAGTAGCGATGGGAAGCAGACAAAACTGTGAAAAAATTTTCATCGCAATTTTTACTCCAACGTTGTCTGCGTTGGAGTTTTAGCTTGGGTTTAATTGGTTTGACTGTTGCTTGCACTCAGGGCGATCGCTTTAGCGGTCCAGGGTCGCTTAACAGTCGCTACACTGACGAACAACCAGCCCTCAGCGGTAACGGTCGGTATTTAGCTTTTGTCTCTAATCGTGGCGGCGATCGCAATATTTTGTTGTACGATTTGCAGTTACAGCAATTAATTTCTCTGCCCAGGTTAAATCGACGCGATGCAGTTACGGAAAATCCTAGTATTAGCTACACCGGACGCTATATCGTTTACCTTAGTAGCGAACAAGGTAGACTCATTTTGGTACTATACGATCGCGTAACGCGCCAGCCGCAAATTCTCAACCAGTGGTATCAAGGTTGGATACGCAACCCTAGCATTAGTTCTGACGGTCGTTTTGTTGTCTTTGAAAGTAGCAGTCGCGGTCAGTGGGATATTGAAGTAATAGATCGAGGACCTAATATTGAATTGGATTTGCCTGATTCTCCCTTACCAGGAGCGTCGTCTACGGTATCCCCTTGATGTTGAGGGAGCTTTCTTGAGCAGGGGAGGCAGGGGAGGCAGGGGGTGCAGGGGAGGTAGGGGAAGAGATATGTATGTGCGGGGTTTGGCGATCGCTTTGGCTAGCTTAGTAACTAGCTGTACTAACTATCCTCGGCTGTTAAGCTATCCTTTCGATCCAGGTGGGAGGAGTCTTAATAGTGCTGCTGGCGATTTGACTCCGCAAATTGCTGGCAGATATATAGTATTTACTAGCGATCGCGCAACCCGTCAAAACGTTTTTCTATTTGATACAGCAACGCGGACTATAATCGATTTGCCTGGACTAAATCAATTTGATGCGATCGCATCCAACCCAGATATTTCTGATAATGGGCGTTACATTGTATTTACAGCTAGCCGTCAAGGGCGCACGGGTATTTTTCTCTACGATCGTCAAACCCGTCAATCAAGAAATCTTACAGCCAACATTCAAGCCCAAGTGCGCAACCCCACAATTAGCGCTGATGGCAATACTATTGCTTTTGAATCAAGTGCTAACGGTCAATGGGATATTTTAGTCTACAACCGTTCGGGCGATCGCTTAAATATACCCCTAGAACCACGTTAGTAATAGGATAATAAGCTCAAATTATCTCCCCATCTCCCCATCTCCCCATCTCCCCATCTCTCCATCTGCGTCCATCTGCGTCCATCTGCGTTCGCCATCTCCCCATCCCCTCACTTCGTCTCTGCTTGTACCAATTCAATTAGCGATCGCACTTCTTCTGTTCCTTCTGAAGGCTCGAATGTCAAGGGAAACTTACCTTTAACTAGCATTCTCAAACCCAAGGGCGCGATACTTAACAAGCCTCTAATATCTCGAAAATAATCGCCCACTACTTGCAAGCCAAAGGCTCGTTCGTCAATCCAACCGCCTTGTTTTACTAACTCTACCAATACTTGACGGTGACGAACTTGGCGACTATTAGGTACATCTTCCTCAGCTAGAATTTCTTGCTTAATTTCGGTAATTCGATCTAAAGGTGCTACTTCCATCGGACACACCATATTGCAATTAAAACAACGAGTACAACCCCAAACTCCTTGCGTACCTTTGTTGTATGCGGATAAACGGCTTTCTGACTTATCATCGCGCGAATCTGCTACCATGCGCGAGGCTTTCGCCAGCGCGTGGGGACCAACAAAGTCTGGATTTACTTCTCTACCATTGCAATCTGAATAACAAGCGCCGCACATAATACAATTGCCAGTGCGATCTAGCTCTGCTCGTTCTTCTGGTGTTTGTAAAAATTCTCTCTCTGGTACTACTCTTGCGCCTGTACTAATATAAGGTTCTACTGCCTCTAGATGATTCCAAAAGCTGCTCATATCTACTACTAAATCTTTAACTACAGGCATATTACCCATTGGGGCAATAATAATTTCTGGAGTAGTCCCATTGATTGGATCGCTACTACCATAGAGTTGCTTTAGTTCATTGCCAACATTTTCTTTGCAAGCCAAAGCCGCACGACCGTTAATTCGCATTGCACAGCTACCACAAATAGTATTGCGACAATTCTTACGAAATGCTAATGTGCCGTCTTGTTCCCACTTAATCCGGTTTAGGCAATCCAAGATTGTATTACCAGCTTCTACTTCTAACTGGTAGCTCTGAACTTGCGCAGAAGAGTTAAGGGTTTGTCTGATAACTTTAAAAATAACTTGCATTTTTAGTCAAAAAGTTTGGTAAGTTTATCTATTTATGACTGGAAATCCTGATTGCTTGTGTTATGAGAGCTATTCTTAAAATAACTGTTTTTACTGCTTTTGTGAGTTGTAACAGCTTTTAGAGCCTCAAAATGCAATTGCTTCTAGTTTAAATAATTTACTATGACATCTTATGTCCAACCCTTCAGTTATTCAGATAATGGTGAAGTTTTGCAGATTGTTATAAAGCATAGAGCAACAGTATATATCTCCTGTTAGTTGCTTATAGGGTTATGCAAAGCTTTCAACGTCACAATAATTAATATCTAATAGCTTGCGCGGTACAGATATATCTTCAGGCTGATGTTAATTGAGCAAGTCGAGCGGCACTCTGCAAAGAAGTGCTGTAATACCAAGTTACCTTATCGCTTATTTAAATTAGAGATAGATCGCCTGTAAAATAAAACGCGATCGCGCTT
>QQTW01001075.1_pt1 | contig 18624 bp, 20 predicted proteins | sample 1904831 | NCBI WGS metagenome assembly QQTW01 (sample SAMN09435610, study PRJNA476489) | Subsurface metagenome, whole genome shotgun sequencing project. | reverse complement strand
GAACGGTCTTTCGGGATGATACCTTACCTTACCTTAACTCTTTTCAATGCTGCGTTTCTGGCGTGGAGTTGACTGGTGATAAGAGTAGAGCGACGAGGGTGGTGATGATGCTGAGTTTGAGGAGCATGGTGATGGCTCTTCTGATGTTGAATGGCAGTGACTGAGATTCCACTTTCGGTGAATGGATTGGAAACAAGAAGCCAATGACTTTAAGGAGAGTTGTAAAAAATTGCATAAACGACGCTCTGTATTGAAAGAGGCTGTGCCATTAGGGCTCCCGGCCCAAAGTGCCCGATGTGGAGGCCCTTAGCGACTCTCCATGTCAACGCTGCATGCAACGACGGGAGTGTCCCGCCGTGGAGACCTTGCTGGCCTTGTCGAAAGGCTCAAAGGAGAGTAGTGAGTATTATTGCTGTGTTTCATTAATGCAAGAACTGGTTTGAGCATGAAAAGACATCTGAAGTTCTAATCCGACAACACGGGCCAGCTGAAAGAGAGGAACCATTGGTTGAGAAGAATCTAGCAGAGAAGAGACCATCGCAGGATTCTATCGAACCATTTCTTTGTAAGGCGTGCCTCGATGTCTTTGACCAGGAATCACTGGCCTGGTATCATCTACGAGAAGAGGATGTTGCAGTATAACTCAAGAGTTGCAGCGTAAGGTCAGGTATCTGACCTCATTCGTGCTGAGTCAGCACACTGTATACACTTCCACCAGTCACCATGCGTGGATTCTCCTTTCTCGTTAGGATTTTGAAACACCGAAACTCCATATCGCCCTTGAAGAGCAAAGCATGAACGCCATGGATTAGTATTCTAAGACGACAGCAGAAACTAATCTCTTCGACTACTCCCTGCGGTGTTGACTACTTGACTGCGCCTCACACGGCTCATCACACATTTGAGTCGAAAGAGCAGTAAATAATTCATTTTCATTGTAAGAGTCTCTGATAAGTCCGTCACGCCAAGGTGAGCCCGCTTGTTGTCCGTCTGTGACGCACCATACAATGTGAAAGCACCTTAAAGCAGCCGGAGCCACCAAGCCAACCCGTCAGCTCCACGCTAGAAACGCAGCATTGAAAAGAGTTAAGGTAAGGTAAGGTATCATCCCGAAAGACCGTTCAAAAGCAGAGAGTCCGGGCCCATTTAGCCTCCTCCTCGTCCCTCCTGCCGTGTGAAAAAGATCTACACCAAAGCTACAAGGGGATCGCTCTGCGGAAGCTGACCCTGCTCCACGCCCCGCAGAACGGCACCCTGATGCAATTCCTTCGACTCAGCATCCAGCTTACGCATTTCCTGCCTCAAAGCATCCTTTTCGAACGCCAACTCTTGCTGTTGGATTTTCAGCCATTGTTTGTGCCTTTCGCATCGCTTCTTCGTGCAGACGCCCTGGGTGGCCGTTCCCTTCCCTGCTGACTTGCCGTCGTCTTCGGCGTTGGTGCTGGGATCAGGATGTGTCGCGTTCGTACCGGCGGGGACCAGAACCCTACTCTCGAACACCTTTTTCCCTTCCGCGCTGGAACGCCAAATGCTGAATTCCTCGTCGGACCATGTCAATCGAGAGTCGTAGCCGCATAACTCCTTGACGCCTTCGGCTTCTTTGACTTCTTTCGCGCGCTCCTTGACCATGCTCAGGAATATATCCTTGTCCTCCAAGATCGCTCTTTTCGTTCTTAACGCATCTTTCTTCCCGGATATCTCCGCAATCTTCATCTCCTCTTCCTCCGTATACTCCACGTTGGTTTGGTAATGTCCCTGGTTATCTCCTCGCATCTTCACATCTCCATCGCTGGGAATGGTACCAGCAACCTGATCCCCGATAATTCTGAATTCCTCGACGTCCTTCACAGATGTGATCACACCTTTTAGCTCGCCACCTCTGAGGACGCCACCTCTACTTTCCTCCATCTCCTCATCTTCCAACTCACCATTGCCATCGTGATCGGTGTGGTTATCCTTACGTCGCCTCCTCTTAGCAAACCCTTCATCTTGACCGTTCGTCTTGGACCGGTGTTTTGGAGAATGAAGGCGCATGAACTCGCGACCGTGCTCATCAGAGCAGTACTTGGAAGGACTTTTCGTAAGAACCCGTGCGGGCTTTCTGCACCCAGGCAGTCGACACATCGGCTTCCAAGTCGTATGGCCTTTCAGATCTTTCTCGCAATTCGGACCTGTCGAAATCCTGCATTAGCAAGAGCCCTGACATAGGTAGGCAAGATGTTTGATTTACAGATATACTTGTCAATTAGATCTCCATCTTCCTCTTTGATCTCTACACACTTCCCATGAAACCAATCCTCGCAACCGCCATCACATCCAATCATCCAGGTATGGTTATCTGGCTTCCGACAAATGCAGAACAGCTCGGCCCCTTCTTCGTAGTCTCCATCCACATCGGCCATCTCCTCATCTTCGTCCATCCCAACGTCATTTGCATGGCTCGGTGCAGGCGAGCTCGAAGCTGGTGTCGCAGACGCATGCTTTCTGTTGCGCGGTGCGGGTGTTTTGCTCGCCCTAGAAGCCGGTGTCGCAGATCGACGAGACGAAGGTGTGGGCTCGAAACTCTCTGATTCGAGGCGTCTCCTCTTTGCAGCAGGCTTTTTGATTGAGTTCGGCGTAGCCTTCTTCTCTGACTTCGCTCCACTTTTCGGTGCTGCCCGTTTCTTACCGGCTATGGTTGCTGCCATTGCTTTCTGAGCCGCTACACCTTCTCCAGACAACGATATTGTACTTTCCTCCTGTTTCAAATTGGCCGTTTGTTTGGGTGGTTCGGAATCATCAGCAGCTGATGTCTCCTGGATCGATTTGTCGTCGTAGCGTAGTCCGAGTGGCAGAGGTGTCTGCGGTGTAGAGTCTCTAGGGGTCGCCGCAGGCTCTGCCTTAACCTGTGTTGGAGGTGGAGACGGCTCCAGAGGTTTGATCATTTGCGCGACGGGGGCGAGGTCCGGTGCGAGCTGCGGGATTGGTTCTGCGAGAGGCGCATGATTCACTTGACTCAATCCTAAGCCCTCTCCCGTATGCTGGACATCCTCCATCTTTTCAGCCTTTGGCGACGAGGCGACAGTAGTTGTCACTTTGGTTGTGCGACCGACCGAGTCGAGAACTTCCTGTTCGGCTTCCATTTCTGGACGCGACTGCATAGGTGCTAATCGCGGAGGTGGGCTTGATCTGGTGGAGATCCAAGATTGTCGGCGCTGGCGATCGGATGAACGTGAACTGTGATGGTATTGCTCAAGTGTCGGTGAGAAGGGTTGTTGCGCGCGTTCTAGAGGCGGCGACGGCTCTACTGGCACCGCTGCCAAGCTATAGCTAGTCGAAGGATGTGGCGGTGATTGAGAGTAATTCGCTTGATGGGCTTGTCGCGTGGGAGACTGGAGATTTACCCTGTCTAGTGGGCTAATTGGTAGAGGTCCGCTGGTAGCAAGATCCGCGAGAGCATTGGCGGCGTCGTGATCAATGTTTTCGGGGACGTGATTGCCGTGGCTGCTATTGCGCGAGTGATGCGTGGCAACAGGAGACTTATTCTGTGGAGAGTACGGTGAACGTTGAGGTGGAAGATCTTCGGGTTGAGGTTTTGGTGACGATGGGTCTGAGCTTGGAGCTGGGTTAAGCAGCTCCGACACCTTGAACGACATCATGGACTGAGACTGATCGCGCCGACGATAACATCTATAACGATTATAACATAATAGAACTTAATCGCGAGGATGATGTGAAGGCAATTGGACGGCAGCCCAAACAACGCGCATTCATTCTTGCGACGAAAAGAATCGCTTTCACTCTGCGACTCGGATGATCGGCGGGGAAGTCTCGCGAAAGATGTCGATCTCCCTTGTCGCTCCACGCTTCACTTCACTTTGCTCCTTCTATGTAAGTTAAACGTTTACCTGGATGGATCAACTGGAAGCAATAACTACTATACAGTACATACGTGGAACTCGGGGGCAAATAATCTTGGAAATCAGCCCATCACCATTACATAGATTTCAAAGTCACTCGAATTATTGTGTACCGCGACATCCAATTACATGTATGCTTCGTACGGATCACTTGATATCATGCAAGCCCGCCTCGCTCATTCTCCCGCACCAGCCGCTTTGCAGGTACAGTACTGACAAGGGAGCTACGACTTTCCTGCCACTGAGCGCGACTTCCTTCAGTTCAGCATTGGCTGATGCGATGCGAACCGAGATTGATGCAATGGCTCAGAGGCAGTTGTTACCTAACCCTAAGTAGTCGGCGGTACCATTCCTGTGCTTACTTCTGTGCTCTATATCCTACAATCAGCGCGGTAAGGTCATTGAGTTCGAAAAGACTTGAGCGAACTCTACAATGAAGCTGGAACATTCTCTCAGCAAGTTGATAAGATGAACAACCACATAACAACTCTCAACGACACCGGTTGAGAATCAAAAATCACCGTCGAAGGTTGCTCTGAGGAGTGTACTGCACTCAATTGGTCCTGAAAATCGCGGCTTCATATAGAGCGGTATATATCTCCAGAAGATGTACTCCTAGAACTTGGCTAACTTTTGACTAGATCGGGGTCTATGTTCAAGAACTCGGTATCTTGCCACTGTGTCCTGGTCCATAAGGGGCTTGACTCATGGAAGGTGGTTTGGAGACTGACGAAGGGCTTCCCACCAAAGGAGTAATGTCGGAAGAAGGCTATACTGGCACTCGCAATACCATAGCACAGCTGAGCAGATCTTTGCCCCAGCACAAGCCATCACAAACCCTCAGGAACCCTTCCTTCTAAAGCAAACACTACTAATAGACTGCCCCACCCTACCCCCAAACGCAAAACTCGGATACTCAATCCTGCCCCAAACCTCCAACTCCCCGTCCCCAAACCACCTTTTCAACTCCCCCTCCGTCCAATTACAACTAGTAACAAGCAAAAACCCACCCCTCTTAACCAACCCCTCCACCTTCTCCCTATACCCCTCACAAACCCTCCTCGCCAACCCATCAACCTCCTCACTCAACGAAATGGCATCAAACGTCCCCTTATCAAGAACCACGTCAAACCCTCCTTCCTCTCCCCACGGTCCCGGAGCATCTTTCAAGACATCCCACCTCTCAAACCTGATCTCGTTTCCTAAGCCCTTTTGCTCCGCAATCCCCTGAGCCAAAGTGACGCTACGCTCCGAGTAATCAACCCCTACCATACGCCCACGGAACCCGCCTTCTTCCCGTAGCAGGAACAACATATTTCCATTGCCGGTGCCGAGATCGAGGAAGCTGGTTGTTGTGGGAGCGAGGGAGAGCGTGTCGGAAGCGAGGTAGTCGAGGATTTTGGATTCGGCGTCCGAGTCTGAGAACCAGATGGTGCCGATGTCCGATGGGTTGTGGGTGAAGTTGGTGAGTTCGGTGGTGTAGATTGTGTCCCAGCTGTGAACGGGCAAGGCGTTAGTGCATGGATGCAGTGTGGGGTTTGGGGGAAGGGTGGTGGGAGGGCTTTGTACTAATATTTGGTTCCCAGCTTGCTGGGCTCTAAGTGTGTGGGTTGTGGTGTTGTCATGTTATGTTTGTAGGTACAGAAACATGGACGGATTGAGTTCACAAGGTAAATTGTGCCCCTCTAATAGATGGTTTTTACTCAGAACTCGTTTCTTCAGGGTACAGATATAAGAAGGGAGAGGGGATGCCACTGGGAATTTCAACGCTTTGAGCGCCGAATCTCTCATGCTTCATTATCTAGCCTTACAATGGTGATGCTACCATTTCCGTCTAGTCTCCCATGCCAGTGCCATGAACGAGATATTCACCCGCAACAATGATTTCTGTAGGTATAATCTCCTTCGTACGCTGCAAGAGGGACCAATTAAAACAAGAGATGCATGTCTATGGAGATGTATTCATCGCATCCGATGTACTTCCCGCCGCTGTCGTTGCGAAATATCGGACATCCACGTCATCGTCCTGTTGGAGCTTCTCTAAATTCGGCAGGATTTGCTGTTGTATGAGATCTTGGCCTTTCGGCGAAAGGTTAGCGAGTCTACCAAACTCTTCGAGGGTGAGGAGCGTACCTTTTGAGGGAAGGCGCTTCAGAACGTCGATCAAGATTGCGTAGGATTTTGCTACATTAAAACGTATGTTGGGGATATCGTCGGCCACAAGTCTATCCATCATTGGAAGAATGGATTTCTCAATCACATCAAGGTTGATGGCCGGTGCGAGAGTCTGTATAGTGATTAGTGCTCGGTCGTATCCCTCAACATTTGAACTTACGGATATGGCGAAGCATGTTGTCATGCGGTAGAGGTAGTTCGTATGTTGACCCATCGCCATCACCTTTGGAATGATAGCTTCGCTTGCCCACTCTACTCCGAATACCTCAGTCAACTTCTTGAGGTTTTGGGTGGCAGCTTCTCGTATTGAGAAGACTGTATCCCCTAGCCAGCTCATACATAACGTGCTGAGTTTCTCGTCGAAGAACTGAACACCAAGCTGACTGGCAAGAAGGGGGATGTATTCTATGATCGCTAGTCGTACTCGCCATTGCTTGTCTTCGGCCAATTGGATAATAGCAGGGAGAAGAGATTGTGACAGCAGGTCAATGCCGATGACTAAATTTTTAGTGCACGATCAAACAATTAACAAATAAAGTTACATACCTTTATTGACTAGTTCGAGCTTCGATATTATGTGAAGGCGGACATCAGGGAACTCGTCTTTCAGCATTTGCAGAAACATAGGAAGAAGGTGCGAGATTGTTCTTTGTGATGATTAGCAGGAAAGCTCCTGGATGATACAAGCACAAACGTACTCCTCTTTGCCAAGAATCGGGGCCAACCCGCTGATCTGAGTGCCAAGCGCGGCTCGAACGTGCTGTGAAGTATCCGATACAAGGTCTTCAATACTTGTCATGATCTCGTTGAGAAGTGTCTCCCTGTCGAGGAGGTTACAGAAGCCTGTCTATATCAGCATCATAACTAGCCATTAGTAGAGCTAGCGAAGTCACAGACCAGGTATCTGCCCTGCGATGGCGGTACGGACTTCTGCTTCGGTATCCTTGAGAAGCTTCACAAAAGCCGGAACCAGATCTCGTGTTACGACCTCTTCATCTACTGCTTTTGCAATCTGTAGGAGCACATCAATATCGGTAACTTGGAATAGATCAATTGGGAAACGAACCTTTTCGAATCTATCTGCAACCATATATCGGACTCTCCAACTCTTGTCTTCGAAAAGGTTGCGCAATGCTGTAAGAAGAACTCCATGACTTGATTGCTGTTCCTTGGGCACCACTTCTGCAATTGCAATAAGGATGTCAACCGTCAAGAGGCGTACACTGTCCTGATCGTCGCTCGCAAGATGCTGAAACAAAGGGATCATTTCTTCTATTACTATAGATGGGGGCATTTCCTTGACGAATTTTGCGAGGTTGTTGGCGGCTTGTCGACGAACCATTGGGGTCTCATCATGCACTAGGATCCCAAATTGTTGCCTCAGAACCTCCTGTGAACCTGGAGTAGCCTTAGAGTACGGAACATTGTAGAGACCGGTTGCAGATATCTTTGAAGTAAACCAGTCGGCTTTGGAGAGGCGGATCGTAAGGGGTATGAAGTACTCTTCAACTTGAGATTGTGAAAGCTGCTCGCAGATCTTGTTGAGGGACTCGACAGCCTACATAGCATTAGTGTCCAGCTCCGCACCTCTGATGAATACCCTACCTTTTCCCTCACTAACGGTTCCTCAATCGCCGCCAGATTTTCCAATGGTGACAGTAGCACGTGCCCATACTCCGGACCACCTACATACTCCACAAACCCTCCAAGCTCGTCGCTCAGAGCCGTTAAGACTTCATCTTCGTCTTCTACAGATTCTGTGACCGATTTTAGCTGTATCCTATCCTGTATCCTCCGCCAGCACTACTAACCGTCTAGGAAAGGGATAAGCTCGTCTCTTGTTCGCTCTGCGCCGAGTGCCAGGGCGATGGTGGATAACCGATGGATGGCATTCAGTCTTAGAAGAACATCATCGTGCTAGTAAAGGCCGTCAGGAGCTACAAATATAACTTGATCAAACGACTTCTTGAAAACGCACCTTGAGTTCGTCAATTAGCACAGCTATAGGATACAGCTCATCGTTCTGATTTTGCCCTTCCATCCTGACGTGAATTACTAGTCTCGTAACCTGAACGATCTAAATAGTTGACAAGAATGGTCTTTGTGATGTCTATGGTAACAGGCTATGTCGCACTAGGTGCGGCGAGCTCTGTACAGTTGCTTGTGATCGTTGGCGGGGAAATGGTGTTCTGCTTTGTAAGATGGCGCTCATGAGAAAAGAGCCAAGTTGTTTCTAATGTCTAAAACCATCAGCAAATTCCCAGGGTTAACGCAATGCTCGCGGCCATTGCGGGGCGTCCTGTTGGTGGTGACAATACCGCGAGACGCTATTTACTGTGTGAAGGTTGCTGAGCTTACCGGTTAAAGCAGCTTCAATTGTTCGAAGAGGAGTGGCTTGCGACTCCGGAATGGTGATTGGATTGGGCGAGATGTAGAGTCTGAGAATTGTGGTTTGAATGTTTAGCCTCCTTGAGTGTTTGGTTGTGCAAGGTAGGCAATCGCGACAGATGAGGCTCAGCTGTGGCTTGTGAAGCGAGATGCCGTTCCGTACGTATGGGGAAATCGATTCTTTTCTTTTGATGACGTGTCATGCACAGAATTCTCAGCATGAATCTGTCAAAATAAACGTATTTAAGCCTCTGAATACTTCGATGAGTATACTGCGAATCTGTCTGGTAAAAGGTATACCCTAAGAGGTTCTCCTCTTCTGCGACATGCCTACCATTGCTGTTGACCGGGAGGGTCTCTTCGAAGCTCTCGAGCAAGAGTGAGTTATATGCATGCACCTCGCGCCTAGAAGGTTACTAACGTTAAATCCATTCAGATACACGACAGAGCAGTTTGACGAGCTTTGCTTCGAGTTTGGTATGACTTTAAGTTCCTCAGCTTATGTTGAAGCAGAACCTGACCTTGTATAGGTCTGGAACTTGATGAAGACGTGAGCGCCTTGAGCCTCCTTCTCTGCACAAACAAAGGCTGATCTTCTACAAGACCTCGAATTCAGAGCGGCCTGTTGTCAATGGCAAACAGGAACGGGCACAGCTCAAGATTGAGATACCGGCGAACAGGTACTAGCAACGGCGGCGCCGGGAGCAGCAGCAAAGAGTCAGGCCTTGAGCAGCTGCTAAGTGATTACAAGATACGATATGCTCTGCTTCGAAGGCATTGCTCTCATGCTCAACATCTTCCGGGGCAAAAAGCCAATCCCAAACTATCGACTCGTTGCTCCTCCAGATGGAGAATTGCAGGTTATGACAGTACATGAAGAGGTAGGTTGTTTCATCCCTCTATGGCCCCCGAAGCTTGTTGACGCCTTAGACATCGAGAATACGGCCTTACGTGTCCTGTGCGATCTTGCGGAACATCACCTTCACCCAAGAAAGATATGAATCTTTCATTGCCCTGCAAGACAAGCTACACCAGAACTTGGCAAGACAGCGGACTCTAGTGTCGATAGGAACTCACGACCTAGACACTCTTCAGGGGCCGTTCTCCTATGAAGCATTACCGCCAGAAGAGATAGGATTTGTACCCCTGAATCAGAGCAAGAAGATGAACGGGGCAGAACTGATGAAGTTTTATGAGGTTACTAAACCGATCGATAAACCTGTGTACGCATGCTGATGCCCTTCCAGAATGACAAGCATCTGAGTCGCTTCCTCCCAATTATCAGAGACTCACCAGTATATCCGGTCATCTTCGATTCTAAGCGGACGGTATGCTCGTTACCGCCAATCATCAATGGCGAACACTCCAAAATAAGCACCAAGACCAAGAATGTCTTCATTGAGATTACAGCGCTAGACAAGACCAAAGTCGAGATCGTCAACAATATCCTTGTTGCTATGTTTTCTCAATATACCGAAGAGCAGTTCACGTAAGATCTCGCTATCAAAGCCAGAAGGCGTGCCTTACTCACCTTGTTCTCCAGCGTCGAACATGTTAAGATTATCTCTAAGCACAATCACGAAACCCGCGAAACCCCTGATCTTACCCCACGAGAGACTCAGGCTGAGGTGTCCTACATCAACGACTGCTGCGGTCTCAGCCTATCTGCCGACGATATCTGCAAGCTTCTAAAACGAATGTCATACAAGGCCTCGCCATCGAAATCTTCCTCGGATCTGGTTGACGTACACATCCCTCCAACGCGAGCCGATGTATTGCATCAATGCGACATTATGGAGGACGTCGCAATTGCATACGGCTTCAATAATCTCCCCAAATCCTTTCCCACGAAATCTGGGACAGTCGCTCAGCCATTGATGGTGAACAAACTGACCGACATCGTACGCTTAGAGGCAGCAATGGCCGGCTGGTCAGAGGTTATGCCTTTGATACTCTGCTCACACGACGAGAACTTCGGCTGGCTGAACCGCAAGGATGACGGCAACACAGCGGTTAAGCTGGCCAACCCCAAGACCACAGAGTACCAGGTCGTCCGCACATCCCTGGTTCCCGGACTATTGAAGACGATACGGGAGAACAAGCATCACACCGTACCCATGAAGATCTTCGAAGTCAGTGACGTTGCTTTCAAAGACATGTCCTTGGAAAGGAAAAGTCGGAACGAGAGACATTTTGCGGCTGCTTGGTACGGCAAGACGAGTGGCTTTGAAGTTGTGCATGGTTTGATGGACCGGATCATGTTGATGTTGAAGAGTGCTTTCATTACGAATGAGGAGGGGTTGGAAGGGAAGGGTACGGGTGATTCGGAGTATTGGATTGAGGAAGTCGATGGTGAGATTTTCCACGGAGTTGTGGGACTGGTTTCTGATTCACTATAGATCCGACTTTCTTCCCTGGACACGCTGCTGCAATCCATGTGCGGCTCACTGGAAAGGAGGAGGTTATCGGCATCTTTGGCATCCTTCATCCGACGGTTCTTGAAAAATTCGAGCTAAGGTACGTAATAATCCATACGCTACCTAGAGATTTCGAGGGACAGGTTTCACTAACGTGGAGACCATTAGATACCCGGTAAGTACTCTAGAATTGAACTTGGAGGTTTTCCTGTAGCGATTTCCTTAGATTTCACAATTTTTGCTTTAGGCCTTGGCAGTGCAGGCTCCAAAAGTTAGACTAGAGTGCTAAGTGGCCATTCTACGGCTTTCGTCCCATGATATGATCAAGGAAATTGTATTGTTTGATGTTGTGAATGTGAAGTTTGCATTTATGAGTACAAGCTGGAAAGCTCAAATCCCTCCCAAGCATGTATCATGTAATGCGAACCTCGCGCCCGTTACTGTCCCTCTCCCTCCTGGCACCGCCCTCCCTTACTCCTGTGGGTACTCCTCCCCGGTTTGCTGTCCTTGCGTCTCTTGCTGCTCAGAAAGCCTCTGTTGTTCAGCTGCTTGCTGCGCTGCCACTGCCTTCGCACCATAATCTTGGCTCATTGGCTGCACAACGGTTTGTTCCTCCTTCGGCTCGATGATGGTCACGGAGTCAGGTAGCGATTTCTGCGGACCTGACTTTCCTTCCGGATCCGAACCACGCATGATCTTGACCTTGATACCCAGGACACCTTGACGGAGCAGTACGTGACGCGTGGCGGAGTCGATAAAGTCTTTAGCAGGTTGACCGGAGTGGATCATGAAGCCATCCTAGCTGTGAATCAGCGCAGCTCTTTTGTTAACCTCCAATAGTCCCTGTTGCTTACCGTGAATTTCATGCTCTTCGCTCGAGCAGCTCTAAGCTTGCCACTGACAACCACCTCGCAACCCTTCGCCCCGCTCTCCATGATGAACCTCAACACACCGTAACATGCCCTCCTCACAGCCAGACCATTCAACAGCTTGTAGCGGAGAGATTCGCATTGTGCGACGGCAGATAGACCACGATTCTGGACCTTGGCGGCGTAAAGAGAGACGGAGTTTTCTGGGAATTTGAATCGTTTTTGGATCAAGGAGGTCAATTCCCGGATGCGGCGGCCTTGCTCGCCAAGAACTTCTTGGGTATGTGTTGCGCGGATAACTGTTGTACCAGTTAGTAAAGCCCCACGCTATCCAGAGTGAGAAGCTGAAGCGTACTGATGTCTGTCACGGTGGGAGTGACGCGGACTTCGACGCCAGAGTATCCCTCCTCAGCCAGCTCGCGTTGGAAGAACTCGTTCAACTCGGCGTAGAAAACACCGTCCGCAACGAACTTCCTCCGCTTCGAGACGGCGGTACCCTGTGCTGCGGACATTTCGTAAGAAATATCGCTTGGAGATTTGAATGCTGAAGCGAAGTGTAACGACTCAAGCGTGAGGACGTGTAGGTGACTTTCCTGCCTACTGATCGTGATGGCACAGAGTGGGGTGCTAAGGTAGGGCTTTGACTGTGTGTGCTCGCTTACTTGAGCTAGCATGTATTTAGCTTAGCTCAGCTGGCGCCGGGAGTACCCCAGCAAGCCTCATGTAATTCTGGCCCATGACCATTATTGAAGTGATAGTTGGATAATCCGTACTCTATACCGAAGTCTCTCAGATCCTTTGCTTCTTATTACACTGATTGCTTCGTGGGTCGCTTTTCCGATCCTGGACGTAAATGGCGTTTGGTCCGCCCACCTTGGAGCATCTTTGCGCGCCAATACAAAGTAACAGATTCATGGCATAAGACGCCCGTTATGGAGAGGACACGGATTGCCAAGGTCTTTCTGACAGGTTGATCAGTGTCACATCATCGCTGACATGGGCTCAGGTCGAGGATGTTACTCTAGTCCGTCGGGGAGAGCAAGTCATAGGAAATCTACACCTGACACCACATCACCTCATATTCTGCCACACCCCAGCAAAGGAGGTGGACGAAGTTGCCCTAACGAGTCCTGCGAATGGATCGAAGGTCCGGCCTAAAGAATTGTGGATTACCTATCCGATCATCCAGTTTTGCACACTGAAGCCATCCCCTCCGGCATCGCATCAGCACTCAACGATACGTTTGCGATGCCGAGACTTCACGTTTGTATGTTTCTGCTTTGCAGATGAAAAGAAAGCAAGAGATGTCTACGAAAGTATCAAGGCTTGGACGTGCAAAATTGGAAGGGTCGAGAAGCTGTACGCTTTCAGCTACCAACCACAACGACCGGAGAAAGACGTCAATGGCTGGGTTCTGTACGACGCGCAAAAAGAGTGGAAACGCTTAGGGGTATGTGAAAATGGCGCAGTCAGAGGGTGGAGGATATCTCATATTAACACTGATTATGGCGTATGTCCAATTGACCTAAAGCAGAGGCGAGATTTCTGATCATCGCTGCTAGTTTTCTCCCACTTACCCATCACTGCTCCCTGTTCCGGCGGCCTTGACCGATAATACCATCAACTACGCTGGTCGATATCGTTCCCGAGTGCGAATCCCGGTTTTGACCTATCTACACCCAATCAACAACTGCTCCATTACGCGAAGCTCTCAGCCGCTCGTTGGTGTTCGCGGCAATCGAAGCATTCAGGATGAAAAACTGTTAGCTGCAATATTTGCAACCTCGCAACCAGCGCAGGCTACATCTGAAGGCTCATCGTCTCCTCCTCCGGCGCAATCACCCCATTCAAGCCTGGGCGACCTCCCGTCCACTGACGGCGACCAAGGCAAGACTAGTACAGAATCTAAAGAGGATGACATTATATCTGAGACAAGTAGCACTTCTCGAAAAAAGGGTTCACAGGTTTACGGTGCTCAGCAACACAATCTTATCGTTGACGCTCGCCCGACAGTAAACGCATATGCTATGCAGGCTGTTGGTCTTGGGTCGGAAAACATGGACAACTATCCTTTCGCTACAAAGGCGTATCTGGGCATCGATAACATACACGTTATGCGAGAGTCTCTTAACAAGGTAATAGAAGCACTAAAGGAGTCCGACCTCACACCTCTAGCCCCTCAAAAAGAACAACTTGCCAAGAGTGGCTGGCTCAAGCACATTGCTGGTATCCTGGACGGGGCGGGATTGATCGCAAGGCAAGTCGGATTACAACACTCACATGTCCTGATACACTGCTCCGACGGCTGGGATCGTACAAGTCAGCTTAGTGCCTTGAGCCAGCTGTGCCTGGACCCTTACTACCGGACAATAGAAGGCTTCATAGTATTGGTGGAAAAGGACTGGCTCTCTTTTGGTCACATGTTCCGACATCGGTCTGGATTTTTAAGTAGTGAGAAGTGGTTCGCTATCGACCATGACCGGATTGGTGGTGACAATATCAGACCAAATTTTGGGAATAACAGTGGGGCAGGGAATGCGCTAGAGAACGCACTTCTGAGTGCGAAAGGTTTCTTCAACAAGGACAACAACAGTCGGGATTCCATAGTCGACTCGGATGGGGAACTGCAACCCTATGATGCTGGGACCCCAAACTCGAGGAAAGCGTCTTCCACAAAGGCCAGTCCGCAGGACAGAGAGACCACAAAAGTCAAGGAAACTAGTCCAGTCTTCCATCAGTTTCTTGACGCTACCTACCAGCTTTTGTACCAGCATCCGACCCGGTTCGAATTTACTGAACGCTTTCTTAGGCGTCTCCTATATCATCTTTACTCCTGCCAGTATGGAACATTTCTCTACAACTGCGAAAAGGACCGGGTGGAGGCTGGAGTGAAGGACAAGACACGAAGTGTCTGGGACTACTTTCTCTCAAGGAAAGACCAGTTCATCAATCCGGCTTACGATGGTGCTATTGACGACAAGGTACGGGGTAGCGAGAGATTGATCTTTCCTAGGGTCGGCGAGGTGAGATGGTGGAGTGAGGCCTTTGGCCGAACCGATGTGGAGATGAACGGCAGTCCATCTGGAACATCAACTAGCAGTAGCCCTGCAATTCTGACTGGTGTTGAAACTGCAGATGATGCTGTAGGGGTGGGGGTACCCGGAAAGGCTGTATCAGAAGGCATTGCTGGTGGGTTCTCGATTCTGGCGCAAGGAGTGCAGAGCTTGGGCATCAGGCCTATGAGTGGAGGAAGTGACGTAAAGGGGTCAGGAAACACCAAGGCTGATTTGATGGTTGAGATGCAATGATTCGCATTCCACTGCCCTTAGGTTCTGCGCTTGGTCATTGGAGTTCTATATGCGACACAAGGGTTATGCCTGGGGGGGCTGCACAGCGTCTGGCGTTCATAGGTTCTGGGCTTCGGTGTAACACCGACGAAGAGGCAGGCGACCCGCCAATGGTAAGGGTTCCTGCTGTTATACGAGTTATCATGATTATAATCATGCCACCAAAATTGACATGAGCAAGCCTATTCGATGGGTTTTGGTGGTTACGATTTGGCGAGGTCCTGACTCGCTATGTCACGGGTGGAAGTCGCATGTGGTTTCCTCGAGCCTCGTGTGCTCCTTCTCCAGATGTATAAAAGATTGATTGAGTTCAGCATATTTAGAGACAAACAGATCAAACTATATTCTTATTCTTAATCAAGAGCCAGATTCGCAACTGAGACTCTACAACATTTCGCCATCCGTGCCTATACCCCTAATAACATCCCCTATCCATATTGGTATTATCCTTAGCTTCAAAACCCTAGGCGAACCATCATGAAGAACATCATAAGAAAGGCCAAGGCCACCTTTAACAAGAATCAGTCCCAGCGTCGTTCTCAAGTAATGGAAGAACAAAAGCCTCTCCAGGAAGAGGCTAGGCAGTCCTCTGTCCAGCCACCATCTCCTGTTGAGATTCTACGATATCGGTACCACCACGGGACAAACCTTGGCAGCATCTTTGTTCTGGAGCAATGGCTCCACCCGAGCATGTTTGTAACAGGGGCGAATGGTTCGAGTGAACTTGATGCTGTTAATGCGTGAGTTCAACTTGAATGGCCCACCTACGTTGCCCATAGACTGATTCGCCCTTATATTGCAACAGATCCCTACGTCAGGCTGGCCTTGACGCTACCCGTTCAAAGTGGGAAAGACACTGGGCCAACGCCGTCTCAGACTCCGACTTCGACTGGCTCGTCAACGCCGCGCACTGCACCAGCATTCGTCTACCCATCGGCTACTTCACCTTAGGCCCGGCATTCTGCGAAAACACCCCTTTCGCCGGCGAGCCTTCGCAGGTCTACATCAACGCTTGGACCGCAGTCAAGACCTTCCACGACCGATGTCGAGCACGCGGTATCGGCGTCCTACTAGACCTCCACGCCCTACCCGGCGGCGCCAATCCAGAAATCCACAGCGGCACGAGCAGCGGCCGCACTGAACTCTGGGGCAACCAGGCGAACCTAGACCTCGCCCAACGCTGCCTCGTATTTCTCGCGCAGGAAGTGCGCGGTGGGCTTGATGCCGTAATCGGCATTCAACTCGTGAACGAAGCCACCACGGGCGCCGCCGGCATGTACCAATGGTACGACCGAGTCATCCCCGCCATCTCCCAAATCGACTCGCGAATCCCTCTCTACATCAGCGACGCATGGGACCTATCCCCCGCCCTATCCTACATCAACAACCAAAATCGCTTGTCCAACTACCAATCCACCAACCCCATCATCGTCGACACCCACAAATACTACACCTTCTCCGACTTCGACCGCTCGCAAACCCCCCAAGAAATCATCGCCCGCCTCCCCACCGAACTCAACGAACTAAACGACAAAGAAGGCAACGTCGTCGACCGCGGCGCCGCTCAACTCATCGTCGGCGAATACAGCACCGTCCTCGACGGCCAGACATGGTCGCGCGTCAACGCGGCCGACAAACCCGGTCTGGTGCAGCAATTCGGTCGCGCGCAAAGCCAGCGCTGGCAGCAGCGCGCCGGCGGCAGTTATTTCTGGACGTACAAGATGGACTGGATGGACGGCGGCGAATGGGGTTTCGCCGAACAGACCAAGACGGCCAACATCCTGCCTCCGCAATCGCTCCTGCTCTCGCACGACGACGTGCGTGGCCGTGTCGGGAACGCTTATGGGCAGCGCGAGCAGCGCAAGAATGCTGCCTTCGCGAATCATGTCAATTACTGGGATCAGACGTCTCCCGGTAAGAATTTCGAACACTGGCGTTATGGGGCCGGGTGGGAGATGGGGTTCGACGATGCGTTGGCGTTTCTCGCGGCGAGGGCGAATGGGGTGTTGCGGGGTCCTGGTGGGGATCGGCTTGGGTGTTTGGATTTGTGGGTGCGGAAGAGGTTGGGCGAGAGTGGGCAGGGTGGGGAGTTTGCTTGGGAGTGGGAGCAGGGGTTCAGGCAGGGTGTTCGGGACTTTTATGGGGTTGTGGGGGTTTGATGGTATGTGGATTTGCTTGAGCTGGATTGGGTTGGGCTGGGTGATGTTGTTCGGGCTGGGATACGTAACGGGCTTGGGGTTTGGTGCGAGTGTGTACAGTGTGCATGGCATTGGCATAGCGGGTGGAGAGGGCTTTGAGCGATTTGGGTTGGGAGGGATGAGACACACCGTCGGTTTATACGTACATATCTGAGGATTGCGGTAACGGACTGCGAGGTTCGAGATGGAATGTGATACGCTGCGCACACTACCCTGGTCGTAACATAGGATCAGAGTATGACTAGCCGCACATACATAAATAGCACGCTTTCCAAATCCACCAATTTGGTATACTGTAAACTCGCACCGACCTCGGTCACAACATTCCCCTCGCTCAAGATCCTGGATTCTATAGTACAGATATATACAGTATCTTACACCCTACCAAAAGACTTCAATTTCCCCGTGAGAATACACCGAAGCAAGCCATTCATATACGAATGACTCCTTCCCCCTGGACATCTCTCGGCTTGTATTGGGCCAGAGCCTTCCCAGAACTGGACCTCCGCGTCGAATTCGACCGTGCCGAGAACAAGCCTTTCCTGCAATCGCTGGAAGCCATCGTCGATGAAAGAAAGGTGGACGTCGCGTTTCCCGAGGAACCCTCCGACTTACGACTAGTGAGCCGCTCGACACTCGAGTACGCAGCCATCCAAACCGACAGCCAACTCAACGACTTCATAGCCAACGCCAGCCTCCGAATCAAAGACAAAGACGGCCGTGGCATGGCCCGTCGAGGACGACTCAATGCTCCCCCAACCTTCAAGATCCGTATCCCTGGCCGTCTCGTTCGCAGAGACCCCCGTATGGCAAGTCTTCCCAGCACATCCGCAGACCTCATCGAGATGGAATACCTCTTCGCCGGGCTCGACTTTCGAGAACAATTGCAGTTCCCCCTGGGTAACTACAACACACTTGAATATACCATGATCGAAGGAGGTGTCAGCGGCGGTCGACGTGGTGAACTCGTCTTGCGCAGGGCGCCGCCGGCGGGGACGGGCGTCTCACCAAGCTCCAGTCAGGACGGTAAACCACCGTCGGACGACAAGCAATCTTCAGAAGGGAAGTCGGAGGCCGAAGACGGACTCGATCCAGAGCTTGTGGAGCTGGTCGAGAGGGCGTATATTGTCGCCAGGACGTTGGATCATCGCGGCTCGAGGAAGACTGCGGCGAAATTGTTGAAGACGAGGTTGAATGTTTAGGTCATGAGTTTGGTTGGCTTTGAATGGTGGGGAACGGGGTAGATACACGCTTGGGGAAATTGAAGTCTTTTGGTAGGGTGTAAGATACTGTATATATCTGTACTATAGAATCCAGGATCTTGAGCGAGG
>QQTW01001074.1_pt1 | contig 18632 bp, 20 predicted proteins | sample 1904831 | NCBI WGS metagenome assembly QQTW01 (sample SAMN09435610, study PRJNA476489) | Subsurface metagenome, whole genome shotgun sequencing project. | reverse complement strand
CTGCAAGGTAAACCCGGATGATGGTTCCATGATAGTATCGTAGGAAACCATGTTGTTGTGTCGCGCCCAGTGTTATTGATCCACAACACTTTACGGCGCTTCGATAACATCGTTTCCGCGGGTCTCAAGGGGTCTGGGCATGAGCACTCTTCCGTATGGTAATGACTGAATGGCCAATGAAGCAAACATAAGAGGCTGGTTGGTCAGAAGGCTTACATCCTGCTGCCCGATTGGACCAGTCCCCCGAATTTGCCTGTTCTGGTCGCTGCTAGAATTATCTGAGACGTTCAACGATCAATGTGCAAAACCCCACCTCGTGATCTCCAGAACAGGTTAGCGGTACAGTACATGGGTGTCCTCAAGAGCACACCGATACCTTAGCGAAGTCCATATTATCAGCAAGACGTGTTATGTATTGAATGGGCCTTGCTGCGGTTCTCCCTAGGGCATTGGAACCTTGAATGAATGAGTGAATTCAGATCACAATTTATCTACCACCTAGTACTACAGATGGTATATATGTATGAAGTTGGAAGAAATAGCAGGCTACCAAGGTGCCTAATGCCGCTAAGAATCGCAGGAAGAACTCCAAATGATGCAGCATATTAGCGCCTGCTAAGATCGAAGGCGCCCAAGCCCTGCCGTGACCGGGTTTGCCTTGAAACCGTCTCCATCTCGCTACCATAACGCCCACCGCCGTAAACTGTAGAAAAAGAGGAAGTCGACACAGGAGATCCGCATTCTGAGTCCGCATTGCCAATTGAAAGTCCAGACAAGCTAGTGGATGGAACGATGCTCTCGCGTTTCGATCTAGATCGTGTCATGCGGGGCTCGTGTAATTGTAATTGAGGTGGTGCCGGCAATTCTTGCTGCACCTGTGGTTGAGAAAGTGGTGGAGAAATAGGAGCTAGTACTGCGATCTGCGAGTCTGATATTTTCGGGGCTGGTGGCAAAACTGGACCGGTCGTACTGTGTTGACGAACTGACTGCTTCTGCGCAGAAATGAAGAGCCACATTTCTTGCACCATCATCCCACCTAGTAACACCATTCCAATCTTGTCGTACTTGTCCCTTAGACTGTCATATGAAGAGACGGTGCTGCCTAACACCATGGAGATGACGAGTTCCATCGCATACACGAAGATATCGGAGAAACTCCAAAATGCCTTGGTCTTGCCCATCGCTTCGAACAGTGCACGGCCAGCGATGGCCGTTGTCACACCCAGAGCAGCAAGCTGGAAGTAATATGCGTACCGTGGTACTGTGATGGCGGTGTTCCACGCGAGCGAAGCCACACCTAATGAGAGTATGCCTGCTATCCTCGCCCAAGCTCCCGGGCCTGACGACTCGTTGCGGCGAGCCAACTGCTGTTGACGTTCTCGTGCTATTCTAATTTCCATAGGTTCGTCTTTGAGCGAAAAAGATGAATCGAACAAGTTTTCCAACCCTGTGGCGGCATGAGAATCATTGGACGGGAAGAACTTGGGAGGAGCCATTTCGATGGAGCATGGTCTCTCGTTCCCAGGGCCTGTGTCATTACGCGGGTGCTTCTCTCTGGGTGAAAACCGTCGTGTCATGCTCTCAAAGAAATTTTGTTGTCTTTCCACACTCGCCTTTATGAAGCTAGGTTGATTTTGTGGGTTGCGAAGCTTTTGCGCCTGACTCTGTGGTGCTGCAGGTAGGCGACCATAGAATGGTGTTGGTGTAGGAGGACCTGCCACATCCTCGACAATGTTGCGCACTGGTACTGGTTTGAATGATGGCTGGGTAGGCGTCCAGTCCATAGTATCTGGCTCACTCTCAGGAGGAGGAGTTGGAGGATTGTAAGGTGGTGGATATGGCTGCTGCGAGATAGGGGCGAGATTGTCGATCGGGAAAGGTTGTATGTAGGATGAAGACTGAGGATCGAAGCGGCTCAAGCCACTCCCAGATGACTTGTTACTAGAAACATCTGATGTTCGTACTTTACCAGATGGCTGCTGGCTAGTCAAGGACTGGGGGCTCTCCTGCCATTTAACCTTTGATGTACGGTCAAGCTTGACGATGCGCATTGAAACAATAGTAGACTTAGTAGTTAGTCAGCCAAATAGCAGTCATATGTGGTGGTGTACTCACTATGATGAGGAATACGAGCACAAATAAATGTGCTGCCCTTACAGCTGCAAAATCAATTCCAGCTGGGGCTTGAAGATAGTACCAGGCACCGACCCGTGCTACAAGCACAATGACTTGTAACTTATAGTATTCTCTGAGTCCCACCATGTCGCAGCTTGGGTTTTGGATTTTCTCTGACAGACGGTTGTTCCACCACACCGATGCAAGGCCCACGAGCAAAGCTAGTTCGGCTATCGGAGTGGTCGCTGCTACGCAGCCTGGGTCCATTGTTCGATAGAGTGGAAACTGCGTGATACAATGTCCCAGCGTCGCTTCCGTATCCTCAGCTCTTAATCCATCCTCATGTTCATGATTGGCCAGGCCACCCATCGCGTTCCAGAGGATTTGTCCCACAAGACTACCCCACCAGCCCCAGGCTCCAGCCATTACAACAACATCTTTCCACCCCCAGCTACCCAACCTCTTCTGTGCCTTAATCTCTCTTGTCCTCTCCATCATGCGTCTTAGATGATCTGTCTTTGCTGCATACGCCGTAGCCCGAATTCGGTCTCTAACTCGTGGTTCGCAGTCTTCGCATACTTGCGGATATTGCTCCTCCAGCCGTGCGCGGTAATTCGGGTAGTGGGAGTCGTAGTCTTCATCGTTTCCATCCGAAGAGGGTGGGAGATATGAAGCAAGCAGTTGAGTAAGGAGATGCTGGTTCTGAACGCATGTTTGGCAGAAGAGGGTCTTGTCCGTAGATGCCAATAGTGTAGGCGGGGCAGCTCGAGGGAGGGTATGAGCGTATTGGACTGCTTTAGAAGACTCTAGGGCTGGGGGATCTGTAATCTCGCCGTTCTTAGGATATGCCAATTAGCGCAACATGTAATAAGCTAACCATGGATCGAGGGTACATACTTCATCCAGATGATTTACGGCCTCACAATTATTGCACTCCCACTGCCTAAGTCCTTTTTGCGATAATTGCGTTGACCTAGAACCGCAGTAAAAGCACACCAGCTTTCGTCTTAGTGGAGGGGCCATGTGACTGTTGATCGATCATGGAGCAGGTTCAAGAAATTCGGGTGAACTGATCAACTTCCATGGGTAAACATGAAGCTAGCGCTTCTGATGCGAGACTTCTCCTTCGGGGTTAGCGGCTCGAACATGGTGATTTCTGGTGATGTATTTCTTCATCCAAAATACATGAGGTATGCATTACCTTATTGCCTGTGCGATTGACCGATGTTACTTGCATCTATACATGCCCATACTTTATTGAAGATGTTGTTACCTGACATGGCTAATCTAGGGTTAATCATTGTTTAGGGTTGCTCGACTCTATCAAACTTAACGTACAAGGAATTGCCATTTAGGGCTAAATATTATTTATGCATTGCGATGATGGACTCTGCGCTACCAAACTCAATCACCACTAGACAATGACCTGGCACTCAGCATCTCAATAACGGCCTGTACCTAGACTAATCCAACATCATGCCTATCCTACCGCTACCAAACCTTCTCATAGCAGCAACCCTCCTGCTCTTCACCACTGCCTTTGTACATCCTCCTTCCTCCGCTCCAACTCAATCTCACAAGCCATCACTAACCTCTCTCACAGCTCCGCATCCTCTACGTCCTCCCCTCAACGAACCCCACCAAACCCCGCCGCCGAAAACGCGGCTCCCCAACACGCATCCTCATCGTCCTTGGCAGCGGCGGCCACACGGCTGAAATGCTACGGCTTCTACAGAACCTCGACACAAAGTCTTACATACACCGCAGCTACGTCGTCAGCGAGGGCGATGAGTTCAGCGCGCTGAAGGCAAGGGAATTTGAGCAGGGCCTTGCTGCGAAACATGTTCCTGAGGGGCAGAATACGAGCAATGGGCATGCCAAGGAGGGAGACAGGAACAGGGAAGGTTGGGATTACGATATCAGCAGCGTGCCACGCGCGCGTAGGATCCACCAAACGCTATTGACGACCCCTATTTCTGCGCTGCGCTGTCTAGCTGCTTGTTTCGCTGTTCTACGCTCTTCGCAGTCCGCACCAAGTTCGACGGCAGTGCGGAGCAGGCCCGAGTACCCCGATCTCATACTCACCAACGGACCTGGCACGGCTGCCTGTGTGGTGTTGGCGTCGCTGATCCTTCGCTTCTTCGCCGTGCGGGGGACGGATGGGAAGATGAGGACTATTTACGTGGAGAGTTGGGCGAGGGTTCGGAGGTTAAGTTTGAGCGGGAAGATCTTGCTTGGGGCTGTGAATCGGTTTCTGGTGCAGTGGGAGGGCTTAGGAGGGGTCGGGGGGAGGGCGGAGTACAATGGGGTTTTAGTGTCGTGACTGGGTGGCTTCTTGCGGCGTTCTCGTTTCACTTTGCTGTGATTGCACAGCTTTGGCGATGTAGGCTTCTGGGAGCATGGCTGAGACCTTGTGCGGACAAGGTTATCATATTTCGTGGGTTTTAGATGATAGTAGGGCAAACAGCTTCCTAACGCCATATATGCTTTGTACAAGGGCTGCGGGAAGTCAACACGATGCCAGACAAAAACCTCACGCTGACAGCGTCTGATCTTTGCTTCCAAGCCCTTTCTTTGCGGCCATTACTTCCCCGATCTTGGCCAACAGATCTTCGCTCAACACTGGCTTCCCTTTACTCTTCTTCTCCGCCCTCTCTTTCCGGTTCAATTGTTTGACCGGGGTTCTCATCGAAGCCCTCATGCTCTTCCTTCTCTGCGTCTCTTCATCCTCCGCCAACTTCTTGGCAATATAGTCCTCGTCGTGCCTCGTCCGGAATTTCGAGTACTTGTTCCTCAATTCATCGATCACACTTGGTGGCATCGGCGGCCGGAGTAATGTGGGTACCCATGTCTCTTCTTCCACCTCCATGCGTAATGTATCGTCATCGTGGTCATCGTGCTTCTCGGGCTCTTTCGGCGGCCAAGGAATTTTCACATTCAAGCCAGGAACGTAGCGTCTATTCTGATCGGCTATGAGCTTCTTGATGATAACGTCGCGGACAACACCAGTTTCGGGATGCGGAAGAGGATGAACCAGCCGGACGTTGGTGACTGGGATCGGAACTTCCATAGCGCGGATGGGACGCTTGTCGACTTCGTTAACGAGCATGTGTCTGGGTATAGCGAAGTCCATCTTGAGATTGACAGTAAAGTTAGTAGCTCTATGTGTGATAATACTTGTAGTGATATATATGATCCCTTCCATCATCATATCCTCCTAGCGATCGATCCATTGGTTGTGGGTTGTCAACCCACCTTGTTCAACCCTTCCACTGTCAAATGATTCGTTTCCTTGGAGATACTCTGGACAACTCCAATTTTCCCCTTATCCTTGCCTTCCATGATCACCACCCTGTCTCCGGCAACGATCGCCCAATGCTTCGTTCTTTTCTCCGTCGGCAGTTCCGGGGCTCTCAATATCCTCGTATCCAATGTCCCATATGTGTCCGCCTGAGCTCCTACATCCCTTTTCGGTGCTAAAGGTCCCAGCTGCCAGTCCTCCCGCCGTGCGAGGCGAGCGTTCTTGAGAGTCGTGATGGTTGTCCTTCGGCGAAGGGTCGCATCTTGCTGATCCAATAACCGCTGCTCCGATTCATCCTTGGATTTGCGGACTTTGGCTGCCCGCGCAGCCTGCCTCTCAGCAAGGGCGGTACGCCGAAGTACTTTTTGCATTGGTCTCTGGGACTTGCTGAAGGCGATCGTCAACAATGTATGTATTCGAACTTGTGCTGCTAAGGAAAAGTAAAGCCGCGGTTAGCGGCCGCTTAGCATTAGCGCTTCTGGCGGCTCTTTGCATTGGCTCGCGAGATGCTGCCTGCCCAGGCCGAAGAACATCAAGCTACCGATCAGCTGTATCTGGGTCGCTGTCGCCTAGTAAGTCAAACTACATTGTCGCTGTCATGTTCTCCAAGGCGTTACGTGGCACAGCAACATCTATCAGAACTGGCCCCGAGGCTCATCCCAGCCTACGGCCTTGTGGACAAAGCTCAAAAAGTAGCTTCTAAAGCGGTTCCCAGGGCTATACAGTAAACGGCCTTGCACAGCCCGGCAAGTCTGCTTCCTTGCTTACCCCTGGAAGCTGTTTGCGATTGATAAGGTTCATCAGACCCGTCCTGTCAGAACACGTACTGGTTTTCTCTATACAATTAGCAGGACAACTATTTCATGACACAACCCTCACGCTGAAATTTGCAAGTAGACCCTGAATCCTTATAGTGTGGGGTTATTACCTTAGATAACAAGAGTTATAAGAAACTTCTGATAGAGACAAACTGAGTATAAGACAGCATGGGAAGCTACATGTAACCCAGTGTTCTGCCATTCCTCAAGCTCATCCTATCACACTTTCTGTACATTCACTTCTCGCTCGATTAGGGCTGGTCATTTGACGGCTAGAACACCAATGAGTAAAACGAAGAGGAATGACCCACTCGCTGTTCTCTTGATATGACGAGAGTCAACGAGGTCTGTGCAACTTTTCAGTGACTTAGGCACTGTTCTGCCTTGAAGAGACACTCAAATTCTCCTCAACATGAAATTCAATGTTCCGCCAAGGCCTAGATTTTCAGTGGTAACGCCGAGTGATCTCGTCTGTTGTCTGGTATGTAAGCGAAAGGGTGATCAAAGACTCCGAGACGAACGTACTAGATTATACCCGGGCTCAACTGTATCTCCGCGTAGTCATCAGTACTCCCATGTCAATGCCGTATCTTCCCATCCCAGGAGAGACGACTCAGCAATTGCATCTGCGCATTCTTAACACGCCACTGCAAGCCACCCCGACTCTTTGTAGATGATCTTATGCCCTGGCTCTCTTCAGATAAATTATAGACTATTATTCACCGGGGCACTTCCTCTCCGCCACGACTGCCTGACCGTCCTTCGGCGTTGCCTACCTTACACACCCAATCCTGTAAGAGACCCAGCAAGTTTGGAACCGAGCCTGATAACCGCTTCGGTCCTTTCGTTGATTTCAGCATTCAGTACCCTCACATCCGTCATCTGTCAGACCGCAAGCAGCATCTTATTGGTTGATGTTCCGCTGATACAATTAGCTCGCTCCCCAGTCTTACTCCTTAGCAAACCGCCCAAAGTCGCAAGGCGTGCACGCAGAAGTAGGTGTGACACCAGAAACCCAACATCCTCGTTCCACAACTTTCTTTCCACCACAACACGTCGACGATCAACCTTTCAAACCTCACAACCACGCTCGTCGATTCTACTCACTTTAGACAACCTTTCATACCGCAAGTACTTTCGTTGCTGACGTGCGTAGCCTAAGTTATCACCATGGCTGAAATTCGCCGCAAACTCGTGATCGTTGGCGATGGTGCCTGCGGGAAGACCTGTCTCCTGATGTGAGCTTCCCTGCTTTCCTCCAGGATGCTCACATATGCAAGCTGTGACAAGCTGACCTTTATTCTTCCGTGCAGCGTCTTCTCTAAGGGTACTTTCCCTGAGGTCAGCATCCCAACATTTCCTGCCTCTGCCTAAGATTGTCGCTTTAGCCAAAAGATTTGAACATACCCATGGCAAAGAATGTGTGGAGCTGGACCTGAATTCTGACCGGTGATGAACCTTAGGTCTATGTCCCAACCGTGTTCGAAAACTATGTTGCCGATGTTGAGGTAGATGGAAAGCATGTGGAACTCGCTCTATGGGATACAGCTGGTCAGGAGGACTATGACCGTCTTCGCCCGTTGTCATACCCAGACTCGCATGTGATCCTCATTTGCTTTGCCATCGACTCTCCGGATTCTCTCGATAACGTCCAAGAAAAGGTACCATTAAAAATGTTATATAACAACAGAGCCCTGAAACGTTGAATGCTAACAGCCTGTATCATAACAGTGGATTTCCGAAGTCCTCCATTTCTGCTCGGGCCTTCCAATCATTCTCGTGGGATGCAAGAAGGATCTCCGTTACGACCAGAAGACAATCGAAGAACTCCACAAGACTAGCCAAAAGCCAGTGACTCCGGAACAGGTACGAAAGGCTCTAATGAAATCGACATTGGGGACTTGTTCTCTGCTGTGCAGATGGCAGACGATGAAAACGAGCGCTAACAGCCAGGTTTAATTCAGGGTCAAGAAGTCTGCAAGAAGATCGGCGCAAACAAATATCTCGAGTGCTCAGCAAAGACAAATGAGGGTGTCCGCGAAGTGTTTGAACACGCTACACGTGCGGCTCTCCTATCCAAGAAGCCCAGGGGCAGAGGAGACCGAAAAAGAGCTTGCCTAATCTTGTGACGTGTTTCTTCCTCCACGGGAGCATCAATGGATATCCGCTTGTTATGATAAGCTTTCGGAGCGCTGGACTTCTGTTGTTGCATTCAGATGGAATGAGGTGGTTGCCCATTGTGGGGTTTCGTGGTAGGAATTGTGCGTACGATGCGTTGACGGGTGAGGTGGGGGATTGATATTCGTGGTGTGGTTACTACGAGGAGCGAACACTCGCTTTGGAGATTTCAAAGGGATGTGTCCGAAGCAACCGAGTGTGTTCTATTCGTATCCGGCCGCTTCCAAGGTTGAGTGAGGATGGGAATACGGAATCTGACATGTCGGCGATTTGGAGCAAGCTTCTGTGGATCTTCGACTTGGACTCTTAAGCAGACTACCATTGCTGCGGAGCAAATTCATTTTCTCCCACATTGCATCTTCCTTGACAACCCCATAATTCCTTCAAAGATCGCTACTTGTGACGAGCTTCTCATTTAGGTTTCCGTTCTGCCCCCCTTACTGTCATTGTTACTTCTCACGTGGTGCGCATTTCTCGTGGTGTAATAGTTCGCGATAGGCGTCCATGAAATCTGTGCTCTATTGATCAAGTTTTCTCAGTGATTTTGATTTACAAGAATGCACTACGCACTAAGGGTGACTGATTCAGTCTACTCCCTTCAGGTAACTCCAGAGCACCCCATCCAAAAAGGTCGTCCTCTCGATCGCGACCGATCGTTCTTCTCCTTTCAAGGAGCATAAGGGAAAGTCGTCCAGCGGCACATTTCAATCAAGCTCCTTTCGACCACGGTTGACCTACTCATTTGAATTAAAACTCGACAAATCCAGCCAATGCATCACACCCAGACCAGCGAAGCCCACCAGCAATCACCTCTACCAAGCAGCAAGCTTCTTCCTTTTTGAATTTTGGCCGCCATTTCATTACGGACCCCCCGATCTTCCCCCAATTCAAAACTCAAAGTGTTCAATCAGCATCACACCCTAACTGTTCATCTCGATCAGATCACACACTACAGGTATGGAAACCAAGATGTAAAGTAATCTAACCAGGATGCCACAGCGCCGGACAAGCTGAGCGAAGAGCCGGATGCTCAACTGCCATCAAACTCTTCATTGCCTTGGCCTTTTCCGTCTCCTGGTTCCCTCGTTACATGTCACGCAAACCATCAGCTATTCTACCTAACCGAAGTGCTATATGCTGATGAGAAACAGGACAATACAGATTGAGTCGAGCACGTCAGGCTTATTTTTACTCCACGCTTACTTTTGCCCCTGCTCTGTATTGTTAGCACTACTGTCGCGCGCGGCCTCACATGGTTTGCAGACTCCTGATCTGCTTATATCCCTTCACTTACGTGGACGTATTCGACGGCTGCTGATCCAGGGTAGTTGGGGAGGCCGATTGCAGGTGTGGTAGGAATAGTACGGAGATTGGTGGCTAAGACATTCTTCTAGAATTGTGATGGCACAGGATGGGGAAAAGGGAACGGTGTTGGGAGAGGGAAGGGCTTGGTGCTGTGTGGAGGACGGCCTGTTAGCAGGTAGGTAGATAAGACTATGTTACGGTAGGTCAGTGGATAGTTTGACGACGGTCGATAGAGGAAGACTGTCAGAAACCGTGCTGACGGATAAATGATGGCAAACGAAGCTTGGTGTGGAAATGAGTGGGAAGGATTTAGATGGACACGTATAGAGACTTAAATTATCTTGACATCTCAACAGCTGGCAACTGCACCTGCAATGAAAATTGTCTTTTATTCTCTTCGATGACAGGTCTATAATTTCCGTTACGGGAATGCAAGGAGAAGAGTAGCAGACGAAGATACCAACGCCCTGTATGCCCGGCCCCAAACCCTGCCCGGACCTCCCTTGACTAGCCAAGTGGGCTGCCCAGATTTGCACTTTGATTTACATGTTTCGGCGACGTTGTGCCTTCATGGAAATGCGTAGATCTATGGTTGCTCAAGTAAAGAAGGACGTTTTTGGTTTCTCTGTCGTGTAGGTATGTACGCTAGCCCGCGCTGGTGTCCATCTGGGCGGTGGGGGCGTTGATTTTCGCGTTCTTCCGCTCCAGCTTGAAAGCTTGGATCTTGGCTTTGAGTTCGGCGTCTGACCGGTGTAGTTAGATATATGTTCAAAAGCCAGCAAAGGGGTGCAGGGTGATCTGGTGATTGTCGCGGACGCAGGAGCTCGTGACTTACCAGGAATGACATCTTCTATCTTCAACGGCGAGCGGTTGAAGGGATCGTGAGGGTCGCTGAGGAGGATAGATCGGATGGTGGATCTGTCGACGGAGTTGCGGGATGTGGGTAGGATGACGGGGTCTTCCATGAGAGTGGCCAGTAGGGGATCTATGGCGGTATGTCAGTCTCAGTCACGGTCAAGGGTCGTACAGAAGAAGTCACGGTACCTAAGAACTCGTCAGGTACCTCGCCTAGGTCCTCTTCAGCCTGATCATCAATCTCTTTGGCGATCTTAAACTTCTTGCCCAGCTCTGTCCACGCTACGAGTTCCTCGTTAGATTTCAGCCCCAATCTCTTTAAGATGACGGTTGCTTTTTCGAAGTTTGCTGGTCTGTACGATCGACCATCCCTGGCTACAGCGAGGATAAAGTTCTCCTTGTCTCGAAGGTTTAGATACACGTCTATGATCTCCGCGAGAAGTCCCTTGGGGTTGAAACCATACTCTCCGGGGTTATCGACCTTGAGATCGCCGCTCTTGGGTCCAACCATAGCGTCCAGGTTGTAGTCGAGCATGTCTGCCAACCTTTGCACGATTTCCGGCATGGTGAAGGACTCAGCCAAGGCGTCAGTGAACAGCTTCAGCATGTCTACCGTTTCGTTGGTGAGTTGCATATATGATTTCGCCTTGCCCTGAGCTGCAACAAGCGCTTCTTCTTTCTCGGACCGGACAGCGGGATCAAGGGATTCAGATTTCAGTTCGGTCTGCAGGCTATGGATCTGCGCGAATGCACTTAGAGACTCGTCGAGAACGAAGGTTACATCGTTAAGCAGCAGGTTGACGAAACGAACGAAGAAATCCAGGTTGACTTTCGCCTCTTGCGAAAGATTCTCCCTGTAGACTGTATTCGACCATATGCACTTGATGATCTGGAAGATTTCGTAGCGAATGTTGAACTTGTCGTAAAATTGTGTATGTGCTCCGGTGTTTTCGACCTCAATGTAGAATTGCATTAGAGCGTGTAACAAGTGTTCAAAGGCGAAAGGTAGAGAGTTCAAAAGATCACCGAGAATGCCTTTCGACCGGTTGTAGACAGGCCAGATACCGTGGAATAAAATAGTAATCAATCCGGACTTGAGGTACGGGTTCTTGATGTACTCGGAGCTTCGTAAGAACGTGATACATAACATAACAAGCTCGTCGCTCTGTGTTGAGGTGATGATCTGTGGCATTTGCCTCATGATAAATTTGAAATTCCCGACTACGTCTTCAAGGAAGTACTCCGGCAAGCACCTGAAGACTTCAGGCTGCTCTTCCGGCAAGGGCAGCTTGAGAGGCTGTGCCGGAAAGTTGTGGCCAGGGGTGACAAGCCTTAAGAGCCACACAATGACATAGCGCATAAACTGCATAGACCGGGACTGGGAGAGGTCATCAAGCAAGACACCCTGCACGGCGTACTTGTACGAAAGCCCCTTGTCTATCTGGTCTTTGTATTTCTTGAGCATGGTCTCGAACATCCTCAGCTGCCCTGGATTGCTGACATACTTATGTCGCTCCAGCTCGAAATTGAGAATCTGCTTTTCCATGTGATTAAGATCCTTTTCCAGCTGATCTAGCTTTACGATCGTGGCTTCGCTCCCGTAGTGATGAGCCGCAAGGGTGAGAAAGAACACTTCGGAGATGAAGTTGGAGGAACCATCCAGGGACTGTGAGTATAATCGATCTGAAGTGTTCTGATCGGCATTGATCTTGGTTTCTTCTTTGATGTCCACTCGAGGATGCCGTCTTAAGTAGTCAACGTCTATCCGATCAATCTGTTGCTGGTCAATAAGCGCTACATACTGGAAGTACCACTGCCCATCTTACCTTGGAGAAGCTGGCATCCATGAACGGTTCACATAGTTGGTCCAGGCACACAGTGATATTGATCATGAACCCGTCCGAGGAAACCAGCTTTTGGTCAACCTGCAATGCTCTTCGTTTCTGATTCAAATTCACACAAAGAGCCAGCCAGTCCAGCATCTTTTCTCGAGCTTCTTTGGACTTCTTGATTATCTGGTTCACTATATCCAAGAGGTCCGTCTGATGCGTCTGGAGGGTCATGCGAAGAGCTCGTTGTGAGCTGATGATGTACCCTTTATCCCGTGTCTTCGGGCTTGAGAAGTAGTTTGTTGTAACTTCCGCTTGCAAAGGTGAGATCTGAAAGAAAGGGCCCAAGAGACTCTCGGCCTCAAGGGTCCCAGCATTAGCATCTTGAGGCAAGAAGCGGGGGGATGCTACGATCGCGTTGACCAGCGGGCCGTATCGTACAAAATTTCGCATGGCCTATAGCTCGTTAGCACTGTACTAGGCATATCAGAGAGTGGAACGCTACAAACATGCACGTATGGTTTGTAATCATCATTCATCGTCATCGTCGATAATTGCCGGCTCATATCTTCAACCGCACTTACTAGAGCTTCCTTTACAGTATCATCTTCTGGAAACCTTGACACCGCTTCACTGAGAAAGTCATGACAGAGACCTCTGTCGTCTTCGGGATCAATCAGCAGATGCGGCGTAAGTGGATTTGAATCGGGCTGTCCAATCCTGGAAAAGTAATCAGCATATCACCCCTCGCTACAAGTGCGTTCCAGGACCCACCCGAACATTTCCGGCATAGTGACAGCGAATATGCAGTAGCTCATGCAAAGACGTCTTGCCTCCTTGAGTATTCCGTTTTTAGGGTCATCCTTGCTCCCAGCTTTGAAAGCCCTGAGTTGCCTCGAGACGCGCTTCCAGCAAGCTAACAGGTAATCTAAGGGTGTTATTGTTCCAGTATTTGATGCCGCCTCAAGAATAGCCTGGTCCAGGACCGCTGTACTCAGCCTCACAGGGGCGCCTTGTTCCTCGAGGTCTTCCCGAACGCTTGCAACGTAATGAAGAGAATGACCATGGGTGTCGCGAGTCATGTCCGCATTCAGCGACAGCCTGAAGATGGCGCCAAGTGTTCGATCCTCCCATGCTTCAAGCGAGTCCCCTGTTCTTGAACTCGGCCGGCCGCCGGCTGAAGAAGGACGCTCCCGCTTTAGTGGGGTTATAACACCTGACCCTGCCGATGATATGCTTATACCGGAACTCGAGCCGTTAGTCGACCTCAGCCCAAGCTGGTGGAAAGGATTATAAGGTGTTGGCGAGGGTAGTGATGAGCTTGAGACGTCCGTCGCTGGCTTGGTTTGCTCTGAGGGCTCCGGGCCAACACTGTTTTCTGCTGCTACTGAGGGCGAGGAAGGCCTTGAAATTTGATGGTCGCTCTTGCTTGCTGAAGGTGTTGCTTCTGCCGTTGAAGGAGCAGCAGACCCAAGCTTTGCCAGCCTCTTGTTACGTATCTATCGATATATCTGTCAGAGATATGTTTACAGACTGACGGATCTGTTAATCTTACTTTTTCAGCGTCTGAGATAGGTTCAGACATTTTGAGACCGACCTTGATGGTCTAGAATGTCAAAGGTGACAGTGGTAAACAGTGGCGAGTGTTGGTTCTACCGCTTGCTCTACGCAGCGATGCACTTTGACAACGCCAGGGTGCCGGGGCGGCGATTAGTTAGCGATACTTAACCAAACAAAACTGGAACCTTCTATTTAGTGCCTGGGTGGGCTTCCATTTCTTAGCATCATGCGGCCCGACTCTAGTAAGCTCTGGATGGTCCGAGGGTCATGCTCAGCAGCTTGTGTGTTCAAGCATTGTGTAAGGTACGTGGTTTCACTCATTAATCTGCGATAACGCTGCATTATATCTGAGCTTTTGGTCGCATCAGTCGCTGAAAGAAGTTGTACAGTACAATAATGGCCTATCCACCCCAGGTAACTCCTCCAGCAAGATGAACGTCTGTGTCAGTAAACTCCCATAAATCTAATAAACGAGAGACTCTCAGTAACCACCCCTGCCAACTCTCAACTCATCCAACTTTCTGCAACTCCTTAGATCCACATTTCTTGCCGCCCTCATCTTCTCCACGTCTTGGAAGAACCAGCCTTGCGCTTCCTGGATAAGACGATCACGTCCTTGGATTTCAAGCTCGCAGTCATACCGCAGCTTCGAAACATAGTTCACCTCAGCCTTCTGATCCAGCTGATTCATCTTACGATTACTCCACTCCGCAACCTCGTTAGGATCTATGAAGTAGTTCACCTTAAGGCGCGGCGTTGTTCTTTGTAGTGTGTGCGGTGGTACTGGCGAGTCGAAGCGGAATGTAGGACCTGATGCTGCGGTGGTGGTGGAAGAGAACAGTGATGAAAGCAAAGGAAGGACGAAAAGAATAAGTAGTGGAAGGAGGTTAGAGAGAGCAGATAACGTCGAAGGAGGCGGCTCTTCAGAGTTCCCATTTGCGTTTCGTGGTCTTCGTCGTGGCCCCGCGCCGCCAAACTGGTGCACCCTGAACCCCGGTCCACCCCCTAGATTAAAAACATATTGGGGACCGCCATCGAACATGCCACCACCTGTAGAGGTCGTTAGCCTACTCATGATGATTCAACTTACTTCCGTACTGGGTGGCTTACCGAAAGGTCCAAAGCCACCACCCATGCCACCACCGCCGCCGAAGAATCGGTTGAACATCTCTTCTGGTGATATTTCATCCTCAAACATTGGTCCTCGCCCAGGCGATCTTGCAAAGCCACTGAACGGAGATTGTGCAGAGGTTGACCCTCCCCCGAATCTGTTGTCTGGATCGCCACCGAACCTGTCGAACTTCGCTTTTTTGTCGGGATCAGATAGCACCTGAAATGCTCTCGAGACCACTGGGTTAAGCGCAAACTTGTCAGCCTCAATCAAGAGCTCGGGTGCAGAGGGATCATCCATCTTGGGCACCCTTTAGACAGAAGTCCCTTTTAGAAACTCACTCTTGAACGCTTCATCGGCACCTTCATAACCATTCTTATCTGGATGTGTCAAAAGACTCAACTTCCGATAAGCCTTCTTTATCTCCCCATCTGACACCGATTTCTCCAACCCAAGTATTTCGTAGAAGGCCGTAGCTGAGCATTTCCGAACCCTGATGACCGCTGTTTTCTGCTCCATTGTGTACTTGCGATCCTGGTTGCCCTGGTTGTGATCCCGCGGCTTCGTATTGCCATTCGGTGTTGCATCCGCGCCGGAGGCAGTTGCGGCGGGCATGATCAGAACAGAGGTCGCTTTGGCACCTCCAAGAATGGATGTGTTATGAGCAGGCTCTGGGTATTGATGCGCAAAGCTCTGTAGGAGGTACCGTTACACGAAGCTTTGTAATTTGCACTGGGATTCGTTGTGTCTTCTGTTCTGGAGTCGTGGTCTCTTTCCTCCCACCAAGAGATGATCCGGGAACGCTAGTGAAAGCCGGGGTTACGGCCACGGTGAAGTCGTGCAGCAAAGCGCGCTTCAACCTTCATATTTTGAGGAAGGGTTTAATTGCAGTGGCGATATAGGTGTCGAAGCAGCGCTGGCAGTACTCATTTCATTGATTAAGTTGGAGAAGCAGCTGGTGTACATATGAGTACCACACCTAGCAATGGCAGACAAGAATATTGAGACGAAAGCAAAGACCTCCGCAATCCAATATGCCAGGAAATGGGGAGGTCTGCGTCCATGAGCTCATGCGATGCAGTAGTAGCTAGGTTAACGCTCTTTATAGAATCACCTCTTCCACCAGCAGCGCTGGCAACTCTCATCGCTGCACAGCACGTGCGACCCCCCCAGTTTCTACCATTACTATTTCCGCCAGTGCTCCTCTTCAGCACTTACTTAAACCTTTCAGCATACGAGGTCGATAGTGCTGGCATCACTGCTGCTTGGTCGGCACTGTATCTCATCTTGGCACGACGGAGGAAGCAGCCGTTCGTGAAGAAGTGGGGAACTAGGGGGATCATTAGGGGCACGACCTTAGGCCTCTGCCTTGTCAATCTGTTGGGTTGTGGATTCACAAATGCAACTAGTAGGAGGAGTAAGGAGGAAGTCAAAAGAGAAGGTAGCAGCATTGTCTAAGACCAAGAATCTGTTGTGGGTTCCATTCTTTGGCCGGGAGCACACGTGCGGTCCTTGGACCTATCTGCTGCCAATGGGTTTGGGATTATGGGCGCAACTACTGTCAAGAGCAGCATTGTATGATATGCAGATAATTGCGATCCTCAGCTAAATAACCTATTTGCGTCGGTCAATGTCGAGTCTCACCGCCTTGCACCAGATAGTCATGAGGGAGAGGCTTCGGCCTTTACGTGAGAGCTTCATACAACGAGTTTAGAGCAGCTCAATCCACAGCTGCAAGCTTCAAATAAGGAAGTCAGTCAATCTGGCTGAAAGAAACGATATTAGTATATTATTTTTACCCAACTCGACCCTAATCCCGAACCCACTTCTACCGCAGAAAGCCCTGATCTCATACGCAGGGACACCAACCGAGCTCCGAAAGAAGTCAAACACCTCCCATAGAGTTACATCGTGAATCATGAAATACAGAAGAGTTAGGAAACGAATTCCGCCCTGTGCCGTATCGGCAGATTAATAACAAAACGCCCAGAAGTGCATCTCTTGACACGCAGAACTCAATGGGCAGTGATTCGGGAGCTGTGTGGTTCATAGCATCATGTCCCTCCATTGATGATGCCACCGCGATGTCGTTGATCATTTACAGGCCTTCCTGTAGGGCATCCTTTGTTATGCTGGTACCTGTACGAAACCGTTGTGGGATTGTTGCACGTCCAAGGTCAAGAGATCATCTTTAAGACCAACACGTCATGTGCCCTTCTGCTAGTCTATCTTTCTAGCCTTCCAATATCTATCATCAGCATCGGTTTTATTGACTATCTTCTCTGGAATCATCAACTACCGAGGCTGGTGGTGTTGGAAGAGTGAGCGAATTAGGAACAGCCCAATCAATCGGCTGCGCTTCGCTAGCGACAGCTCTCTCGTCAAATAGCTCAATAAAACGTTCGTCAAGCACCCTGGCCTTCGGGTTGGCATGACTGCGGTACTCCGCTAGGATACACGCAAGGCTCCAATCTTGCAGCTTTCGAAAACAGCCGACAACACATCCGGTACGGTGCTGTGCATGCACAGTCAGAGCTGTGCTAAGATAAAGGAGACCGAAAACACTCACTTTACCCTTGTTGCAATGAATCAGTAGTGGATGATTCCGCTTGTCGAGAAGGATTTTCAACGCGGCAGCCATATCCTTGGGTGGAATTGTGACAAAAGGATCCTTATTCGGTGAGATGTGAATTTGGAAGTGCCGAATACCATTTTCTTTCAGAAAGAGAGCATTTTCGGGAGGATACTCTTCAGGCACTAGGGTCCTGGAGGCAAATCAGCAATTTTATCATAGTCAAGGCTTGCGTGGTCAATTACAATATTGACTTAAGCCCAAGAGTCTTGAGATGTTCGAAATGGCTGGGCCGAGGAAAGCTGCTGCGATATATTCCAGGGATCACTTCCGCAAAGTTAATCGGAAACCCGGTGGTTGGCGATGGTGATTCACTTTCGATGCTCTCCATGCCTAAATCTACCGCCGAACGCAATGTTAGGGGCCTTCATGGCTAATAAATCCTACCAAAATCAAGGTGGCAGTGAGTCTACGCTACCTTCTCTGTTTGGGTGGTGACTGCTATTCCCTGCACCCGATCCATTACCCGGCACGACCATGGCAGAAGGAAGATAGCGGTCAGGGTCTGAAGCAATAACATCTAATCTCGCTGCCAGCAGCTGCTCATGCTTTGCTGGACCTCTACCAGGGTTGCGAGGCGTATGCAGTGCGGTGCCATGATGACGCGACATAGCGGCTGGTGGGTCCGGGGACAGAATCAAGAAGCAAAGAGCAGTGAAATCAGAGGCCTCAGAGTTGAAGGACAGAGAATGATGCAGAGGCACCAGTAAAGTCACCCGTAGGTCTCTCGCCAAGACCCGTGGGACTCGGAAATCGAATCCGCTGGCGCAGAATCAGAGTACTTCAAAAATATCTTAGCCCATGCCCAAGAATAGCATAAGCAAAGATGTTCAGGATTGTAGAGATGAAAGCAACGCTCAAGCAGTGCATGACATGGTCGTACCTGTGCGATTGACCAGACCCTACCGACATCTGCCACGTGCGTACC
>QQTW01001073.1_pt1 | contig 18636 bp, 19 predicted proteins | sample 1904831 | NCBI WGS metagenome assembly QQTW01 (sample SAMN09435610, study PRJNA476489) | Subsurface metagenome, whole genome shotgun sequencing project. | reverse complement strand
TCACCTGATAGGGTAACTCCGTCACCACAATCGCTGTTCGACCTCTGCGCCCACGGCTCTGCATACAGAAATGCAACGGTCTTATCTTGAATACGCCATGAGTGTAATTGTCGGGCGGGCATTACCAGACGTGCGTGATGGATTAAAGCCTGTTCACAGACGCATTTTGTATGCGATGCATGAATTGGCACTGACCCCCGACCGACCTTACCGTAAGTGTGCGCGTGTGGTGGGAGATGTACTCGGTAAATACCACCCTCACGGCGACCAGGCAGTCTACGACGCCTTGGTGCGGTTGGTACAAACTTTTTCCAGCCGCTATCCCTTACTGGCGGGACATGGCAACTTTGGTTCAGTGGATAATGATCCACCGGCAGCAATGCGTTACACCGAAACACGACTGGCTCCAATTGGCCATGAGGCGATGCTGGCAGAAATTGGTGAGGAAACTGTTGACTTTGTCGGGAATTTTGATAACTCCCAACAGGAGCCAACCGTGCTGCCAGCCCAACTACCGTTGTTATTGCTCAACGGCGCTGCTGGGATTGCAGTAGGCATGGCAACGAATATTCCTCCGCACAATTTGGGAGAGGTAGTTGATGGCCTAATTGCCTTGATTGATTGCCCCGAACTGCCGGATGAGAAGTTATTCGAGCTGATTCCTGGACCGGACTTTCCTACCGGGGGAGAAATTGTAGGAACAACCGGGATTCGGGAAGCCTACACAACAAGTCGAGGCAGTATTCCCATACGAGGAATTGCCCAAATAGAGGAAATCCAAGCTGAGCGTGGGCGCAGAGGTCGAACAGCGATTGTGGTGACGGAGTTACCCTATCAGGTGAATAAGGCTGGCTGGATTGAGAAGATGGCGGAGTTGGTCAACCAAAGTCGCATTGAGGGCATTGCTGATATTCGGGATGAAAGTGACCGCGATGGCATGAGGGTGGTTATAGAACTAAGACGAGACACCAAACCACAAGATGTTCTTCAGCAGTTGTATCACCAGACCGCACTTTCTACTAACTTCAGTGTCATTCTACTAACCTTGGTGGATGGGCAACCGCGTCAGCTGGCTTTACGGCAGTTGTTGCAGGAGTTCTTGAATTTCCGGGAACAGACCCTCAACCGGCGCTATACCCACCAACTCTCCGTAGCGGAAAGTCGCCTCCATGTAGTTGAAGGGTTACTGAGCGGTTTATCTCATCTAGATGAGGTGATTTCAATTTTGAGGCAGGCTCCCGATGGAAGTACGGCAAAAAGTACCCTCCAAAGCAGATTTACTTTGAGTGAGGAGCAAGCTGATGCTATTCTCGCCATGCCACTACGACGTCTGACAGGTTTGGAACGGCAGAACTTGCAGAGGGAGTTTGACGAACTTAGCGATCAGATTCGAGTGTTGCAGCGGTTATTGAGCGATCGCCGTGAGTTACTGAAGGTTTTGAAAAAAGACTTGCGATCGCTGAAGCGAAAATACGGTGATGCTCGTCGCACCAGGCTGGCTGTTGTCGGGGAGCAAGTGGAGGAAGAAATAGGACCCTCTTTGACAGAGAACATAGAGGAAAAAGCGGTTTTGGAGTTTACTCAGCGGGGGTATGTGCGGCGACTGCCAAAAAGCGGAAAGCCCGAGAGGAAGAAACCTCCGCTCAGCACTTCTCAAGAGGAGGGAGTAAAGTCAGCGACGACTAAAGTAAGTGATGATTTTGTGTTGGGGACTGAGCTGACTGGGACGGAGCAAGAGTTACTAGTAGTAACTAGCGGGGGCAAAGTTTACCCAGTTAAAGTTGGTGACATTCCTCCTACAACAGGGCGAGCATCGCGGGGTACACCGCTGGTGAGTTTGCTGCCCGGCGCGGTTAGTGCAACAGAAGTATTGTCTCACTTTTTTCTGCCGGACGAGGTAGAAGCGGATCAGATGGTTCTGTTAACCCAACTGGGACGAATTAAGCGTTTGTCACTTGCAGAATTAGTCAACGTGACTGGTCGTGGACTGACGGTGATTAAGTTTAAAGATGATGACCATCTGTTGTCTGCCCAGATCCTGCAACCTGGTCAAGATGTGGTTTTGGCGACTGCCGGAGGACGACTGCTGCGTTTTAAGGTAAATGATGATCAACTGCCGGTTATGGGGCGTACAGCTGTTGGGGTACAAGCGTTGCGGCTCCGGAAGCAGGAAAAACTGGTTGGTTGTGTAACTTTGAATGAGTTAGATGACAAACTGTTGTTAATTTCACAATTGGGGTATGCCAAACGAATACCGGCGAGTTCGCTACGACGGGCTAATCGGGGTGATATCGGTACTCAATCGTTATACTTTGCGACTAAATCAGACGCTTTGGCTGGGATGGTACTGGCTTCAGCGGTAAATGAGGTGGCTTTGGTGACAAATGCTCAACGAGTGGTGCGTTTATCTGTAGATTCAGTTGCTTTGCTGGGCAAAGAAGGAACGGGCGATCGCATCTTGTCACTCAATCCTGACGAAAAAATTATCACTATCAATGTTATAGAATCAACATCAAACTAGCAGAAAAAGTCAAGTAAGCTGAAACTGTAATAGGAATTGACCATCGTGGCGCAGGTTAGGCTCCAAAACATATACAAAAGCTTCCCCGATAAACAGGCACGAGCTGTAGTCCCAGTAGCAGCACAAACCCTGCCTACGCCCACAAATGAAGCACCATTAGAAAAGAGTAACTCAGACGTCAGTGTTTTACGGCGTATTACCCTGACGGTGGAAGATGGAGAGTTTATGGTGCTGGTGGGACCTTCGGGGTGCGGCAAAAGTACCCTCTTGAGGTTGATTGCTGGACTGGAGGAAATGACTGGGGGCAATATCTGGGTGGGTGATCGTTTGGTCAATGATCTACCTCCTAAAGAACGAGATATTGCGATGGTGTTTCAGAACTACGCCCTATATCCCCATATGACGGTTTATGACAACATTGCCTTTGGACTACGGCGAACGGGAAGAGGAGCAGAAGCAAAAACTCCGTTATGGGCTGAAAATCTTTTGGTGGGGATGACGCGATCGCTGCCGAAAGGACTCCGTTACACCACTGAGCGAGAACTGGCAGTTGACCAGCGGGTGCGTACTGTCGCGGCGCGGTTACAAATTGAAGCCTTTTTGAATCGGTTACCGAAACAGTTGTCTGGAGGACAAAAACAGCGAGTGGCACTGGGACGAGCAATCGCTCGTAATCCTCGAGTCTTTTTAATGGATGAACCGCTTTCCAATTTAGATGCCAAACTGCGAGCTGAAACCCGTGCCCAAATCGTTCAACTCCAACGCCAGTTGGGTACAACGACTATCTACGTTACCCATGACCAAACCGAAGCAATGACAATGGGCGATCGTATTGCTGTCATGAATCACGGTCAGCTTCAGCAAGTCGCTCACCCGTTGGAACTTTACAACCGCCCAGCTAACCAGTTTGTTGCTGAATTTATCGGCTCACCGCCTATGAATTTCTTACCAGTGCAGTTTCATGCTCCTCTCTTAATTACCCATTCTCAGTTCCGCCTTACCCTCTCAGACCTCTGGGCAACTGTTCTGCAAGAGTATGATGGGCAGTCCTTGATTTTGGGCATTAGACCAGAACATTTGAGCTTGAGTGTTGCCGCCCCTACAAACTTGTTGGTTCAAGTAGACCTGGTGGAAGCCCTCGGCAATGAAACTTATCTTTCTGTGAGTCCTTTTGAGTCAGCTGGAGTTACCGTCACAAATTCTCTGCGAGTAAGAATTGCACCCGATCAAGTTGTACGGGTTGGAGACCACCTGTGGCTGTCGCTAGCACCGGATAAAATTCATCTTTTCGCTCCTGAGACTGGCTTAGCGGTTTGGCCCAAATAAAGAGTCAGTAGCAGCGGGCTTTCTCCTACCTGAGATGGATATACTCCAAGATTCCTTGGGTTACATTTATTTACATAAGCCAGTTACATTAATTAACAAACCACGCACTAATTGGATTGAAAGCCATGCAAGTTCCTACAAAAATTACTCCTTCTGAACTCGATGATCGCAACGCTTGGCGCTGGGGCTTTACCCCTCAAGCCGAGATTTGGAATGGTCGCTTAGCAATGATTGGCTTCTTAGCTGCTGCGCTACTTGAAGTATTCTCTGGTCAAGGTTTTCTCCATTACTGGGGCATCCTGTAGTTTTATTCGTTAAAGCTCAACGCTACACAGCCTTAACTAACAAAGCTGGGAGTTCTCGAAGAGTCTCCCATTTTGCTTTTCAACCCTCAACTAATTACAAACCATAAATTCACAAATTTATATTGCGATTTTGTAAATATTTGTTATATTAGTTTATAGAGAATAACGAAACGTTACATAAATCAACTCTGGAATGCCAACTATGCAGAACACCACAAAAGTCACCCCTCCTGTTATGGACGACCGCAATGCCTGGCGTTACGGTTTTACTCCTCAAGCTGAGATTTGGAACGGTCGCTTGGCGATGATTGGCTTCTCAGCCGCAGCGCTGATTGAATTATTTTCTGGTCAAGGTTTTCTCCACTACTGGGGCATCCTCTAATTTCAATTCAGTAAACAAGCCGTTAAAACGATAAAAACTGGAGTACAAACTATGCAGAACACCACAAAAGTTACTACCCCCGTCATGGATGATCGCAACGCTTGGCGCTACGGCTTTACTCCTCAAGCCGAGATTTGGAACGGTCGCCTAGCAATGATTGGTTTCTCAGCCGCTGCTCTGATTGAACTGTTTTCTGGTCAAGGCTTCCTCCACTACTGGGGCATTTTATAGGCTTATAAATGCCTATTGTCGGAAGTAAATGACCTGGGAGGACTTAACTGAACTCCCAGTTTTTTTATGTTTCCAGACAATTAGCGGCAGAAGAATTGACCTGAATTACTGGTTTGAGATTCCTGAGTAATTGACTTCTTATAATCGAGTATCAGAACAGGAACAAGACAAAACAACGTTGAGAATTGGGGCTAACGGCGTTTTACAGCTAAGTAGCGATCGCTGCTTAACGAATATACTCTTTCAAAACACTGTTACGGTTCGGATGGCGTAATTTACGAAGTGCTTTAGCCTCAATTTGCCGAATCCGCTCGCGAGTGACATTAAATATTTGACCAATTTCCTCAAGCGTCTTCATACGACCATCATCCAATCCATAGCGCAGTCTTAAAACATCTCGTTCACGGGGGCTGAGGCTGTCTAAAACTTTTTCCAAGTCTTCACGTAAAAGGTTTTTTGAAACTTGATCTTCTGGAGTCTCACCATCTGATTCAATAAAATCGCCCAATCGGGAGTCTTCCTCTTTGCCGATGGGCGTTTCTAGGGAAATTGGCAGCTGAGCAGATTTAGCAATAAACCGCAGCTTCTCAATGGTCATCTCCATACGTGTGGCAATTTCTTCTTCAGTTGGCTTGCGCCCCATTTCTTGGGACAGCAACTTGGTTGTTTTCTTGATCCGCGAGATAGTTTCGTAAAGATGAACTGGTAGCCGGATGGTACGCGACTGGTCTGCGATTGCTCGTGTAATTGCCTGGCGAATCCACCACGTTGCATAGGTAGAAAACTTATAGCCTTTTTCATGGTCAAACTTTTCAGCTGCCCGAATCAGACCTAGACTTCCTTCCTGAATCAAATCTTGGAATGAGAGGCCACGATTCATGTATTTTTTGGCAATCGAGACCACAAGGCGCAGGTTAGACTGCACCATCTTGTCCTTCGCTCTTCGACCAACATGAAGGCGATAACGAAACGTTGACAGTGTCAATTTAACGGCTTCCGCCCATTCACTGTCGTAGGGCTCCCGCTCTAGCTGCTGGGTTAGTCGTTCGCGCACTCGCTCCAGTTCTAGTAGCTCAGCAATTTTACGTGCCAGCTCAATTTCTTCATCTGCCCGCAAGAGCCGAATTCGACCAATTTCTTGCAGATATAAGCGAATTGAGTCTTCTGTATATTGCTTCTTCTTAGTTTGGGCCCGACGACGAGATTTGACTATCTTACCAGACTTAGCGTCGTCTTCATCAGGCTGAGCCTCTAAAAAATCATCCTGTTCGTCGGAGTCTAGGATGGGCAATTCCTCTTCTTCAATTAAGATTTCAAAATTGCTCTCAGGGTGATGGTCTGTTTCGAGCTTAGGCTGATGAATGGTTTCGAGTACGTTGTTAGCCTGGTTCATGCCGCGTTCCTCATGCTCCTTGATTCAACAATCAATTACTCAAGATTTGTTTTCCGCTCTTGTTCAGTCAACCATCGGCAAACTGTAAAGAGCGCTCCTGTTCAGATCATTGGCTTCGCCAATATGCGTTGTGAGTTGCAACGCAGTCGTTGACTGATTGCTCTAAAAGATACTCTACGCACTTATAAAATAAGAGCGATTAAGAGAAGCGTTGATGTCCTCTATTAATCTTTGGGGCTGTAAAACCCTTCCGATTGTAGCCTGTTTCACAAAAATTGCACGCGTTTAGTGCTGCAATTATAAAATCTGAAGGTAAAGCACTAATTATCCAGTTCTTGTCTCTTTATTCTTTGCTAAAACCAAAGGTTTTGCTGCACCCATCTCTACCTGTTCTCCATTGATTCATCCAAACACACTGCTTAAACCCACCTCTACAGCTACAAAACTCCTCTTTTTGGCGCTCCTCTTGGCGTCTTGGCGGTGTAGCTGTGCTTCCTGCAATATCGCCGTGCAGAACTTGATATAGGTGAAGGTTTGCACGACAACCTCGCTCCTGACGTAGGTTAATTCTAATTCAGGCATTCGGTCTTAGTCTCAAGTTAACTGAATTCTTAACTAAATTTCAACCCATTTGGCCTTGACAAATTACTGACCTCTTCTCTGCCATTGTAGTGAATTCAGGGGATAGCTGTCAGCTAAAGCAGCTATAAATTAACTCTTTATGTACAAAGTCCTTCTCTCCACAGAGTGTTGACCGTTACAAATTGATATCCTTGCCTCAGTAATTGGGGAATTATTTGGGCGGTTGTCGCTGCAACGTCTTGTCCACCGCAAGCCCCATCGTGTAGAACGATCAGTGAACCGTTCTGAACCTGCTGTAGCACTCGCTGCACTACGACGGAAATTCCAGGTCGAACCCAGTCTTCTGGTACAACGCTCCACATAATGGGACGATAATGCCACTGGTGTAACAAGTTTAAGGTCTGGGGTGTAAACAAACCGTTGGGGGGTCGAACGTCGCGGATCAGCATCGGATTTAAAGAGCATGCTTGGGCGATCGCAGCTTGGGTTTCTTGCAAACTTTGCTTGAGGGCAGCGGTCGTGAGTAAGGGAAAGGATTGATGATCATACCCATGCAGTCCAATCCAGTGGCCGCGCTCATAAATGGCTTTGGCAATCTGAGGTGAGCGATTAACGCAAGTGCCCAACCAGAAAAAACTAGCTGGTACGGAGTAGTGGTCTAAAACTTCGAGTAACTGGGGTGTGTAGTGGGGATGGGGACCATCATCAAACGTCAAGGCAATCGCTTTTGAATTAGGATTACCAGACCAAAGGCAGCTAGAAAAGGCAGGTTGAAGAATTTTGTACAATATGGGATAAACGGGAGCCAGCTGCATCTTTTTTGTTTTTAGAATAATCAGTATTCAAACAAAAATAAGGGTAGGCCCTGGGGTCCACCCTTTCACACTCAGAAAAGTTTAGCAATCATCATCCTGATTGAGTCAGAAAGACTTGTCTGCTTTATTTCTTAATTCTATGATCAATCTCTACCCGTGGCTTTCTCCAAGGCATTTTTCACTTTGTCTTCAACTGAAGTGGCTCCCTGAGAATTTTCAGGTCGCTTCATCTTATCCAGATCAGCGGCTCCTTGGACCTCGTTAAGCCCTTGATTTGCTTTGTATTGTGTCTCTTCCCGTGAATATGGATCTTTTATGACTGCCTCTTGTGCTTCTCTTTCAATTTGTAGCAGTTGCGACTCACCTTCGTCAGGGGCATTCTGAGTGCCTGTAGGGTTTACAGGAGCGCTGTAGGCAGGAAAGGGATGGGAGAACAGTAATAATGTGCAAACACAGACAGCTACTAAGAAGCGAACTAGACGCAAGGTAGATTTGAAGCGGATAGAGTGCATACCGAGTTTCTCCTGGTTATAGTAATCGGCATTATTTTAGATTAGTGTTAAAACAAAACTAAGCAAAATACTGACCAGCTGTTAGTTATACCTTAAATCGTGCGTTCAGACACATCTGTATCAAGATAGATATGCTTAGTTAATGTTTTCTAGGCGAATACGAGGATCAGCTGCCTTGAGTAACAGATCTGCCAACAAGTTGCCCACAATCAGCATCACAGCCCCCATCACTAAGCTTGCCATAACTAGGTAGAGGTCTTGAGCTATGACTGCTTGTAAAATTAGCCGCCCCAAGCCAGGCCAGTTGAAGAAAAATTCGGCAATGAACGCACCGCTTAACAAACCAGCTAACTCGAAACCCAGAAGGGTAATGAGGGGATTGACTGCATTGCGCAGAGCATGAACATAAATCACACGGTTTTCTGGTAGTCCCTTGGCGCGAGCCGTCTGGATATAGTCCTGGCGCAAGACGTCTAATAATTCACCACGCGTGATTCGCTGTAGCCCAGCAAAGCTGGTAACGCTCAGAGCCAAGGTAGGTAGAATCATGTGCCAACTAACATCTAAGAATTTGCCCAGGGGAGATAGATCGGCATGGTTGATGCTAGTCATACCGCCTACTGGAAAGAGGGGAGAGGTATTTTGCGCCAATATAAGTAACAACAGGGCCGTGATAAAGCTGGGAAATCCTTGTCCAGCGTAGCTAATTACACGCAGGAGGCGGTCAATCAAGTGATTTTGTTTTACGGCGGCGACGATGCCCAAGGGAATGGCGATCGCCCAAGTGACAATCAAAGATGCGATCGCCAGTAGCAGTGTTGCCCATATCCGCTCCCACAATAGCGATGCTACAGAGCGTTGATAAACGAAACTAGTGCCAAAGTCCCCTTGGGTGAGGATTCGCCACAACCAGCGACCGTATTGCTCTGGCCAAGAGAGAGCCAAGCCAAACTGTTGCTGAAGTTCTTCAATCCGTTCCGGCGAAATTTTAGGATTTTGCCTCAAGGTATCCAAGTAATCCCCTGGAGCCAACTGGATGATGAAAAACGAGAGGGCTGATGCCAACAACAAAGTCAAAAGCGCCTGCAACAAACGTTTTACTACATAGACCAAAGTCTCGTTAGCAAGCACTCTTGTCAGCGACTTCCAACCTGCCGAAATTTTAGTAGCAGTCATGAAAAAATGACTCTTAATATTTAAGCAACGTTACAATTGGCACATCAGGCAACTGTTTACGCCCTTGTAAATCCTCTAGCTCGATAATAAACTCAAAACCCACCAGTTCGCAGCCAATTTGCTGCATCAACTTCGCCGTAGCACTTGCCGTTCCACCTGTAGCGAGTAGATCATCCACAATCAGAACCTTGCTTCCTGGTTGTAAGGCATCTTGATGTACCTCCAGGCGGTCTGTGCCGTACTCTAGTTGATACTCAATCGAGTAAACCAAGGCAGGCAGCTTGCCAGCTTTACGGACTGGAACAAAACCGAAACCTAATTTATAAGCCAAAGGTGCGCCAATGATGAAGCCTCTCGACTCCACGCCTACCACATATTCTGCATTTAGTCCAGCAGCAGTAAAATTATCAGCTAGACAATCAATTGCGTAGCGCAGTCCAGCTGGATCGCCCAGGAGCGTGGTAATGTCCCGGAACACAATTCCGGGTTTGGGAAAGTCGGGAATATCGCGAATCAGGGACTTCAAATCCATAAGCTTGTTTTGGAGAATGGCTTTTGTAAACGTTGCCTGCTTATCTAAGCAGACTGGAGCCTGAAAAATCGTACACTAGAAATCCAGATAGTTTTGGATTGTTGCTGACATTTATGATTTGGTTGGTAATTATTGATTTAGTAGAGGTATATCTACATTAGGCACCTATGCCAGGGGTAGACGTCTAGTCTGCCAGTTTGTCAATAAGAGTGAAGGTTTGTTTTACAAAATTCCTCTTCACCCGCCCAGCTTGATAGGATGAATGCTTCTGTGAGCGTAACGCCGTTAGACAGTTTACCAGTCCAGTCCTTGCCTCTAATTTTAGACAACTTACCCAACCCAACTCTCGAGGAACGGGCGTGCCCACGTCGAACTAGGTTGCAAATCGACCTAATTCTACTAGCAATTGAAGCCATAGAACTTGGTGGTTCTGAAGCAATCCTGGCGGTGGCTAATGAGCTAGAACTCCAGGAAATTATTAAAAACCGGGTGAGCTTGTGGCGGATGCGTAGCACAAATCCTCTACGGAGAGCGCATACACGCCGTCCCTTGAGTTTACTTGAGGCAAAAGCGCTGGTAGTAATTACCTGTTATTTGGCGCGTCGGTTGACAGTTTTGATCCGGCAATTGCTACTAGCTTATCAGCAGATGAGTGACAAACAAATTCCACTAGAGCAGAATTTGCGGCTATCAAATTATCTAGAACGCTTCAAAACACATTTCCGCAGTCGGATGAATCCCCGGCGTTCTGGTGTAGTTGCGCTGTCCGATGAAAAGTTGGAGGAGCTGGCTCTGGACTTGTTGGGACAATTGCTTTTCTGTACAGGCACAGCGGGAATGCAACGGTTTTGGATTAGTTTGTTTGACGGGGAAGTAGAATGACCATTCAACGTAAGTACAGTCTACCGAATTGCACACTGATCTTAGAAGGTTTAAGTGATGCCACAAGCAGTACTGATCAATCTGATGTGCGACCGCTACTCTCAATATTGGTAAATGCAGAGTGCCATTTGGCTGCTGCAAAGCAGCCTTTGATTGGGGGGCGAGACTTTGTTGAGAGCTTGGTGACGGCAGTTAGCTCCTATGCTCAAGAATTTTTGAGTAAAGTACATCACCCGGAAGACCATAAAAACCAGTTAGGATTGGTGCAGTTGCAAAAAGTTAACGATAACCGACACCGGTTGACCGTGCAGCCAGAACCTCTCCCAACCGGCTCACCGCAGTTTGAGGGAGGAAATCCCTCCGCAGCCATGCCAATTCAAATTGATTTAACTACGGTGCAGCTGTTCGATCTAGTAGAGGCAGTAGATCAGTTTTTTGCGGACAGCCAAACTTTACCAGATTTATCGTTACAGCTTAGACCGGTTCCCAAGCGCTATAACGGATCTGGTCAAACAATAGTAAAGCAGGCAGTACCAGCTACTGTGGGAGTATCAAGCTTGGCGTTAGCCGCGATCGCGTTTTTCTTTGTGCCCATCCCCGAAGTCCAACGCCCCACACTACCGAAGCCACAATCTAATTCTGGTCAGTCTACCAATTTGGCCCGTGTACCAGAGATGACTGACTCCTCTCAACTTGATGCCTTGAGTCGGAAACTTTATAACCGGCTCAATCAAGCTTGGAAAAAACGGTTTGTAGTGGAACACGATTTAGTCTACCGTTTAGGTGTGGCCCCGGACGGAGCGATCACGGGTTATAAATCGGTCAGTTCAACTGCCAACTACGCAATTGAACAAACCCCGCTTCCTCAATTGCTCCAGAACCCAGCTATCAGCCGTGCCACTATCCAAGAGCCAATCGCTCAGTTTAAGGTTGTATTTACTAATAAAGGTGTGCTTCAGGTCAGTCCTTGGTAAGGCTATAGACCTGTTTCTTACATTAAAGCTTTATTTTTATAAACTTATGACAACTATTCAATTAGCTTCGGTTAAGCCTTTAAAAAGCTCAAGATTTTGGTTGTTAGGCATAGCAGCAGGCTTAATTGCGATTCAGCTTACGCTCAGCTGGCATAACGGTCAAATTAATATGTTCACTACTAGTGTCCTATTTTGGTTTGCTGTATGCTCCCTGCTTTGGGAAAAACGCAACACTTTAAGTTTAAAAGCTGGGGTTATTTCCAGTTTGGCAGGTACATTGATAATTGCTACAGTACTCTTTAAAAGCACTAACTCCAGTGGTAATTTTTATTACCTTTCACCGCTTGCCTCAGCCGTAGGGCTTGCTCTGCTTGCCTCTGGCTTTAAAGGATTAAAGCAATATTGGCAGGAACTACTCATCCTATTTTTTCTAGGTGTACCTCAATCAGTACTACCACTACTGGTTGATATATCTGAATTAACGGCTAAATTTGCAACTTTTGTACTTTCCCATTTTGGATTTGAAATTTCTCGTCAGGGGGTTTATCTTACTTTAGCTACTGGAGCTGTAGAAGTAAATCCACAATGTTCTGGCATCCAAAACATACTACAACTATGTTCAATAGCAGTTCTTTTTCTAGTGATGTTTCCTATTGATTGGAAGAAAAAAGTTTTAGTGCCTATCGTAGCCATCTGCTTGGGTTTTATGGTGAATGGAGTTCGGGTTGCTCTGATGGCTCTTCTTGTAGCATACTCCAGTCAAGCAAACTTTGAATATTGGCATAAAGGAGACGGATCGCAAATCTTTGCGCTGATTTCTGCCTTGAGTTTCGGTTTATTTTGCTTTTTAATGCTACGCCTAGATGAACTTAAAGATCAGGAATCAGTAAATTTCTAAAAACCATGAACCCATGGAAAAAATCCGGATTTCACTCCTGGCTGTAATTTGTGGTAGCGTTTTCTTCGCTCTAGGAAAAACAGTCCTATATCCATCCGTTAGCAGTAGCAGAATTGCTAACAGCACAGTTACCCCACTTGTTTTCCCAACAGCTGTTCCGTTACCAGAATGGCAAGCGTCTTCTAGCCGTCCTCTGCAAGTGCCTTCAGACCGCTCTTTGGCTGATCCGACTGGTAATAAACCAAGACTGCTTAGCGCCAGGCAGTATCGATACATTCAGAGCAACCTTCCCTTAGATATTGAAATGCAGTATGTGGTTAATTCCAGCGGAAAGTTCACCACGTCATTCATCAAAAACTACTCTTCTATACAGCCGTCTTTGAAGCAACTCTCATTGGTTTCACGTTATAGAGAAGGAATAGGCTTCTATAACCTCTTTGCTTATCAAGAGCGAGCATACCTGAGCGCCTGCATCAATTCGCGCGGTGGCAGTACGGTCAGTCGGCCACAGTTTATGCAAAATCGATTAATTTATGACATGCGCTTAGATCGTCTAATTCCTTGGTTGCAGGGTCAGCAGCCTTTGCATGACAGACGTTGTTTATGGGCGTATTTGTCTATACCTTTCCAAAATTCTTCACCTCAGAATGCTTATCGAATTTTAGAGACGGCATGGTTTCCCTGGTATCAATGGTGGTATCCCCGCTTCCTAAAATCTTGACCCCCTTTTAACAAACAGGAGTCAGAAGCCAGAATTCAGAATTCAGAATTGAATTCTGCGCGAGTGGCAGATGACTTGCTCTTCGCTCATCCCCCACTCCTTGATTCTGGCTCCTGAATTCTGACTCCTGAATTCTTCTTTAAATGAGGTTTCCTCTTACATGACTGAATTAATAGACAATGGATGGCTATCTAGCTCTCTTGTTCGTCGAATAGGTTACTGTCTATTGGTACTAGCGTTATTTGACCTATTAAGCGTTCTCATCCCACCGAGATTAGCAGACCCTGCATGGGTATTTCAGACGATAGGGGCACTAGTAGAGCGTACGGCTGTACCCTTGATCGGGTTGGGCCTGGTGTTTTACGGACAGGCAGATTTTCGCCCAAAATGGGAGCGCCTGCCCTTGCAGTTTTTATCTTGGGCTGCTCTCCTGTATGGGATGTTATTTTTATTACTAGCTCCTTTGTTAATCTTGAACAGCTTGCGCGTTGATAGTGGAATTTATTCTCAAATCAATGCTCAGGTCACTCAGCAGTTGTCTCAGCTTGAACGGCTTGAGCAGCAAATAGGTCAAGCTATTACACCTCAAGATATAAATACTATCACCGCCCGGCTGAACCTCCAGAAACTCCCACCGGATATTAAAAGTCCTCAGCAACTGAAAAGCCTACTTTTACCAGAAATTACTAAGGCAAAGGAAATAGTGCGACCCAGGATTGAAGCTGCTTGGGCTGATAAACGTTTTTCCCTGCTAAAAAGTTCTATCAAATGGTTTTTAGGAACTATGGTTTCGGGTTCTGTATTTATCTACATTTGGTATCTTACCCGCTGGGCGCGATTAAGTAGCAGATGGAGTCGGTGATATAAAACTGCTCGCCTTAGCGGACTTGACGCATATAGTTTCCCCACAGTTGTGCAGCTTGAGCGCTACTACCAGATGTAGGCGAATTATTGTCGTTTCCCAGCCAAACGCCGGTGACGAGTTGCCGACTGGGAATAAAGCCAATAAACCAGAGGTCAACGTTGTTGTCGGTGGTGCCGGTTTTACCTGCTTCTCCCTGCCCAATGTAAGCATTGCGCCCGGTACCGCGCTCAACCGTCCCGCGGAGCATATTAGTCATGGTGGCTGCCACTTCAGGTGACAGCGATCGCACGTTGGCTTGATTACTTTGGTTAAAGGAGTAGATGACGCGGCAGGTTTTTAATTTGGTGTCGCAATCACTACTATCCAGAATCCGGCTAATTAAATGGGGTCGATTCCATACACCACCATTAGCTATTGCTCCAAATGCACCAGTCATCTCCAATACATTGACTTCACTTTCACCTATAACTAAGCCAGGGACTGGATTGAGCATCGATTGCACTCCCAGTCGCCGAGCCATTCGTACTACATTATCAAGGTTAGTATCCTGAGCCACCCGCAGAGCGATCGCATTTTCAGAAAGAGCAATGCCCGTGTACATATCTACACTTCCACCAGAGCGTTCACAGCCCCGATAGCGATGTCCCTTCCAAGTCAGCGGTGCACATGAATAAAATTTCCTCGGTGAAATACCTTGGTCAATGGCAGCTGTGTAAGTAAAAATTTTGAAGGTCGAACCCGGTTGCCGCTGGGCTTGAGTTGCGCGATTGAACTGACTTGTTTTGTAATCAGTGCCACCTGTAAGCGCCACGACTCCTCCAGTGCTGGAATCAAGGGTAACGACTGCGCCTTGCGAAAAGCCATAATTTGGCCCAGCGTTATTAACGGAGTTTCGCAGCGCTGCTTCTGCCTGCAGTTGCATACGTGGATCTAACTGGGTTTCGATAATGAAGTTGCCTTCACGAGCGAGTTGTTCCCCTAAGATGGACTCAAGCTCCTGGAAGACATAACTATAAAAGTAGGGAGCAATAGTACTGGCTTGCTCTTCACAAACCTCGCGACTAACTTCAATGGGCGACCTCCGAGCCCGATTTGCCTCTTCAAGTTTTATCTTGCCTTGAGCAAGCATCCGGTTAATCACACGGTTGCGGTATTTAATAGCTCGTTGACGGTTTTGAACGTCTCCGCAAAAATTGAAACCGTTGGGAGCTGGCAAAATTGCTACTAATGTAGCAGCTTCTGGAAGAGTTAAATCTTTAGCTGACTTGTCGAAATAGTACTGGGAGGCATCCTCAAAACCATAGGTTTCCATGCCCAGGTAAATGCGATTTAAGTAAGTTAGCAATACAAAGTCTTTACTATAAAATGTTTCTAGCTTCAACGCGACAACGGCTTCTCGCAATTTACGACCGAATGAGTCTTCTGCTCCCACGTACTCTCGGAATAAACTACGAGCTACTTGCTGCGTCAGAGTACTGGCTCCTTGCTGAAATTCACCACCCTGAACATTAACTACCATTGCCCGTAAAATACCAATTGGATCAACCCCAAAGTGCCAGTAAAAGCGACTGTCCTCCGAGGCGATGAGAGCTTTGGACAAATAGGGAGAAAAGTCTGATAAACGCTTCATTTCTATGTGAGCTGTACTGCGCGGCTGACGTAGGGGCGTTTGTCTATCACGAGCGTAAACAATCACCGGCCCCTGAGAGAGACTAGGCAAAGGCCTGACCGAGAATTTGAGCCACTCAATGCCAATTCCCAATGCCAACAGGGCGGTCACTCCCCCAACACCATAAGCACACCAGTTTGTAGCTCGAACGTATAAGGGAGGTGGATCGACATACTGAAGCCGAACGGAGGCTGCTAGTTCTGGTGGACCAAGGGTGAAGATATCGCCGTGACGCAACTCGCCAAATTTCACTCTTCGTTTGCCGCAGTAGATGCCGTTAGTAGAGTTTTCATCTTTAAGGAGAAAGGGTTTTCGTCTCTGGCTCGCATCTCGCGACACTGATAAGTGGATCTGACTAACCACTGGGTTGCGGATCACAATATCGCAGGATTTGGAGCTGCGGCCTAATAAGTAGTGTTCGCCTAATAAAGGATAAACCTCAGCCTTATCCGCTCCCGCATCCTGTACCCAAAGCTCTGGCACTCTGGCGTTCGGTTTAAGCGCTAACGCCTGAAAATTAACTTTTGCTTGAATCGTTTTTACTGCCTGGGTCACTTGACCCAGCAATGTTTGAGGCTTATGAGGGGGCTGGGGATAACTCATAGTCTATTCAGTCACCAGTGCGCTGTAGAAGAAGGGCGTTTTTCAAAATCTAAAATCATGGATTAGAATAATTTTACTAACTATGGCTTAGGGACTAGAGTGTAATAGGTCCATAGTTGGATAAAGCAAAGAACGCATGTCATCATTACGGTGGATTGTTGTGAAACCATTCTTTGCTTAAATGTTCAAAAAAGTGTTTTGAGGTTAAGTGGTGTGAAAGTGAAATATCTAACTCTTATGAGCACAGCTTTTGCTCTATTAATGAGCAGCAGTGCAGTTCTGGCCCAGTCAGGTGGTACAGCTAAAGAATTCGAACTTTCGTCGGAAGGGAAGAAAATCCTTTGCGAGCGTTTTCCGCTCAACTCCCGTTGTTCTGCTTCTAGCGATGCGGTTCCTCCTACTAGCGCTCCTAGTGGTACGACTGAAGTAGAGCCGACTCCTTCGGCTAATCCCGTTTCCCCTAATAGCACAACGCCATCAGAGCCGCCAGCTAATCCTTCTGCCGACCCTGGTAGCACTATTAGACCCGAGACTCCTGGTGCCCCCAACGCCGAGCCAGGAGGCACATCAGGTCCTTATGATACAACTCCTGGTGGTATGCCCGGAGGGATGAGCCCTGATGGTTCCTCTCCAAGCGGCTCGGATACCAACCCTGGTGGCACTGGTACAGAAGGCAGTACAGGAGACACACCTGCTACTGCTCCTGGTGATACTGGTACGCAATCTACTCCAGGCAGTACAGGAGACACTCCACCTACCGGTACAGAAGGCACTACTGGTGGTGATACTGGTCCTGGAGATGGTGGCAGCCCCGGTGGTATCAACACGGAAGACAGTGCTAATCCTCCTGCCGATCCTGGTAGCACGGTTGATCCAAGTACGCCTGGTGCTCCTGAGTCGGGTGGCAGCACGCCCTAGCCCATAACATATACGAGGTGTAGTTCAATCACCTTCTTTCTTTCCAGCCCATACCTTTAAGTACAGGTACGGGCTTTTTCTTGTACTTAGTGAATTCCCCAGATTTGTCCATGGGTATTCTTTTGTCCTTCTTAACGAGACCTACGGCTGGAAGTTGGTGGTTTTTGGAAGGAGGCAATCAACAGGCAAGCGATACCGACATTGATAAACATGTCTGCTAGGTTGAACACGGGAAATTGAATTAGCCGAAAGTCTAGAAAATCCACCACACTACCAGAAACAAATCGATCAATGCCGTTTCCCAGCGCTCCTCCTAAGATAAAGCCATAGCCTAGCTGTTCAAGAGTGTTCAGCACTGGACCAAACCAAGCCAATGCCATCAAGCCCAGACTTACTGCCAAAGATAACCAGCGCAACCACTCCGCCTTGCCAGTTAATAGACTAAAAGCCGCACCAGTATTTGTGATATAGGTGAGGTGAAATACCCCCGGTACTAGAGGTCGTGTCTCTGTTAGGTTAAAATTTTGCATTACCCAATATTTAGTGAGTTGGTCTAAAACCAAACTGATCAGGGCAGCAATCCAGAATAAACGGTTTTTCAAACGCATTATTAATAAAACATTATGTGTCGCAGGCCATACGCCAAGACCGATACAGCACAGACTATAGCCATTTGCCCTGGTAGAGGATAAAAGGAATACTTGAGAGCAACTTGGAGTAGGGGCAATGGCTGTAAATCTACCCATCGAAAGATATGATTCAGGATGAGATAGCCCAGACCTGTAAGGTGGATTGTCAGTAGACCACATAGACAACTAAAGGCGAGAGACTCTAGTCGTCGGGCGGCTTGAAAGGCAAGGAAACCACAAATCCACGCTCCAGGAATAAAGCCTAGCAAATAGCCAAAGTGAGGCTGCTCAAGATAGCCAATACCTCCGCCTTGGGCAAAGACTGGCAACCAAGTTAAGCCGAGAACTACATAAGCGATTTGGGAGAGTGCACCAGCATTTTTGCCTCCCAAACAACCCACTAGCAGCACCGCTCCAATTTGAAAGGTGACGCCCAAAGAGAGAGCATGAATTCCATGCTGACTCCAACTCCAGGGCCAACTAGTGAAATATGCTTCTAGGAAGGTGCCACCAATTGTTAGGAGTAAACCGATTAGAGACCACAGCAGTTGATAAGGAGCAGCCAACATTTGTAGTGAGGTAGGGAGGCAGGAAATTAGCAATTTATTACTTTATCACCCTATCACCCACACGCAGTGCTTTGATTAAATTGGAGACTCCTCAGTTGGATCTGGAAAGTCAGTGGTTAGGGAATTGAGCGCG
>QQTW01001072.1_pt1 | contig 18651 bp, 21 predicted proteins | sample 1904831 | NCBI WGS metagenome assembly QQTW01 (sample SAMN09435610, study PRJNA476489) | Subsurface metagenome, whole genome shotgun sequencing project. | reverse complement strand
CAAGAAAATGCCGCAGCAGTGGATATAGTTTTAACACCAGAAGACCTCAAGCAAATTAACGAAATACTACCATCTGGTGCTGCTGCTGGAGCGCGTTATTCAGAGCAGATGATGAGTTTAGTTGCACGTTAATAAAGGCATTTGAATTTTGCTCTTTTTCCTCGCTGGGGGAAAAGCTCCCCCAAGAATTTTTATCAAGATTTCCTTTACATTTAAAAGTCATGACTATTTCACTCAAACCTCTCCAACAACAAGTAATTGTCATTACCGGTGCTTCTAGCGGCATTGGCTTAGTGACTGCCAGAATGGCTGCAAAGCAAGGCGCGAAGCTTGTCCTTGCAGCTCGTAATGAAGATGCCCTCCGTCAACTTGTTGATGAGATTCGCTCCAAAGGCGGTCAGGCAGTTTACGTCGTTGCCGATGTCGGACAAGAAGAAGACGTTAATCGCATCGCCATTGAAGCGATCGCCAATTTCTCTAGCTTCGATACCTGGGTTAACAACGCGGGTGTATCTATCTTCGGTCGCTGCATGGACGTTTCGATACCGGACATGAAGCGCATGTTCGACACCAACTTCTGGGGAGTCGTCTATGGCTCCCGCGCTGCTGTCAGACATTTTAAGGAGCGCGGAAAAAGCGGTGCGCTGATTAACGTCGGCAGCTTTTTCGGAGACCGGGCGACACCGATTCAGTCAACCTATTGTACTTCCAAGCACGCGCTTCATGGCTGGACGGATGCCCTGCGGATGGAGTTGGAAGCTGAAGGAACACCTGTCTCCGTAACGTTGATACACCCTGGACGGATTGACACTCCATACAACGAACATGCCCGCAGTTATATGCCTAAGCAACCAGCCCATCGCGGCATGATTTATCCACCAGAGGCAGTAGCTGAAGCAATTCTGTACTCAGCAGAACATCAAAAACGCGATATGTACGTTGGCTTCCAGGCGAAGTTTTTTGCCGTGCTGGGTGCTATAGCACCACGACTAATGGACAAGTTGATGGAGGCATGGATGTTTTACTCTCAGCAATCCGACCGACCTTCTAGAGACAAAGAGGACAACGCGCTCTATCGCGCTGGTTATGGTATGCACGAGAGAGGAACTCACCAAGGATGGATTCGTTCCGGCAGTCTGTACGTGAAAGCCTCGAAGAATCCGGCTCTCACAACCGTGGCTGTGGCTACTGTCGGTGTGACAATCTGGATGCTAGCGACATCGGTTGGCATTGGCTAATTAACGGGCTTAGTGACATACTCCTACACCTCTGTTTCTTGCAGGTGTAGGCTTCTCATTACGGGCAATGACCCTGTTTTAAAGCTAGGCTATATTGCGAAATTGTAACTACTACAAGTGTTACAAAGTTCTTGCTCGACAATTTCACACTTTTGTGATGATTACGAAAGTTTTTTAAATATCTTGCTAAACTTAATTTGTATTTGTGGAAACATAATAAATTAATATTTTTTTATATCTGGAGGCAGAGAAATTTTACACGCGAAACAATTAAAGTTTTGATTCAGTACAAGAATTTCTTGACTAAAAATAATTTTAACTTAACTATTTAATAGCTTTTATTGCTTAATTAAATATAGTTATTAGTAGTAAATTTTATATTCGTTAAACGCGGTTTTTAGTGATTTGATATTTCACTTATCAGCATAAATTTATAAAAATTTATTTGGTATTACACCTACCTTAAAGCCACAACAAATTTAATCTGCTTGAAACAATCGCGATTGGAAATCACCATGCACGAGACTCGCAATAGTATTGCTGACAAGAGGGCTGTGGAATCATGCAAATGAATGGACAGCCAACGGCGCAGAATAGCCGTGAATGTGGTGCTGATGGCGACTTACCAGGTTTCCGTAACTGGGCGAATCCCGACCACATTGCCGAATTAGCGCGGTTGTGGAATGTCGATGTTGATGTCATCCCGCACTGGAGTCCACCCACCCATGCAATGCAGATTTTCCGCTATTGCGAACAGGGTTCAATTAAGTTGCTGTGGATTAGCGCCACAAACCCGGCTGTTTCGATGCCAAACCTCTCGCCTGGATGTTTATACTAGTTCTCGGTGCGATCCAAACGGGCAAAGTCCAACATATACATTCTCAGAGTCTAAAAGCTTTGTTGGACTTAGATTATCACTTTCTAACTCTTTCCTAAACCTAATTTCTTTTTTTTATCAAGAGAAATAGGTCTTATTGCTGTATATGTATCGCTACGCCCAAGAAGGGTTTAAGTATGGGTGCGTAACTTATATCTGCAACACAGGCTACATCAGTTTAATTCATAAGAAGATGCACACCCAAGCCGCAGCCACAACCAAGAGTAATTTGCTACCTTCCCCTCCTCACAATCTTCCTACTCTCGGTTTTGGTACAGTCCTGCCACAACGGGAAAATCGTATGCTCCCGAACCAACGAAAATAGGCTTATTCTTAATCTGGCAGATATTTTGTATAGAGGCAAAGCCCTTGCTAGATAAGCTTTCTTCCCCAAATAGATACCACAATTTTGCCTGAATCTTTACCTCCCTTTAAAGTCACAGAGTCAACAGCCTACACTGCCACTCTTATCTAATCTTTCGCTACTAATATCTTTTTTTTAGGTGTATACATCAAATCTTTATGTAATTGTGCGTGGAATTAGCCAGAACTTAACCATAAGCTTTTTAACTTCCTGTATTCTGAGATTAAGTACAAACCACAGTACTTCAAAAGACAGATTTATCCAGATATAAAAGTTCAATCTTAAATTATGTCCCTTAACACTACTTGCTCTCGACTGATTCCCGTAGCTTTGACAATAGTAGGCTTGGGGTCGTTTGTACAAAGTGCATCAGCGCAAACAACTTATCTATTTGATACTGTTTATGATACTGTTGTTACCCTGACACCCATTATGGGAACGGATGTATCTCAGGCATTAGTCGTAGGTGTTAATCCTAATGCTCCTTACGGTCTAACTAACTTCAGGAGTTTTAATAATTACAGTCGCCTTGATCCAACTACTGGGAATTTAGTATTTGTTCAAGATGCCTCGCAGTTTGGTTTATCAGGTTTTCCCATTGGTGGAGAAGAGTTTTCTGGAAACGGCGTTGATAAACTGTTTGGAAACAGTACCGCGACTGCTTCGTTTGACTTTGTAAATAATGTACTGTCGGGTACTGGCACGATTAATATCACTGGCGGTACGGGCAAATTCAGCGGCGCTCTTGGCACAATAAATTTTACTGAAATCGAGCCACTTAATCTAGACCCAACTGCTCCTTTAGTAGGTCAAGCTTTCCTAAAAGGCTCGTTCCAGACACCTCAACAAGTTCCTGAACCTGCGACTAATACAGCCCTAATTGGTATAGGTACTATTGGGACAGGTTTATTAGTAAAACGACGCTATAAAAGTATTTTAGGCTGATACGGTAGAAACCTGTTGTTATAATTCTCAATCGGGTGGGTAATTGTCTCACCCTGATTATTCTCTAACTTCCTGTTCAAAAGTCTTCTAGCTTACTTTAGCTTTTAATATCAATAGTTTTAAGGTCGCCAATATAGTCAAACTTACCTATTTCATAGCCAAGATGGCGTAAAATCCCGTAAGCTGTAACTACATAAAAGTAAAAGTTAGGCAGGGCAAAGCTCAGGAAAAATTCTTCAGCCGATAAAGCTTTTCCAGGCATCATTTCAGTCATCCAAGGCAGGATAATTTGACGCTCATCCGCGTGGACATAATTATCTTTTGGCACACTTTGAATAAATTCCACCGTTTTTTTTAATCTAACTATTAACTCGTCGATTGTAGTTTCCTCATCTTGCATACTGGGATTTTCAATACCCGCTAATCTTGAAACCATACCTTTGGCTTGGTCAGAAATTAGTTGAATTTGTCTGCTAAGTGGATACATATCAGGAGCTAACTTGCTAGCCAATAATTCTGCTTCAGTCTGGTTTTTACTGGGTAATTGGGTCTTGATTTTTTCAAGAATTGTAATCATGGAATTAATAGACTTAGTGGTTACTTGGTAAGACAGGGTGTAAATATTGGTCATAAGAGTATAGTTTTAACAGGTTTTAGTTTTCGATTAGTTTGAGGATTAATTTGAGTGGAATTTGTAGTAAAGGTTGGAGTTAGGGGATTTGCTGTCAAGCTTCTACTAATTACAGAAATACCCCACCACTAGCTTCAATGCGCTGACCATTGATCCACTTGGCATCAGGAGAACACAGAAAGGCTATAATTCCCCCAATATCTTCGGCTTGTCCTACTCTGCCAAGCGCTGTTTGAGAGGCAATATAGCCTTTGATTTGAGGATTTGAGCGAACAGCGGCGTTGTTAAAATCGGTTTCAATAGCTCCAGGAGCTAGGACATTGGCGGTAATTCCCCGCGCTCCCACTTCTTTGGCTAAGTACCTTGTGAAAGTTTCAACCGCACTTTTGGCAGAAGCGTAAACTGAGTACCCAGGATTGGCAAAGCGAGTTGTGCCACTGGAGATGTTAATAATATGCCCATTGTCGTTTAAATGAGGCAAAAGTTTTTGAGTGATAAAATATACACCTTTGAAGTGAATGTTCACAAGATGGTCAAAATCCTCTTCCGTTACTTGAGCAATTGGAATAGTAGCTCCTACCCCAGCGTTGTTAATTAGAATATCGAGTTTTTCGCTTCCAAATTCCTGGGCGAGTACTGTTTGCAACTTCTCAACAAAACCGTCAAAGCTCTTGATTTGTCCTACATCCAACTGCAAAGCTGTAGCTTTTTGCCCTAATCGCTTAATTTGGGCTACCACCTCACTAGCTTCTGCAAGTTTGGATTGGTAGGTAATTATAATATCACAGCCAGTTTGAGCCAGACGCAAAGCCATATCTTTGCCAAGTCCACGACTTGCACCCGTAATTAAAGCAACTCGATTCATAGTGAAAGCAGTTTGATGGTTAGGGAGGTTTTAGCCAAATTTGGGCGTGAAGCACTAACAGTATATACTAGCTCAATGCCAAGTAGGCAGTTTAAAGTATTATCTTGTACTTATTGCTCTAAAACCCTAGTAAAATTCTAACTGGTGGAATTAGTCGAGTAAAAGTAATAATCGATACAAAGTAGGCTATACTAATGATTTTGTATAATCAGCAGTTGGCACATAGTCTGTAATTAAGGTAATTTCGTTTGGGCAAAGCTGCACATAAATACTCAAATACTTACGTACCTGAGTATGTAAAAAACTGTTTATAAGGTAAATACCTTGTCAAAAGCGGAAGTTGAGACGCAGGCTAACCGCAGGTAATCAAAGTCGTTAAGTATATCATAATTAATAAATCTATACAATTAGATGTTCGCAGCCATATCCTTGGCTTGGACTTTCGGCAAACTCGCCAAAACACAATGTGCATTTGCATAATTGTTGTCAGTTATAAAAACTGATATTTCAGTCAAATGCCTAATGAACGAACCGAGTTTCATAACTAAGTACTTTTAAGAGAGTTGCTCGGTCAGGACTTAAGATGCATGTCACGCCAACATCAAATCTTGATGCAATCGTCTATTTCTCGGATAGCGATCTTACGAGCGCTGCCTGGTTTAGGCGATTTACTTTGTACTGTACCTGCCTTTCGAGCTATCAGAGCAGCTTTCCCACAAGCCCAAATTACCTTAATTGGTTTACCTTGGGCGCGTTCGTTTGTCGAACGTTTCAGCCATTACCTCAACGATTTGTTAGAATTTCCTGGTTATCCAGGAATTCTAGAAGTACCATTTTCGGTTCAGAGATTAGTAAAATTTCTAACGAGTATCCAGGAACAACACTTCGACTTGGTGTTGCAAATGCACGGTAACGGTATTGTCTCTAATACATTTACAGCTTTGCTTGATGCCGGGATTCATGCTGGCTTCTACCTTCCTAATCATTATTGTCCTGATACCAATTACTTTATGCCTTACCCCGAGGATGAACCGGAAATATGGCGGCATCTGCGCTTAATGGATTTTTTGGGGATACCTCTGCAAGGGGATCGATTAGAATTTCCTTTGCAGTCAGAGGATTTTGCAGCTTTACAACTTTTCAAGAGCGAGTATGTTTGTATTCATCCAGGTGCAAGTTTGCCAGAGAAACGCTGGGCTTTGGAGAACTTTGCAGCTGTTGCTGATGCTCTAGCGTCTCGTGGTTTGCAGATAGTACTAACTGGTACTGCCCAAGAGGTCGATTTAACACGGGCATTAGCAAAGATGATGCGTTTTGAGTCGATTAATTTGGCAGGACGCACTAGCTTGGGGACAATGGCAGCGCTTTTAAGTCGGGCAAGTCTACTAGTTTGTAATGATACAGGCGTATCGCATTTAGCCGCTGCTTTACGAGTCAAAAGCGTTGTTATCTTTAGCAATTCATCGCTGCATCGCTGGGCACCGTTAGACCGCGAGCTGCACCGCTCGCTAGGTACTGATATAGAGACCGATGTAGAATTCTTAGTTTCTCACGCATCTGCTATAGATAATGTCTACTCGAACGTTACTCCAGAAATGGCGATCGCTCAGGTAGAAGATTTGCTATCAAAGGAGGTTTCAAATCAAGCCCAATGGAAAAACGCGAACGAGTTTTGGCTATCCAAGTAGGTAGTCAGGAAGATGTAAAGCTGACAATTCCCGCATTACAAAAGTTACGCGACTTGCTACCAGATGCTGTTATTACTTTAATGGTTTCTCCTAGCGTTAAACAATTAGACGAAACCATACCTTGGATAGATGATTTATTAGTATACGAGGATGCTGAGAGTAAGTTTGAAGATGCTAAATGTGAATTAGCTTTAATAGCAAAACTACGCCAATGTGCAATTGAAGCAGCAGTAATTTTTACAAATCCGGGAGAATCACCATTCGCTCTAGCCTATAGTTGCTATTTAGCCGGAATTCCGATTCGTGTTGGTCAGTCCCAAGAGTTTGGGGGAGGTGTTCTTTCTGAGTGGGTGGTTAACAACACTACTAAACATAATCAAGAACAATTTCTGACCGAGCAGTATTTCATTGATTATCACCTTTTATTAGTTCAGCATTTACAGCAGAATTTAGAAGACAGGAAACAGAATTCAGAAGGAAAAAAAGGCTTTATACATTGTTTTTAGATTTCAACACCGTATTTCGCTTGATTCAGCGTGCCATTCATCTCATGTCTTCTAGCCAACGCTTAAACTATGCAACCTTTACGTATCTTAACTTGGCATATACATGGTAGCTATCTATACTACCTAACCCCGAGTCACCATCATTTTTATTTACCTGTTAAACCAGGACGACCTGAAGGGTACGGTGGTCGTGCGGGTAGTTTTCCTTGGTCAGATAACGTTCATGATGTTCCAGCGTTAGAAGTTAAAAATCTCGAATTTGATTGTATTTTGTTTCAGTCGAAGCGCAATTATTTAGAAGACCAGTGTGAGATTCTTTCGGAGTTGCAGCAGCAACTTCCTAAAATTTACTTAGAACACGACCCACCGCGAGAAAATCCAACTAATACGTGCCATGTTGTAGATGACCCAAATATATTACTGGTTCATGTAACGCACTTCAACCAATTGATGTGGGATAGCAATCGCACTCCTACTTGTGTGATTGAACACGGTGTAATTGTACCGAATGGTGTTAGCTACACGGGTGAATTATAAAGGGGACTGGTAGTAGTAAATGGTTTACTCCAGCGCGGTCGTCGTTTGGGTGCTGATGTATTTACACGCATCCAAAAAGAAATACCTCTGGATTTAGTGGGTATGGATTCAGAAGAACTGGGTGGACTTGGTGACATGGCACATTATAAATTGCCTGCTTTTGCTTCACGTTACGCTTTTTCTTTAATCCGATCCGTTACACAAGTTTAGGGTTAGCTGTATGCGAAGCAATGATGGTGGGTTTACCAATTATAGGATTGGCAACTACAGAAATGGTAACAGTTGTAGAAAATGGAGTTTCTGGTTATGTGGATACAGATTTAGAAAAGCTGATTTTAAAAATGCGTCTACTGTTAGATGACCAAACTCATGCTCAAAACCTTAGTAAAGGTGCTAAAGAAGCAGCCCAAAAACGCTTTAATATTCAACGCTTTGTTAACGATTGGGACGAAACATTTAAATCTCGTGCGCTAACTCCTAACTAGTAATCTACTGGTTTGTGTCAAAAGTTTTGATGGGTTATTATATCCCCGACTTCGTAAAAGTTGTCGGGGATCTGAACAAGAGCGAAAAGGTCAAAATTAATGACATGAACTACTACCACATTAATTTTGAGGGCTAAGAAAATGAACCACATACGCGCCCTCGTCCTAAGAGGACTCGCTCCGCGAACGCGTTCCCGCAGGGTAGGTCACATAGGCGCTTCGCCTTCCCGAAGGGTAGGACACAAAGAAAGAAATTTAAAGAAGATGCCACCCCTCATATTCTATGTGGTACGTTTCATTAATTATCATAAGTCGTGAGGTAAGACATCCGGGTAACTTTTACGAAACCCGGATTCTTGGAACCCCTCAGAACTTAATAACTTCTTGATTTCTCTTTTCTTCCTCTTCCTTTGCGTACTTTGTGTCCTTCGTGGTTCAATCATTTCCATCTCATAACTACTGACCAATGACAAATTACCAATAACAAATAACTTTTAACAAATGACTAAATTCATTGCTCTAATCAGCGAACACGCTTCACCACTAGGTACTTTTGGCGGTGTCGATAGCGGCGGTCAAAACGTTTACGTCGGACAGTTAGCCAAACATTTAACTGGTATGGGGTACAAAGTTGATGTTTTTACCCGACGCGATCGCCACGACTTACCAGAAATCATTCAATGGATAGATGGCATTCGGATTATTAATGTACCCGCAGATCCTCCTAAATATGTACGCAAAGAAGACTTGCTGCCATATATGGAAGAATTTACGGGCTATGTCTTAAATTTCTGTAAGGAGGACCTATCTACTTCGGGAGATTCCGCAAAATACGATTTGATTCATGCAAATTTCTTTATGTCAGCACTGGTGGCAGCAGAAATTAAGCGAATTTTGAGTATACCTTTTGTTGTCACGTTTCATGCTCTCGGCCGCGTGCGTCGCTCCATTCAAGGTAATGCCGATGAATTTCCGGATGAGCGTTTTGCTATAGAAGACCGCATTGTCGCAGAAGCCGACCGCATTATTGCTGAGTGTCCCCAAGATGAACAAGACTTATTGAATCTTTACAACGCCAAGCCAGAGAAAATCGCAATTATTCCCTGTGGCTTTGATGCAGCTGAGTTTTGGCAAGTGGAAAAAACCACAGCTCGGCAGATGCTTGGTTTGCCCAGTCATGAGAACCTCATCCTCCAGTTAGGGCGCTTAGTACCGCGTAAAGGCGTTGATACGGTGATTCGTGCTTTTGGATTGCTTAAACAGTATGGCATTCAAACCAAGCTTTTGATTGTTGGGGGTGAATCCGAAGAACCAGACCCCCGCTTGACACCAGAAATCGCTCGCTTACAGGCGATCGCCATCGATGAAGGTGTCGCGTCTGGGGTGACTTTTACAGGTCGCCGCTGCCGAGAGACGCTTAAGTATTATTACACTGTGACTGATGTATTTATGACAACGCCCCTATACGAGCCATTTGGGATTACGCCTGTAGAAGCTATGGCTTGTGGAACGCCTGCCATCGGTTCTAATGTCGGTGGCATTAAGTTTACAATCGCAGATGGTGAAACTGGGTATCTTGTACCGCCAAATGACCCTGATGCTATTGCCGAACGAATTGCTTACCTCTACAAACATCCCCAAGTCCGCCATCGTTTGGGTTTGCAAGCAATACAACGCGCCCATGACTTGTTTACTTGGAAACATGTAGCTAGTGCCGTTGCTGATATTTACGAGAATGTTTTAGATATAACACAATGGGTAAATAGTACAGGGGAGGTATGGCAAGTTAAGAGTAACCTTCAATCCTTACCTAATCAGAGCAAGTATAAATTAATAGAAACTTCTCAGCTACATGAAGCTCGAAATACCAGGGAATTCTCAAACTATCACTTATTGCCATCATCGCATCCCTCATTGCGCCGCATCGAGCAAAACTTTGTGGCTGCGATCGCAGTTATGGAGAAATCAAGGGCTATTGCACCTGCAATCGTTGAGGTAGCAGAAGCAATAAGCACTTGTTTTGCTAATGGTGGAAAGGTACTAGTTTGCGGTAATGGCGGCAGCGCGGCAGATGCCCAACACTTTGCCGCAGAATTTATTGGTAGATTTCGCTGCTCTCAACGTCAGGGACTTCCTGTAATGGCGTTAACTGCGGATTCTGCTTTTTTGAGTGCTTGGGCAAATGATGTTGGATACGAGTACGTCTTCTCTCGGCAGGTAGAAACTTTTGCCCAACCGGGAGATTTGTTACTGGGGATTAGCACTAGCGGGCGATCGCGCAATTTGATTGAAGCCTTCAAAACTGCACGTCAAACCTGCATTAAATCTATCGCTTTACTCGGTGGTGATGGTGGCGAATTGCTCGCGCATTCCGATTTAGCAGTAGTCGTTCCTGCTACTGATACTCAACGCATTCAAGAGGTGCAGCATATTGTACTGCATATTTTGTGTGAATTGGTCGAGGAGCAGTTAAAAGAAGGAAGACAGGGGGAAGGGGAAGAGAAATTAAATGTAGGGCATTGGGAATGGGACGTTGTTAACAAGTAATTACTAACTACGAACAAGGAGAAATAACTATGGAAGAACTCAAAAACAAGGTAGTACTGGTAACTGGAGGCGGACGCGGACTAGGTGAAGCTGTTTCTCACACTTTAGCGAAAGATGGTGCCAGCATTGTTGTTGCTGATATTCGAGACGAATTAGCGCAAAAAGTGGCAGGTGAAATTCAAGCAAGTGGCTTACAAGCAATGCCTTTGGTGCTGGATGTTACTGATGAGGTGCAAGCAGAAGCTGCGGTTCAAAAGATTGTTTCTCAGTACGGGCGTTTAGATGGTCTGATTAATAACGCTGGAACTGATGTAACTGTCTCAATTGAAGAACTTTCAATTGAAGATTGGAACAGAATTATTGCGGTTAATCTCAGCGCTCCTTTTATCTTGTCAAAATTCGTTTTACCTGTGATGAAAGAACAGCGCAGCGGTCACATTATCAACATAACTTCGACAGCGGCAAAGCGGGCTTGGGCTAATGCTTCCGCTTATCATGCTAGCAAATGGGGGCTTTTGGGCTTTAGTCACGCTCTGCATGTCGAGGCACGTCCTTACAATATCAAGGTTACAGCTTTAGTAGCTGGTGGAATGCAAACACCGTTTTTGCTCGATCGATTCCCCGATATTGACGTTAGCAAGTTGCAAGACCCCAAAAATGTTGCTCAAACGATTCGGTTTTTGCTATCAACGCCAGAAGGAACAGTTATTCCGGAAATGATGGTATTACCAATGGGTGAAAGTTCTTGGCCTTAATTGTCCTAAGTTAGTTGTTGTTTGTTGGTTAAACAATTAACTAACTTAGGACGGGAGCAATAGTCATGGAATAATTAACCTTATTAGACACAGAGGACAGGTCGTTAAGAGGGTTTGGGAGGATTCTTGCGTAAGTCCTATAACTAAAAAGTGAATAGTAGGGTGGGTGTCCACCCTACATACTACTAATATCTAATTAATAGTAACCAATGGCTAATGGAGCAGTGTTTCTGGATAAAGATGGAACTCTAATTAAAGATGTCCCATACAACATTAACCCCGATTTAATCGAGCTAACTCAAGGTGCGATTGAGGGATTGCTGTTACTGCAAGCACTAAAATACCAATTAATTGTAATTAGCAATCAGTCTGGTGTTGCACGGGGTTATTTTGGAGAATCTGAGTTGGTAGGGGTGCGGGAACACTTGTTTAAACTTCTCTTAGAACAAGGTGTAAAATTAGATGGTTTTTATTACTGTCCGCATCACCCGGATGGTGTAGTTACAGAATATGGAATTATTTGCGACTGTCGCAAACCCGAACCAGGATTAATTTTGCGTGCTGCTGGCGATCGCAATATTAATTTGCAACAGTCTTGGTTTATTGGCGACATCCTTAATGATGTGGAAGCTGGTCATCGTGCTGGGTGTAAAACAGTTTTAATTGACAACGGTAACGAAACTGAGTGGCAGTTATCTCCGATGCGAATTCCCCACCACACTGTTAGCGATTTAGCGGCAGCAGCACAGATTATACAGGAGTCAGGAGTCAGGAGTCAGGAGGGGCGGGTTTATTAAGATTTCTCATTACCCCAATCGTATATTAGTGAACCCGCCCGTACAGAGTTAGTCCATGTAGAGACGTGAAATTTCGCGTCTCTAGAGTATTCGTATGTAGAGTTTTATACAGTTATTCAATCTTTAAACATGAGTTATGAACTATCAATTTAACTCTCAGCATTCTAAGTTCCAGATATCGCATTTAGATTGGTTATTAGAAGCAGTGGCTAATCTAAATGTTATTGTTATCGGTGACGCAATTCTTGATGGCTATTTAGAAGGATACAGCGATCGCCTTTGTCGAGAAGCTCCTGTACCAGTTGTCAATGTTACCAGTAAGGAGTATGTTCCTGGTGGTGCAGCTAATACTGCTGTTAACGTCCGCAGTCTGGGTGCTGGGGTAAAATTTCTTTCGGTAATTGGAGATGATTTGGAGAGTTCTTTATTAAAGCAAGCACTCGAAAAGCGTGGTGTCTCTCCACAATACTTAATTACTCAGCCAGGTCGGCAAACCCTAATTAAGCAAAGGGTAATGGCATCTTCGCAAATACTAGTCAGATTTGATTCGGGTACTATAAATGCAATTAGCGATCGCACCGAGCAAATACTAATTGACGAACTAGAGCGTGCATATCCAGAGTGTGATGCGATGATAATATCTGATTATGGGTATGGAATTTTAACCCCAAGGGTAATTGAAGCGATAACTCGATTGCAAGCCCGGTGCGATCGCGTTTTAGTCGTTGATGCTAAAAATCTCACTGCCTATCGTCAGGTTGGTATTACCGCAGTTAAACCAAACTACGAACAAGCGTTGCAACTACTAAATATCCCTGCTTTTAAAGTGGGAAGCGATATCAAATCGCGTGTTGAGCAAATTACACCACTCGGAAACGAAATACTCAACCTCACACAGGCAAAAATTGTTGCCGTCACCTTGGATGCTGAAGGTGGTATTATTTTTGAGCAAGGTTCGCAACCCCATCGTACCTATACTCAACCTACCATCCAGTCGCGTACCGCAGGTGCCGGAGATACATTTACTAGTGCCCTTACCGTTGCGATCGCTGCTGGTGCGACAACACCACTAGCTGCCGATTTTGCTGCCACTGCCGCTGCAATCGTTGTTGAGAAAGATGGTACAACCGCTTGTTCTGCAAACGATTTGCGCGAGTTTCTTTTAAATGCGAATGAAGAAACGGGGACGCAAAAACACGGAGATACGGAGTTATCAGAACTCTCCGCATCTTTGGAAGCATCACCTCAAAAATACATACGCGGTCTCAACCAACTCCTTGCCCTTGTTACTTCTTACCGCAAAGCTGGACGCAAAATAGTTTTCACCAATGGTTGCTTTGACATCCTCCATGCCGGACACGTTTCTTATTTAAATTGCGCCAGAACATTGGGCGACATTCTTATAGTTGGCTTGAATTCTGACGACAGCATTCGGCGCTTAAAAGGTTCGAGTCGTCCTATTAATACGATAGAAGACCGCATCCAAGTTCTCATCGGACTAAGTTGTGTTGACCATCTAATTGCTTTTGAAGAAGATACTCCCAGCAACCTTATCCGTATAGTTCGCCCTGATATTTTTGTTAAAGGTGGTAATTATACCAAAGAAACATTGCCCGAAGCACCTTTAGTGGAAGAATTGGGTGGAGAGGTGAGATTACTAACTTTCGTAGAAAACCGCTCGACAACTAGCATAATTGAACGCATTCGCGAACTATCCAAAACCTGATGATTAACTGGGAATCTGCTGACAATATTCTATGCATCCGGCTGGATACTATCGGTGATGTCTTAATGACTACACCTGCCATCCGGGCTTTGAAAGTATCGCATCCTCGTCGTCGGATTACGCTACTTACTTCGTCATCTGGTGTTGGCGCTGCCTCACTTGTGCCAGAGATTGATAAAGTGATAGTCTACGATGCACCCTGGTTAAAAGCAACAGCACCTCGACTTTCGAGCCGTCCTGAATATGAAATGGTTGAAGATTTGCGACGTTTAAAGTTCGATAGTGCTGTAATTTTCACCGTCTACAGTCAAAACCCCTTACCCTCAGCATTTCTCTGCTACTTAGCAGATATTCCTCTACGGTTGGCACATTGTCGTGAAAACCCTTACCAAATGCTGACAGATTGGGTAAAGGAGCCAGAACCAGATAATTTTGTGCGGCATGAGGTGCAGCGTCAGCTCGATTTGGTAGGTGCAATCGGTTGCGACACAGATAATAAAAGGTTATCTTTGCATGTTCCAGAATCAGCTTTAGTTGTTGTAGAGGGGATTCTCCAAAAATTAGGTATTGACAAAAATCGTCCTTGGGTAGTAACTCATCCGGGTGCAACAGCTGCTTCACGACGTTACCCACCAGAAAAATTTGCGAGGGTTGCTAGAACCTTAGTTTTGGATATGGGTATACAAGTGATTTTTACAGGTACTGAATCAGAACAAGAACTGGTGAGAGAAATTCAAAGGGAAACAGGAATAACGGATGCGGTAACGGATGCGGTAACGGATGTGGTAACGGATGTAAATTATAAATCGTCTGTTAAATTTGCTACTAAGCCTGTTGCTATGCATTCGCTTGTGGGATGCTTGAATCTTAGCGAACTAGCGGCACTTTTGAAACTTTCTTCGCTGCTAATTTCTAATAATACTGGTCCCATTCATGTTGCTGCTGCTGTCGGTACGCCAGTTGTAGATTTATATGCTCTTACTAATCCTCAGCATACTCCTTGGAATATTCCACATCGCGTTTTATTTCACGATGTTCCTTGCAAATATTGTTATAAGAGTATTTGCCCTGAAGGACATCACGATTGTTTGCGTCTGGTGACACCAGAATCTGTAGTTAGTGCAGCTTGTGAATTGTTACAGGAAGCTGGTAAGCAGATATAAATATTGGACGCACACCTACTATTGTCATGTTCGCTGGAACCGAACTTGAGTCACAATGGGAACCGCGCAATGGCTATTCGCGTTTGCTGCGTCGTCCGACTGCATGTAGTCCATGCTACGCCTTTACTTGTCCCTACAGTTTGGAATGTTTGGATATCTCACCAGAGGAAGTAGTAGCTGCGGGGTTGGATTTGTTAGAAGCAGTTAGCAGGCTAGGTTAAAAATATTACATACCGCCCTTAAAAAGGCAGGGCTGTTTCATTCTTTATAGAACAATCTGGAAATCTTATTTTTCGTTTGAATTTGAGGCAGTCGTAGATTTAGCCGGGGAAAATTTACTATTAAACCGTTGCTAAAACCCAGTTCAGAGCGTGGTTTCTTCCCAATAAGGGGGATTACCAAATCGTTTAATTAAAAAATCGATGAACGTTTTGACCCGCAGCGAAGCTCTGCGGCTTGGCAAATAAAGCGCGTAAATGCCCAGATCCATACTGGTTTGCGGATATACTTGAAAATCACTCAGCACCGCTTGCAACCAACATTTTCGGATGTCTTCACCAATTAACCAAGTTGGCATCAAGATCAAACCCGTGCCATCCAAACAAACTTGGCGGAGTACCTCAGAATTACTCGATACTAAAGAACCACTTACCTTGACCTCGCAAACTTCCGTGTCTCGTTTGAATCGCCAGATGTCATATCCCATAAAGTAGGTAAACAATAAACAGTTGTGGTGTGCTAACTCGTCTGGATGTTTTGGCTTACCGTGCTGTTGAAAATACGTTGCACTACCGCAGACGAGGCGTGTATGTGTGCCAATCTTACGTAGAATTAGATTTGCTCCAGAGCGATCGAGATTTCCGATGCGAATTACAAGGTCTAAATCTTCTTCCACCAAGTTAGACAATCCATCGCTCAATCTCAAATCTAACTTTACTTCTGGATACTGAATCAGAAAATCATTGACGATAGGTGCAATATGAAGTCGCCCGAATGCAACTGGTACACTGACTTTTAACAATCCGCGTGGAACATCCTGCTCCATTACACACAAGTTTGCTTCCTCTACGTCTTGTAAGATGCGAACTGCCTTATCGTAATATTTACGACCTTGCGCTGTAAGAGTAACGCTACGAGTTGAGCGGTTAAGTAGTTGGGTATTAAGCATTGCTTCTAGAGCATTTACCTGGCGAGTCACAGAAGATACTGCAACCTGCATCTGTCGTGCAGCTTCAGAAAATCCGTCAGTTTCTACCACTTTGACAAAAGCACGCATAGCTGCAAACTGATCCATCGGCTTTCCTCTATTTTTATTGTTGCATAAAACGCAAAGGTGTTTAGCATATTAGCTATATTATCATTCTTTATAAATGGAGTTATGGTTAAAAGGTCAGGAATTAATGTGTAGTAGGAAGAAGCCATGACCTTAACAATTGAAATCACCTCAGACTTTATCTGTCCTTGGTGTCTGGTGGTAGATAAACGAATCGATCGCGCAATCAAGCAATTAAAAACGCCCATTGAGGTTAGACGCATTTGGTATCCGTTTGAGTTAAACCCAACCATGCCAGAGGCAGGAATGGATCGTAAAACCTATCGTTCTAACAAATTTGGTAGTTGGGAATATTCTCAAGCACTCGATGCTCAAACGGTACAGGCGGCTATTGGTGACGGCGTTGAATTTCGCTATGACTTAATGCAGATTACTCCAAATACTTTAAAAGCTCATCGCTTGAGTTGGTTTGCCGAGCAGGAAGGCAAAGCAACTGAAATGGTTGAGCGGATTTTGAACGCTTACTTTACGCAAGGACAAGATATTACCGATGTCGAAACCTTAACTAAACTTGCGGCAGAAATTGGGTTAGATACTGACCAAGTTAGAGCATTTCTAAATTCTACTGAAGGTGTTGAGGAAGTCAAAGCGGCTTTGGAGCAGGCAGCAAACCGAAATATACGCGGCGTACCGTCGGTCAAAATTGGTCGAGAAACGATTGTTGGGGCGCAGAGCGTTGATGTTTTTTTAGCAGCCTTGCAAACTGCGGTAAATGAACTAGAAGTCGCTTGAATGAAGGAAGAAGGAAGAAGGAGGTTTATATATGTGGATTGGTATCCCAACTCGCACTTCGGAGGTGACCTTGATTAGGTCGGGGTATTAACCTCAAGCATGAGGATAACAAAATATATAGGAGGGGAGGATGACCGTAAAGTCAGTAGGCAATCGGGCAATCGTAATAGGTGGATCGCTGGGCGGTTTATTCGCGGGTATCATGCTGCGCTCTATTGGTTGGGATGTCGATATTTACGAACGCTCCGAGCGCAATCTAGATAGTCGCGGTGGTGGCGTTGTACTCCAAAGCGATGTTGTTGAGGCATTTCAACGCGCAGGCATTTCTACTCAATCGCTGGGCGTAGTGGCACGCGAACGTTATTACCTAAACTCCGATGGCAGTATTGCTCAACCGATGCCTATGCGTCAAATGTTGACCTCTTGGAATCTACTTTACGGTTCCATGCGTCGGCATTTTCCATCCGAGCATTACCATTATGGAAAACAGTTAACCGACATTCAGCAAATAGGCGAAAGGGTTACAGCAATCTTTGCGGATGGAACTCGTGACACGGCAGATCTATTGATTGGTGCGGATGGTCCAAATTCGACTGTACGCCAACACTTTCATACCAGGCTCACGCTATCGTTATGCTGGATATGTCGCCTATCGGGGGCTTGTCAACGAAAATGAACTGGAGCCAGATGCGGCTGCTTTGTTTACAGAGCGATTTGTGTTCTATCAATTTCCCAACTCGCATATTCTTCAATATGTAATCCCTGGCTGTAATGAATCTTTAGTACCTGGAGAACGTCGCTTTAACTGGGTTTGGTATGTTAATTACGACGAGACGACCGAACTACCTCGCATTTTGACAGACAAGCACGGTAAACATCGCGATTATTCTATTCCACCCGGAATGTTAGCACCCGCAGTTGAGCAGGAGATGCGTTTCTATGCAGATACGGTACTTGCTCCCCCATTTCAGAAACTTGTTGCGGCAACCCAAGAGCCTTTTGTTCAGGCAATTTTGGATTTAGGAGTGCCACAAATGACCTTTGGACGAGTAGCGCTAGTTGGCGATGCTGCCTCCCCGCCCGCATACGGCAGCAAGTACAGCGTCATCGGCGGCAAATGCAATTTCTCTTGCTGATACGCTAGTTAAGCATAACCATAATGTTATTGAAGCCTTGCCAGCTTGGCAGCCAAATCAATTAGCTAATGGCAGACAACTTATGGCATCCGGTCAGCAAATGGGCGATCGCTCTCAGTTTAGTTACGGAGCAAGTCGAGAAGAGTGAAAATTTAGATGCTCTGCAACGAAAAATATAGAGGTTAAATAAGTAAACTAATTTGAACTACTACTTCAGGACACTACAATGCCCCAATTGGAAAGTACAAAACAAGCTCCCTTAATGAGTTTAAACCGTTTTGAAGCATTTAGTGATGGTGTATTTGCGATCGCTGTAACTTTACTCT
>QQTW01001071.1_pt1 | contig 18668 bp, 21 predicted proteins | sample 1904831 | NCBI WGS metagenome assembly QQTW01 (sample SAMN09435610, study PRJNA476489) | Subsurface metagenome, whole genome shotgun sequencing project. | reverse complement strand
CCACCACTCCTTGTGTGCGCGTCGTTGCTCCAGAGTCGCCCCGATTCATCCCCGTCCATTTTTCTTAGTCCACTGCCTGAAAACATGCTATCTATCACGCGAGCGACAAAATAAACGAGCAGCTCAGCAAGAACCACCAATCATCGTCGTCATTACGATGAGGATTGATTTCGGATCTTCATCAGAACGACGATGATGCTAAATTCAACTTCCGTCACACTCGCGACGAAGATCAGTTTGACCCTCATCGTGATGATGACGGATGATTGTTGGCGGCTACTGCTGAGCTCCTCCATTTTTTTCAACCGCGTGCCTATCACTTCTGCCACTCCTTGGCGATTTTTCCTCCGGTCAACTCGGCCGCAATTTCCTCCAGACGCCGCTCACTTAGTGTCGACTGGCCCACATACGACACATCGGCCTCGCTCATGCCCTTCCGGCTCTGGGAGCTGAGCATCTCCCGGACCGTCGATGGGGGCCCGGTATTCCAGATATTCTCACCCGCCCCGTCGCTATTCCATTGCTGAGGCGAGTGCACAAACACGTCCTCGATCTCTTTCTGAAGGTCGCCCTCGGTCGTGATGAATTTTCGCGCATGCACGTAGAGGGTATGTAACGTGTTGAGACGCGCCGCTCGATATCGGTCATGCAAGGCGCGGACGTTGGCCCGCTTCTGCTCCAGTCGCGCCTCTCGATCGGGGTCGGGCTCCGCGCCTCCGCGAACCCGCCGCATCCATTGCGGGACTGATGGTGCCGTCAGACGCTCGTCCTCTCGCTGCTTGCGGTAGACGGCTTCGTCGCGCTCGGCGGCACGCTGGGCGTTGCGAGCGGCCGTCACTCGCTCCGTACGCTGCTTTCGAGCCTGAAGCTCCACGAGACTTTCGCGCAGGTTGCGTCGTCGGATCGACGCAAGTCGTCGTTTCCACTCGCTCCGCGCAACCTGGGCGGCGCCTCCGGCATCAAGGACCTGGGCCGGTTTGGGCCTCGACGAAGCTGGCGCTGGAGGCTCTGGTGTCGTTGCATTGAGATATTCAGGAGTGGTCTTGTCCGGACTTCGAGCAGGAAAGATTTGTCGCGGAACAGGAAGAAAGCCTTTGACATGTGGCCGGTGAGGGTAGTTGGGCTGCAGTGGTTGAGGGACGGGGATGAATCGGGGCGACTCTGGAGCAACGACGCGCACACAAGGAGTGGTGGAGAACGGACGATAATCCCTCGCGGGTCGTGTACATATCTGCAGATGATCTGACGCAAGTAGACAGGGTCGTTGTATTCGTAAGACCATTGTTGGAGGGTGTATGCTTTGCCTTGGGAAGAAGTGGTCGCAGTGGTACCGTAGTTGTGCTAGGGTGCGGAAGAAAACTTTGCGGCCAAACCGCTTCGGGCAAATCCTCACCTCGTCAACCCCACCACCACACAAAATAGTATTGACAACATATCAAGATGGGTACAGGAAAGAAAGAAAAAGCGAGAAAAGAACGTCAGGGGGTGACTGGAGATGGCACAAATAATATCAAAGTCAAGGGCGAGAACTTCTACAGGTAAGTCTAGCCTTCGGCGCCCCTCGGTAATATGTGTATCTTGTTAGTGGTTGCGAAGCGTATCTCGATTCATACTGACAAACAATGAGCATATAGAAATGCAAAGAAGCTCAAGACTTTGCGTATGTTCAAGGAGGGCAAAGCACAACGAGATGCCAATGGAAAGGTGGTCCAGGCGGCCGCCTATCAGTCGCGTGAAACGCACAAAGCTCGAATTGAGCCGAATCGGAAATGGTTTGGAAATACTCGAGTCATCGCCCAAGATGCCCTAGACTCGTTCCGACAGGCCATGGCGGAGCGGACATCTGATCCGTATCAGGTGCTCCTGAAGTCAAACAAGATCCCCATGAGCTTGATCCGCGATGGGGTAGGCAAGAATGGATTGAAGGAGCATCAGGCCAAGATGACCGTCGAAGCCACTCCATTCTCCGACACGTTCGGTCCTAAGGCGCAGCGAAAACGAGTGAAAGTGGGTGTGAGCACTCTGGAGGATCTTGCTGGCGAGGCAGACAAGGCCAACAACTCTTACCAGGAGACGCTGGAAGAGCAACAAGCCTTAGCGGGGAACGCAAGAGAAGATGGTGAGCCCATTGAAGAGGACGATGATGAAGAGACAATCACAACAGCACGGGAACCCGTCTTCTCGAAAGGCCAAAGCAAACGGATTTGGAATGAGCTTTACAAAGTTATCGATTCCTCGGACGTGGTAATTCATGTGCTGGATGCCCGAGACCCTCTAGGTACTCGATGTCGAAGTGTGGAGAAGTACATTGAAGAGGAGGCCCCCCACAAACACTTGATTTTCGTTCTCAACAAATGCGATTTAGTTCCTACCAGCATTGCGGTACGCTATCTTTATTTTTCATATGTCGCGGATTTTTGAAACCGATGGCCCCAGCAGTCAGTCAAGACACCTTCCTGCCTTCGATGCAATTTCCATGGAAGATGATCTGTTACACTTCTGGAAGATTGAACTTGATCCGGCTCAATGTCATTGGCTTGAGCAGACGTGCTCCGTCTTGGATGCACGTCAGGTGGATCAACCCGTTTCGATTGAGTTGAGGGCTGGCGATGTTTCTGTCATTTCATGCCTGCTCTCTTAGTTTCGCTTCGTACAATATTGTTGCTTGTCTGTGGCATTTTGGGCTGACGGCAATATGGTCAGGCTTCGTGGGTGCGCACGTTGTCAACCGAATATCCTACCCTGGCCTTTCACGCTTCAATCACCAACTCCTTTGGTAAAGGTTCTCTCATTCAATTGCTGCGACAATTCTCCTCGCTCCATGCGAGTCGGAAACAGATCTCCGTCGGCTTCATTGGCTATCCCAACACCGGCAAATCCTCCATCATCAATACTCTCCGCAAGAAGAAGGTCTGCAATGTGGCTCCGATCCCGGGTGAGACCAAAGTGTGGCAGTACATCACGATGATGAGACGCATCTATCTGATCGACTGTCCGGGCGTGGTGCCTCCCAGCACGACCGATTCAGAAGAAGATATCCTGTTACGAGGCGTGGTCCGGGTGGAGAATGTTCAAAATCCGGGTCAGTATATTGAGGCTGTACTCAAGAGATGCAAACCCCATCATATCGAGCGCACCTATGGGGTGCGAGCAACCGGCTCGGCCACGGAGCTGTTGGACGCTTTGGCCAGAAAGGGCGGCCGTCTCCTAAAAGGCGGAGAAACCGACGTTGACGGTGTGGCCAAGATGATCCTCAATGACTTTCTCCGAGGCAAGCTGCCGTGGTTTACTGTGCCGCCAAAGACGGAGGGCGCAGCGGAAGGTGATCTGGATGGACGTGTCGGACGATTGGGGGAGATGAGCAAGAAGAGAAAGCGAGAAGAGCCTGTGGCTGGTAGGGAAGAAGTACACGAGGAGCACGCACTTGATGAAGGCGAGAGCGAGGAGAGCACTTCGGGTAGCGAATTTGAGGGGTTCGGCGATGATGTCTCGTCCATTAACAACGAGGAGGCCGATGATGAAGGCGGTATTGCACTGGGAGATGCATTGCTGCCTCAGATGCATGCCGCAATGGTGCCCAACGGGTAAGAAAAGTGGTATAAATCCCAATAAATTCAACGTGCCACATGTTCGAAACATACCAGTGCAATTGAGACATCCGTGGGACTGGCATTGAATATTCCGCCCCGCTTAGCGGTTGAGGACAATTAAATCAAGTATCATAAGTGATGTATCACTTATGGGATATCACAGTGTGATTTGCTGCTTCCCTCACCAGTTCACGTCTCACAACATTAGACATGACGTTGGCCCGTCTCGGAATATCAATTATCCGACGTGGACGACAGAGACAACAGATGTCAATGGAGAGAGCCAGGGGATCGTTGGAGGATGCAACTACGCGTCCCTAATGTGGACGTGTAATTGAGGGCACCCTCATCGAACGGAAGCGTGCAGCCTCTCATGTAACTCCTTTCAGTGAGGAATATAGAGCAACAAAGACGATTTGTGACGATTGACGCTGAGTCGGACTGACGTCAATCAACGGCCATGTCGACGGAGCGGCCCTCGTCGAGCGGATTTCACAACATCCGGGCCATGTTCGAGAACACCGATTCGTCATCCTCGCCCAACCGACCACATCGTCTGTCGAGCGGTGCCCTCAGCAACGGCTCTCGTTCAACCTCACGCTCTGCTGTCCGCAGCAGCTTCGTCGCGGTGGAACCGGTAAAGAATAAACCGCCTCAGCAGGAGGAATTGAATAACGAGATGGAAGAAAGCACGGCTCATCGGCGACGTGGTAGTTTCAGTGTGGATCAAGAAAGCAACCCCGAGGCACTTGCAGACTTGAAGAAAACCATCAGCGAGGGGATTGAGCAACGAAGAGGGTCGCTCATGGAGACAGTCCCGGAGGTGGCAGTGGTCACTCCAGCCATTGGCCGTGAGGGGACTCAATTGGGTGAGAGTGCAATGGCTCAACAAGAGGCCAATGGTTCTTCTAGGAAGCAGAAGCAAGGGGAGAAGAGCCCGCTTCGACTCTCGCCTGAAAAAGAATCAAAAAGTCAGCAGTCTTCCATCTTGCCAGCATCGCCCTCGGCAAGCGGAAAGAGCATTGATGTGAATTCGCCCGCAACTCCAAACCACGAAGGGGCCCAGGATGGGACCACCGAGAAGACCACTAGTCAGTTAGAGAGCAATGGGATGAAGAGTACGCCAGATCCCTCTCGCTCGAAGGACAGCACAAGCCCAGCCGAGAAAAAGAGTGCCACCACGAGTCGTGAGACGTCCAAGACACGCGATGTACTGTCGACCACCAAGAACTCGGCTCGAGCGGGGCCTCTTGGCAAGAAAGACAATGGCCCTCCGAAGCAGGATGCTAAGACTACGTCAAGTTCGGGGCGTCAGGGTGGACCGACACGGCCGGGCACAACGCGGGCCTCGTCGACCTCCATGACTAGCACTACAAAAGACAGCCCCGGGAGGAATATTGGCCTGGCCCGAACCCGCTCGCACGTTCGGGGGGGCACGCAGCCCGCAAATTCCTCGTCCGAAGCTGCGTCGAGTCAAGGGAAGACTGCTACGAAAGCCCCGAGTCAGGCACCAAAGTCCTCGGCTCCTGCGAAGGTCCCTGCGAAGGCATCCAATGGGCCGACCGCCGGCGTTCCTAAAGATGATGCAACTGGAAAGCATAAGACGAGCTCGTCAGCAGAAACGGCAACGAAGGCACGTGGATCAGCGTTTGCCCCTACTGCGTCATCTGCAGCCCGGACGACCGGCGGAGGCGGCTCACAATCACGGAACGTGAGTGGCGGTAGCGCTCGAGACAAACCTCTGCAGCGCCAGCCTTCGACTCGCAATGGAGGCAAACCAGCGACCTCAGGCGCAGCTCCATCTTCAAAGACCCGACCACCTGGACGACAACAACCCGCTGCTGAGCGTAATGGCCCTCCCAAGGATCCAAAAATCAGTAAACCGCCTACAAAACCTGCCAACGGCGGATTTTTGGCCCGCATGATGCGTCCTACGACCAGCTCGGCGCAGAAAACGCACGACAAGCCCGGAACGGTGTCCTCGAAAGCAGCTCCCACCCGCAAAACCCGGCCCTCTGTCGATCGCGCCAAGAGTGGACCTCCGCACGGAAGTCCCAGCGCTTCGGCATCGAAGAAGGCACACAGCGATGCGGGAGGACAGCAAGAGCCAGCTCAGGAAGATCATTCCCAGAAAGGCGCCAACTCGGCCGACGAAGAGCCAGCCGGCGAAGCAAGCTTTGCCAAGAGCAACGAGTCGGCAGTCGACGAGCCAGCGGCAATCTCAGCCCCCGAGTCGACGACCGAGAACGGGCAGGAGGACTCGATGGAGCAGCCGACGGAAGAGGTCACAGCCGAGGCCTCTGCCTCCACCTGATTGTTTCTTTGTCTATTCATCCAACCCTTTCCCTTTGACGCTGTCAATCCCCAAATCACTTCGATTGCTTGCCTCTGCAAACTGGCCAAAAGTAGCGTCCCATCGTCTGTTGCTTGTGTGCTTCTATGTTGATTCGTTGATGGCCTTTCATTGCATGCATGGAGTGGACCGCAGCAAAATCGAGGTGCATTTGACATGGTGTTTTATTTCCCAGTTGAATCGAATCTGCTTCTTACTTCTTGCTGCCACGTCTCTCGCTCTCACTTTAACCTTGTACTGTACGCACCGTCTCATTTCAAATGGGGTATACTGTTAGCCCCGCGACCCAAGAGATGTAGGTTGCTGGTCTCAGCCTAGGATCCTCTCCTCCCGGGGGCGAGCTCGGCCGATGCTTGAGTAGAGCAGATGGCGTTCAATCGCTGGTTCTCGAATCGGGACTTCAGGGCGATCTTCCGCAACATGATACCACAGGTATGTCCTTCAGTTCCTGGATTACACGCTCCAGAGGTTGTCCTAGCAGATCTTTTTGATATCTATGATATTAGGACTTGAGTATCGCACCATGCAACAAGCGGCCCCACCTTCGATATCCTCCATATCTGAAGCGGGGCCGCTTACTCTGCGGTGCGATACCATTGTCCCCTCATTAAATGTTCGGGAGCCGGTTTAACCGCTGCCTCGACGTCTCAGTGGGACAAAGTTGGTGTTTCGCCTTATGTCTTCTTGCCTGTCTAGGGCTTCTCCCATAGATGCCAGCCTCATGCTATGCTGTTTCGGAACCTGATCGGCTGTTCCGTCGGTGGGGGGACTTGAAAAAACAAGATCACTTGCATGTGCTGCAGGTTGATGTGATCGAACGCAGCCTTTCTGAGCGTCTAGAGCTAGCCAGTCATATGGTCAATCAGGATACTGCTAACCAATCATCTGGTCGCTGCTCATCTATCAAGGGCTGGTGGCGTACATCCGGTCGCAGAAGAGGTCATGCAACTACTGTAAGGGGGAACTCTGCGGCCTCGTTCTTTACGGAGTACTAGCTCATGATTTTTCGTCAATGTCAGTCCTGAACGGCTGAAGCGGCGTAGCTTGTCGGCGGCTAACCCGGGTTGACACGAAGTTAGAAGATCATCGAGCGGCAATGATGGCCATAGTGAAGAAGCATCCAATAACAGCGTCTTGACCGTTAGATTCTCGCATCCGTTTTATAGTCATGCAGATCTGAACTAGAAGTTCTTATCTGGATCATTGAATTTGTTAAAGGCAACTTATACTATTATAATAACAGTTCTTCTTCGCCTCTTGCACCAATTCTCCCGTGATATGCGTCGCAAAGGACTCGCCGAATTCGTGTCGGCCATCACGAGTCCGTTTCCGCGAGTGGCTCTTCTCCATCTTTCAACCGTGTAGAGTTCCATCACGACCCCTATTCTCCCATGATTTCAACTGATTGAGACAACAACAATGACGACGACGACAACAACGACGATGATGATTTAAATTCCTGGCATACCTTCATTGCGTCCATGAGCTTGGACGGTCTTCCTCCATCGGCGGCAACTGAGACGACATTTGGTTCAGGACGAGGACGGCATGATGGTGTCACCCCACAGGTTTATCAATAGGAGATCCCATCTGCAAGACCTCCGCCACTGCTCTGGATTTGCCCGCATGTGCCAACGCGTTCTTCAAAGGCTGTTACAATCTCAGCCTAACAATTACGACTCATCTCTTCTCGCTGCCGACCTGACTTCAGCTCCATACCGGGGACATGTAGGTCGGCTATACCAATGGCCTTCCACCTTCTTCCCCTGGCATTCTCTTTCTTCGGCCCGTGGCGAGATGCCTTGCAATCGGCCGCTCACTTGATCGCCTCACCTCGATTGAACGATTCCTTTCAATCCGAATGAATGCGCCCGTCATGGAAACGGAATTCTCACTGGGAAAGATAGGCCATGAAGCCCATGGTATGTTCCTTCCCGGGACTGCTGCTTCGTCGAGTGACTTGAATCCTTGCTCATCTTGAACGTGCTAGCCACGGAGGTTACTGAAGCCCATGGCACGATGGATGATGACCGGAACCGCGAATGCCGAACACCTTCCGTCGATGTAAGTGATCTGTAACAGCGCAAATTCAAACATGAACAACCCTTGCCGGATTTGAGCGTGGGGAACATGGTCTGACGAGAGACACCTTCGTACAGGGCAAACCGAGTGCGAGCCAGAGCGCGAGCCAAGCGCGAGCGGGGCACATCCCGAGTGGATCCCGGCGACACTCCGGAGATGGACCGTCATCGTGGTTTCATTGACTCTTCTCGGTCTCATCGCCGCTCTGGAATTGCTCAATCAGATCAACCGTCGCCGTGATGGCTTTCCGGCGCACCAAAAACATCTCGTCAATACTACACGATACTTGCCGACCGCGATCGCGATCGTGATGGAGTTCATGTGGAAGAAGTTTGTCTGGGACCTGAAGAAGATGACTCCTTGGGCAGTGATGACGGGGACGTGGGTGGCCGTCACCGACAGTTTACTGACCAACTACGCGGATGACCTGGAGCTGGTGTCGCTATGGAAGTCTTGCCGCCGCCGACATTGGGCCCTGACGCTAGCCCTCTCCGGAGGATTCCTGGTAGGATCGGCCGTGATCTTCACGACCACGCTCTTCTACGTCGACCCAGTCCACGCCACGACATCCCCTGCGCAGCTGCTGAGGACCTCAACCCTCGCGGTCAATGAGTCGCTGGTCGGTCAGGACGATCTCCTGCACGATCGAGTGTTTGCGGCGGTTCTAGGCGTTCAACGGTTCGACTCCCCACTGCCTCCATGGACATCGACTGAGGCCGCCTACGAGTCATTCAATGTCTCGACTCCCATGCCCTCGAAGGATGTGACCATTTCGGCCGAGACTCGGGAGTTCCGTGCTCGTCTTGGTTGCCATCCGGTGGCATACACGGTCGAGATGATCAGTCCATGGGAAGCCCCGACGAGGGTCGTTAGTGCCCAAACCTTCGCCAATTCTACAGCCCTTCGTTTGGTCCCGGATGAGCGCGACTTGATCCGGAGTCGCTGTCCGCTTTCGCCGGCCGATTTCCCGATGATGTACTTTCGGAAACCCACCAATACGCCGGATCTAGGTTTCCTGGGCCCCACGGCATGGATGAACGTAACACGATGCGGCGGCGGGGGGTCACGTGTCTCGCTGACGATGATCGAGCTGCTCGACGACGGTGGCGCGGTCAATGCAACGGACAGTTTTCGAGCTACCGGAGCACTTTGTCAGCCACGATAAAGCGTCGGTAAGGTACGGCTGACCGTCAATGCCAGCACCGCAGCGATCGTGGACGCTGGCAAGAATGACGGCCAGCCTACTGATGTCGACCTGGGCAACACCACTGAGGCCCTTGTGGCAACCATCAATCGGGCCGGATCGAAAGGACTGTTCGTCGAGGGTGACATGAGATTGCTGCAGTGGGAGGCCGCCGTCGCTGGAAATATACCTGCTAACATCGATGTGATTCCTCACGTCCGTGAAACGACCATCGACCCGTGGTTCTACATGATGTCGAGGGGACGCCTTGACACGATCATGACCTACTCGAGAGACACAGCCAAGTTGATCGATGCCGCAGCTGATCTCTTCGACGCGATTGTAGCCCAATGGGCTCACGTTGCTTCTCGCAACGAGGATCGGTCTTCCATGTCAGGTGGGGTCACCGCGCGTCAAGCTCGAGTCCTAATGCGTCAAAGTTCCCTTCGGGTGTTGCAGGCCATCTTGGCCTTCATGGGCATCGCCATGGCGATCTGCAGCACCGTCCTACGGCCGCGGACGGTATTGATCGAGGATCCGGCCACACTGGGGGCCGTCGCCGTTCTCGTTTCTCGAAGTGAATTGCTCGAGGCGAAGTTGGACCACTCGGGCCTCTTGGAAGACAGCGACATCAAGCGAAGACTGAAGGGGACGACGGTGAGGCTGGCGTTGGAGCCCGATGGGAAACCCACGATCCAAACATGCCAGCCCGCAGCTGGGGAGACTGGTGACCATGAGCATTCTCCCATGGTAGGATGCCTTTTTCTACGTGCGGGAGCAAGGGCGGCAGACTGACTCGGCCCTAGGTTGATGCTCAAGAGACCGACCTGCGCGAAGTGAAACCCCCCGGGTACCAGCCGGTCGTGCTACACGCTGCCGCTCGCGTGTCTCTTCTGGCCGTGATGATCGCCATCGTCATCGCTCTGGGAGTCCTTCTCATGATCAGTCGCAAACGTGAAGGTCTTGCAGCATATGATGAGAAGGAATTCTACGTGTGGTCGTACGTTCCGGTGGCCATCCTCGTCCTTCTCGGGCACGCACTGCAAGGCGTTGATGCAGCCATTCAGTGCCTGTCACCTTACCTGTCTCTTCGACGTGGTTCGGTCGCCGCCAGGAAAGCCATACTCTTCACCCCTGGAAATCATATGGTTTTCAGCCTGGCGTATCGGTCATTGATCGAAGCGGGTAGCTGGGCCCTTTTGGCAAGTTCGATGATCGTCCTGATCTATCCTGCGGTGAAGGTGGCCACCGCTGGCCTGTACATCCAGCGTTCTCAACTCCAGACTTCGCTCGTGCCCGTCGACATTGACCGGACGCTGATGGCCAACCTTGATGGGTTTGGTTCCCCCAACGTCAGCATGATCGACTTCAGAGAAACATGGGTGACCGCGAGCTACGAGGTCACCAAATGGATTGGCACCAGAGATTTCAGCTTCCCTCCCCCTCCCGGGGCACTTGGGCCATTCGTGTTCGGCGCAGTCGCCCTCGACTCCCCACAGGCAGCGAACGAGGCTCTGGCGAACGGGGCCACGGTGGCGGTCCGAGTTCCCGCCGTAGAGGTCGATGTGAGCTGTGCGCAATATGATCGGAACGCCTTCGAGATCACCGCGAGCCGGTTGGACCCGATCACGTGAGACAGAAGGACGCCGTTGATGGAGGGATTGGTCTCCACGCCGACTGCCTGGCCGAGAACTGCAAGGAAGACTTTGCATCCATCTCGAGGCATAAATACCCGGCCAATTACGTGACCATCAGGAAATCGGAACATCGTTACTTTTCCTACTGTAAGGTCGTACGCAAAGATCATGAGGTGCTCAGCTGCTTGTTCGGTAAGATTGACGCGACCGAAGCGGCCGACGACAAAGCATCCAATTTGACCTGGCGTATCAACCCCACCGCGATGGCGGCCGTGTCGTGCTCGGGGCGCTTCAAGAAGGTCGACGTCAACGTGACGTTCGCTCAACAGGCGAAACGGGACCATCGGAGAGCGTCGTTCCTCCCGACAGCGGTGACAGCGTACGACCGGTCATCGGCCGTCGAGGCAGTGGATCAGGCACCATACGACTCCAACCTCACGGATTGGATCAAGCCCGGGACGTTCCCTAGAAACGCTCCCAAACCCGGCGACCACGTTGTATGGTCCGGATCGGCCTTGCCGCAGCTCGACTTTAATGTCGGGACGGGATTTGAGCTTAACAATTTCTGGAATGCTCTCGTGACCCGCGAACGAGCCAACGGCGGTGATGTCGAAGCGCTGCTGGATCCCGGTCATCTTGCCGAAGTCACTCGAGATCTATACACCATCTACTGCACCCAGTTGATCAATCAACTTCGACACAGGGCGCGGGCGCGAGGGTCGAACACGGTTCGACGAATTGGCTCCGTCACCCAGCAAGCCGTGCGAGTACACCAAGATGCTCTCGCTACCATCTTCCTGCAGGTGACGCTCGTCATCATCGGGACCTGTGTCGTCGTGACGTTCTGGCGCTTCCCCACCAAGGCCATCGTTCCGAAAGCCCCCAATTCGATCGCCGCTCAGGTCTCCATCCTGGCGAAGAGCCAGTTCGTGCAGACGTTACGCGAGGAAGAGGTGATATCGGTCAAGACAACCAACGTCTGGGACCGGTTCCGATTCAGCATGAGATGGTGGTCATCTCGTCAAGCGTTGTCGTCGTCGTCGTCGTCCTCCTCGTCCTCGTCCAACCATAAAGGCCGATGGGGAATCGACGGTGAACCGACCGATCAAGAGATGAGGACGATGAAAAGACCTTGAGAGAATGTCAATACCTTTCTCTATGATTTTCTATATGCCGGATATGAAAGGGCAATCTTTCCTTTCTTGAAGATCCATCTCCAAAAACTTAATTTCATCGACCGATATTCCTGCAATCTATTCTCCCTGCCTACTCCTACCACTCTTCCTCATCCTCCTCTAATTACAGATGATTCTCGATGATGGAGATCAGATCATCCACTAAACCTTAAATCGTTTCCTACACAAACATTTCTCCTCTTCCCTCCGCTGTCTGTCGAGAACACGTTTACTCCCGACCAGCATCCAGACGAACCAGTCGATTACGTATACGACAGCAACCTCGGTTCTGACTTCGACAGCTATAGTACTCGCCATCAACCCATCGACAGCGGCCCGCTGTACATGGTCAAAAAAGGTGCATAAAGTGGCGGACAGGCCAGGCCGCAAGTCTCTTCTCTGCTGAGGATTTGTTGAGCGGCTGGGAGGCTACTATCATAAGTAGCACGGAGGGTGACCCACTTTATGTGACTTGACGTTGTACCGTACGGGCGTCCTCTCGTGTACGGTCAGCGGTTCGGAGCTTCATGGAGGGGATGTACAGTATAGCGGGCTGTTGTCGGTGGGTTCATGGTGAGCAGGAAGATCTTTCTAATGGCGCTAATTGGGGCCGCACTTCACGGCCCAAAGAGGCAGTGAGAACAGAGGCGAGTTCGAAGTGAGACCCAGGTCATTCTTCTTCAAGATATAGTAGGACCGTCATTGTTACCACTCGGTGGGTGGTATCCCAGCCATTTGCTCTCTACTCCAAGCATACTAGTCAACCGGACCCGCCGGCCGATGGTTCGTGCTGAACGTATATTGAGGGGTGATGATACTTTCGATGTTCCACGGAGATATACTCGTCCATTATCGCATGGGACAGTCAAGGAGCCGCACGACGAAGCTCAACATTGGGGCTATGATCATCAAAAAAGAACGCCGACGCTAAGATTATGGCCAGCTTTGGAAACATTTCCATCATCGTTCTCAATTCGTTCACCAAGATCTTCAAGAAGAGGAAAGAAAAACGGGTCAGTGCAGCTCCGCAGGAGGCAACCCGGCTGGCAACTCTCTAGGATCCCTAGTTGCCAACTCGGCCGAAGTCACTGTCGAGCTGCCCGGTTCCTTAACGCCGGTATACGACGAGCTATAGGTCATCTCTTCGTTTCTCTGCTCTCCCCCAGTCTCGCCGGTCCAGACCGGATGATACGCCTGCTGCGATGCCGGTGGCGCGGCTTCCTTCCGCCGCCGTCGCGCCAGCAAGCCTGCAAACACCAGAGCACAACCAAGGATGAATGCCGCTGGGATTCCGACCCCCATGCCGACTTTGGCCCCCCTGGACAGACCACGACTGCTGCCACGAGAGTTCGATGAGGCAGAACTCGATGCGGGGGTGGTCACGCCGAGGGTGACAGCTCTCAACGTCGTTGTCGATGAGGGGGTCGGGGTCACACTGCTCGTCGTCGAGGAGGTGGAAGTAGGTGAGGTCGGATTTCGGTGGAGGAGGAACTTGGGACTCTGGATCCACCCGTTGCCGAGGGTGTCGAGGAGGTGGATACTGAAGCGTGGTTGGATGTTCAGGTCCTTCGAGGTTCTGATCGTCCATATATAATAATTTCTATTGGTGACGTTACCTGGAGAACCAGCCGACGGATATCAGCAACACGATTCATCGACATGGAAGCCCAACAAACGGTGGAGCGACTGTCACTCATCATCGGGCGACTTACGGGCAATGGCCTCGCATGTATTGGCCGCAGTATCCTGGACCAGGCAGAGAGTGATGTTGGTATAGGTGGCGTTCCATTGCAACCTCTCGGCCTCGCCGATGGTGTAATTCTTCTCCGTCGACAGGTCTGGGCCCGAGGGGTTGATGAAGGCAAATTGCGTGTCCTTGACCCTCTGGCATCGTCCTGGACGACTCCACAACGCACCGAGGACCACGAGAAGGAAGGCCACATGGGAGGAGAAGGTCCACGAGAGTCGACGCATCTTTGGGAATCGAACGTGTAAACAAGCCACACGAACACACACACACACGTCCAGATTGTGGAGTAACGACTCGGAATAGAAGATGAAGGAGCACAGATCTCTGACGAGACTGTTAAGAACTCGGAAGATGGTGCTTCCATTTGAGCAGGAGCCAGCCTGGTCACCCTGCCACCCCCTGCGGCCCGGCCGTGCTGGTGCCGTGGCTCTAAGTTTGGCGAAATGGGGTGGGGATGTTGGTTCCTGCACTGCATCCTGGCCCTATCACAGCCTTGCCGCGCCTGTTCGCAACGGGGACAGCACAGACGCGGGCATACGGCACAGCGTCGGAGAGTTCATCATCCTACGGGGTTTCCATCCTCGTGCCGCTGGAGGATCGTCCGTGAAACGACTGTTTGAATCCATTGTTAGCACGCAGAGTGTTGACGAAAGATGATTGTCCAATGCTTATTCGGTGTTCCACCACCGTCGGACGAGATGAAACGGACATCAATAAACAACCGGTCGTGGCACCTTGGCAGCTTGCACCCCGGCCTGGATGTTTCTTCCCACGTTTCTCATTCCCAGTGCCTGTCCTGGTCCGGCCATCTTCAGCCGTTGCTGCAGCTGTGCGGTTGCTCCATTCATCACATGCGGGAGCGACGGCATTTGTCGGAGATGTCCCGTCGCACCATCCCACAGCCCCTCTGCACTTCGACCGACATCGAAGTTCAGCGGATTTCCGTCACCATCTCCTGGACTTCTCCGTTCATCATCTTCATTCGCACCACCCGGCTCGCCGTCATCAGGCTGTGGTGGCGGCTGGCGTTGGGCACGATAATCCGGCCAGTTCTTCAGCTGGATCTTTCGACGAAGCTGTTCCGGACGCTGTGGACGTTTCACTCGCTTGATGAGGTCTCCCCCATGATAGTCCTCTCTTACTGTCCGACCCTCGGCGTCAGTTCGCGAGACGGTGACGTGGCTTGCCGCGGTGAAGCATCGCATTTCCATCTCATTCCATAAGAGTTGACGGTATTGAGGACGGGGTCGATGTGAGAGGAACTATAGGTTCGTCCGATTTTCATTCCATGTTAACAGTTCGGACGCTCCCAGACCAATCAAAGGTATGCTCGAAGGATTTGATCATAATTGATCGGTAAGGCGGCCATACCTGCGTCCAAATTTGATCCAAACAGATCAAGTAGATGTCATTGAAATATCTCCGCCAATACTTCATGATGTCGCGGACCTCGTCGGCGTTGGGCGAATAAGGAGGTCGATTCCAGTTCACGGAAAAGCCAACCTCATCTTCAAATGCAAATCTGAGGTCAAAGGTAACGGGGTTGCCAAACCCGTTGCCGTTACCGTTACCGTTGTTATTACCGATGCCGTTGCCATTGCCATTGCCATTGCCATTGCCATTGCCATTGACGGCATTGACGGTACTCGTGAGGAAGATAGTCAAGCCGAGGACCATGAAGAGGCAGTAACGCATGTTTGACCGTGGTAGAGCTTTCGTCAACTGCCTGATCAAGCCAGACAGATTGATGATTTGCTGATACAACGACGGGAGATGGACCACGGTCTCCTGATTCCGATACTACCACACACCAAAAGCGGTTCCATTCATACGAACGGAACCTCCGGTGCCAAGAGGCTCTTTATAGGGAGACTGGATGCTCCTATCCAGTGACATATAATGCTTGTAAACATCGCACTGGCAACGAAAAGGAGCGAGCCAGGTTTGCAATTCCTGAGCCATTTTCTCCGTACGAAGTGGCTATGTTCGAAGCTCAACCAAGACGAGTCCTTTATATGCCTCCTAAACCTGTCGGCGGCAGATATGGCCCTTGCAGCTACCAGATACCAAACGCGAATGAGACTTTGAAAAGTCCGAGTACGAGCCACTTTACGGTCTAACCTCCGGAGATGTATCCTGACATCATCTCAACCGGGATCTCATTCACGTCATTCCAGGGGTGTGCTTTCCACTCAAAATATTCCAGGCCCAACAGTCAACCACCATAGTAGATCAACAACGCAACAACAACCTAAGGTAGTGTTCTCATCTTGCGACCAGCTATTGAAGGACCAGCAACAACAAGACATTAATTAGCCGCAATGGCGGAGAAATATCTCCTCCGCGTCAGTGCCGGTCCATCATACGATCCCTCCACGCACAAGCTAGTGCACGTCAACAAATCCGAGCCCTTTGAAGTGTCCGGACCGTGGGGTTCTGCGCATCTACATGTCCGAATCCGGAACTATCGGGGTACTTAAAAACATCCACTTGCCACTATCACCATGATCCGTGAAACTCCCCAAACACCGGCCAAGGCTTATCAGTACAGGCCTACCCCGCGGCTCTCCCAGATCTTGCCCGTACTTTGATCACCCCCTCCATACAAACGACCAATACTCCATCTCCTTCAGCCTCCTTCCTGGGACCACCATCCCCGGTAACGAGTTAGTCTTCGGAAACGACTTTGACCGACCCATCCGCGACCGTCTCCCACCTGGTTTCGGCAAAGCATTCAAACTTGTGCGATGGGTCATCGACCCGGGTCTCGAGGGGGATCCATACGCCGATGAACCATACCTGTATGGTCCCGCGTTGAGCAGCATCAATGTTCTTCGCGTGGGAGGGAAGACCGAGTCGTTGAGTGATCACAAATGCACGAAGTCCGAGGATGGAGTCGTGGAAGAAGGCGGCGATGGAGATGGGGAGAAGATGAGAGAACAGAAAAATGTGCCTCGAGATGCTGCGGCAAGGAAGAAGTGGTTTTTGGATGAGACGAAGAGGAAGGATTGGGAGTTTGAGGCAGGGAGATTGTATTGTGGTGATTTTTTTAATCCGTATTTGGATTTTAATGGTAAGCGTGGGGAAGTTATGGGATTGCTGTCCATGTTTGAAGTTTCCAGATTTAGTGGATGATGGAGGCCTAAATGGGTTGTATAATCGCTGATTAGGTTTGCAGAGTTCTCGTTGAAGCTGCCGGGCTTTTCATTGCCCATTCTGAAGTTTTTGGATGCGAAAGAACTGAAGTATGCAACCTTCATTCCCTTCAAAGATGCAGTTTCATGCTTGTTGTTCATCAGAGCTGATGAGTTTCATATCAGATCACACACCCTCCGATACGTGCTGAAGAATAAAGCCACTGGGGAGGTCTACTTTGTAATTGTCTTTGCCGTGTTAATCGCGGATGAGGTTACTGGCGAAGAGGCAGCAGAGGATGCGAAGAAAGAAGCGGATGGAGTGACAAATTCGATGCTGAAGGGAGTTGCGGAAGGGGGATTACTCGCTGCGGCGGCGGCTGGTGAAGCAAAAGCCGGAGGAGGAGCTGCGTTCGAACCGAGCGCTGATGATGTGGATTGATACGAAGTTAGACATGACGACCAACAGTAGACCAATACAGTAGAAAAGATACCTAATGGACGCTTTCTATATATAGCTTTTAAATATACGCGAGCTATGACTTGAGTACCCCGTTGGTTGGATATCTTCCAATAGAACGACACGGTTCCAGTTCAATCACGTGCGCCAGTCTCGCAACCTCTTTTCAATATCCGACGTCACTTCCTCAGTCATCGATTTTCCACCAAGATCAGGCGTCAAGAACTTCCCCTCCACCAAATGCTGATCAACGACCTGCTCAATCGCCGCCGCAGCCTCATCATGGCCCATAAAGTCGAGCATCAACGCGGCACTGCGGATGGTGGCGATCGGATTCGCAATGCCCTTCCCTTCAATGTCCGGTGCAGAGCCATGACACGGTTCCCCAATGAAAAACCTATCACTGATATTCGCCGACGGGACCAATCCCAAACTCCCTACCAACGCAGCCGCCCCATCAGACAAAATATCCCCGTACAGATTCGGGGCGACAATGACGTCGTAATCAGCCGGTTGTCGAAACAGTTTATACACCATCGAGTCCACAATCTGTTCATCGACGTCGATCGACTTGCCGGAGATGGACTCATTAAGGGCGTTGAAGGCCGTTTCTCGAAACAATCCATCCGTTTGGCTGAGCACGTTGCTTTTATGGGTGATGGTCACCCGACCTTTCTGGTGAATGCTTGATACACCCTTCTCGCGCGCTTTCTGCCGTTGTGAAGCGATGGTGCCGGCCATGGTCGCGATCCGGCGCGAGGCCCGCTCGGATATGCGTTTGACTGCTTCAGCCACCTTCCCTTGGCCCTCGCCCAAGTCGTACGTCCGTTCTTGTTTGATGTAGAGATCCTCGGTGTTCTCCCGGACGATGACAAGGTCGACTGGGGATGTGGAGGTCGAAATCGATTTGACGGGTCGGACATTGGCGTAGAGATCAAGCTGTTTGCGGAGCTGGACGACGGGAGAGGAATACCCCTTAACTCTGCGGACTGGGGAACTAGAAACATAGGGTGAGTACAGCAGATACGAGGATGAAGCTGATAATGTTAGGGCGAGGGGGGATGATGTACCTGACTGCACCGAATAATGCGCCGTCGCAGCGTTTCTGTAACGCCTCGACTGTCTCTTCCGGTAGTGCGTTGCCGGTTCTTCGGAAACAGTCGAATCCAGCGAGTAGCTCGACGAAAGAAAACTGCAGACCGAAAGAAGATGGAAGGGCTTTGCGAATCCGATCGCCACCATCCGCAGTGCCGCGTTGATGCTCGACTTTATGGGCCATGATGAGGCTGCGGCGGCGATTGAGC
>QQTW01001070.1_pt1 | contig 18672 bp, 16 predicted proteins | sample 1904831 | NCBI WGS metagenome assembly QQTW01 (sample SAMN09435610, study PRJNA476489) | Subsurface metagenome, whole genome shotgun sequencing project. | reverse complement strand
GTTCGATTACTGCTGCCTTATTTTTAAAGCAGTTTGTCAAAGAAACTCCTTGGGCGCACATTGATATTGCAGGTCCAGTGTGGGCAGACAAAGAAAACGGCTACAATAGCCCTGGCGCTACAGGCTACGGCGTTCGCACCTTGGTTAACTGGGTACTGAGCGATAATTAATCGCAGCAACTAATTTAGACAACCGTTGTTATGCTGTCAAAGTTTAATGACGGTTGTTATTTATATATCTCTTAGGAAAACCCTAAATACCTAAACTGCTTTATTTAAAATTCTCTTAGTCCGCGCAGGCGGACGAGCGCCTGTGTAGTTGCGGTTTCCAACCGCCCCTATGTGTATCAAGATGTCTTATCTACTTGCGTTCGGGATGTGCTGCGCCTGGTGTTGGCATACCCATTTGGTTAATGGTGGCAATCATTTGGTACAAACGCCCTAAGTCTCTTTGGTTGAAGTAGAGAACTAAGCGAGGTAATTGGGCCGTTTCGTCTTGGGCTTCTTGAGGTAACGCCTGACTTTTCTCAATCCGTCCTTTGATCAAAATGTCGCTAAAATCAGCATTTAATTGTTCGACATCAGCATCAGTTAAATCGGTTTTGAGGCGAATTACTAATTTCTCGCGCACGTAGCGGCTAGAGTGATAAACCTGGTAGAAACGGGTGATGGCACTGCAAGCTACATCTAAGTTATCAGTAATCGTGTAAAGACTGGGGTCATCGGGACTGACTAACCCTTCTTTAACTAGATTTTTGTCTATATACGCGCTCCAGTCCTGCCAATAACATCCCCCAGGGCGATCTACTAAGATTACGGGTACAGGACCGAATTTACCTGTCTGGCTCAAAGTCATGCATTCAAAAGCTTCGTCTTGAGTGCCAAAACCTCCAGGAAATAAAGCTATAGCATCGCTTTCTTTGAGCAAGAATAACTTGCGAGTGAAGAAATACTTAAAGTTAATCAGCTTGGGATCGCCTTCTATGAAAGGGTTTGCTTCTTGTTCAAAAGGCAATTGAATATTCAAGCCAAAAGAATTTTCTCGCCCTGCGCCTTCATTTCCTGCCTGCATAATTCCACCGCCGCCGCCTGTCATTACCATAAATCCAAGCTTGGTTACGCAACGGGCAAAGTCAACCGCCATTTGATATTCTGGGGCTGTTGACGGGGTGCGGGCAGAGCCAAATACCGTTACTTTACGGACGTGTCTGTAAGTGTGAAATAGCTCTAACGCCCGTTCCATGTCTGCTAAAGATGCAGATAAAATTTTCCAGTCTTGGCGATCAATCTCGCTACTAGCAAGCCGTATAACTGTAGCTAGCGTTTGCTGGATTAATTGCCGATTTTGTAAATTTGGCAGTTTGTCAATTAATTGCCCAATATCTGCTGCTAGAGAATCGAGGGGATCGAGTGAGGGAGATGAATTCATGAGTGCTACTGCACAACTGGCACTCTATTGTATCGATTTTTGGGCTACGATTTGCGCGATCGCCATTTATTAGGCTTTAATAATTAGCTTTACTCACAAAAAAACACCTAGCGATCGCCAGGTGCTTTGCTTAATTTAATATTAAGACTATTTCTAAAGATATTTTTCCAAAGTGTTGGATAAAGTAGTTTTTGGTACTGCACCAACTACCATATCAACCCTCTGTCCGCCTTTAAAAATCATCAGTGTCGGGATGCTGCGAATGCCGTATTGGCTGGCAACATTAGGATTCTCGTCAGTATTGAGTTTGACGACTTTAACTTGACCGTCGTACTGTTGGGCAATTTCATCGACTACTGGGGCTACCATTCGGCAAGGACCGCACCAGGGTGCCCAAAAATCGACTAAAACTGGTACTTCACTGTCTAGTACTTCTTGCTTGAAGGTAGAGTCTGTAACTTGTGCGGCTGCTGACATTCCTGGAAATCCTTGGTTATATTGTTTATAACTTTGTTGAAAATTCTACCATAGGGCAAAGCCCAAGCTTTAACTGTTAACAGTCTATATTTAGACAGATTTTAGTTAATTATAACTTTTGTATCAAGATTTTGCTGTTGCAAATCAAAATACACTTTTTCAACTCATATATTTTATGATTCGTTAAGTATAAAACAAATTAGTCGATAAATAAGGTACTGCTACAAATAGTTTAAGATTAGCTATCAGCACTTTAACAGCAATTAAATTACAGAGTTGATAGTGATAAAATATAACTTAAAAATTTTATTTGCCTTGTTAGTAATTATGCGATCGCTTTTTTATTAGAGTTATTTAAGGATTTTTGAACCAATATTTTTGAACTAGACGAAGGAAAAATTGCTTAGAAATGGCTGTGCGATCGCTAAAAATTCATATTAATTACCGTATTAACTCTGAGGTTGCTAGAAGTTAGTCAACTTGAAAATAGGTAAGTAATCTACTGATTTAAGTTACTTGCTTTAATTTGTATGAAAGCTTCTAAATTATTAATAACTTGTCTATCAGCGTTAAGTTTTATTTCTACTAGTACGATGCCTCAAGCTGCAAAAGCCGCCGTTTCTTGTGAGGCTGGTACAGCTAGCAATTATTCTAATGGTTCTTTGCAAAGCTGCCTCTTAAATTTGAACGCTAACATCAGCTTGAGTAACAATTACTTTCTTTGTCGCCAAGATGGATATATTTACTTTGATGAAAAAGGTCAATTTGAAAGCTGTACGCTTTTTCAGGAGCTACGGCTTAGAACAGGCAATGAGCTTACTACTTGTCCTGTTCAGGCAAGAGTTTATGTGAAGATTTCAGATAGTGGCAATCAACAAATAAATTGTTCGAGTAGCATCTAGCAAATGATTCTGTATCAAAATGATACTTTGATACAGAATTAACGATCGGGCGATCGCACAAGCTTTATATCAATTACCGTATTAGCTCGGAGCCGATCGCTGCTGGTTGCCGATGAAAATAAATTCATAACATTTACATCTATAAAAAGTGCATTGGCATTGACAGCGACCACAGATGCATCGGCATTGGCATTGGCATCAGCAAAAGCAGCAAAAGTTTTCCCCTTGGATTGCTTTGGGCGTTATATTTTTCTGTTTATATCTTTCTAACTATATAAATTCCTTGCGGGCAGAAACAACCGGAGTTGATTCTGTATCAAACATCAGTAGTGATACAAAATCAACTCAGTCGCTCAATTCTCTTGAGCGATCAGTTCTTCTCCAAATAAACGAACATCGAGCAGCTAAGGGTTTACCGCCAGTGGTTGTAAATGATTGGTTGACTCAACACGCAAGAGAACATAGTCAAGCTATGGCTAGCGGTGAAGTTCCATTCGATAAACAAGGCTTGTCGGAGCGGCAAGAGATAATTTCTCAATCTGGTCCTTATCAAAAAATCTGTTCGCTGATCGCTATGAACCAGGGGCATCCCTTCCCAGATCGAACGGCGGTTAATAGTTGGCTAAAAGATCCACTAAATCGCAATCTGCCGGATATCGAAGGCGATTATGAATTTGCAGGGGTTGGGGTGGCAATGAATGTTAAGGGTGAGTATTACTTTACTCAAGTTTTCTTGCGTCGTTAGGCATTTTGACTCTGGATCACACTGCTATTTTGATACAGAATCATTTGCATAGTAAAACAAGGCGACACCCGGATTTGAACCGGGGGATAAAGGTTTTGCAGACCTCTGCCTTACCACTTGGCTATGTCGCCGCTATTTTCTTGAAACTACCTCTACTGCTACTTTCTAGGTTTTACCCTTTGAGTGAGCCAAGGCTGTAGTAGCCATTATAGATCGCTCTGGTAGTCATCTGGTAGTCATCTGGTAGTGACTCGCTCCTTAGCTTAGTATCTATGGGTATTTGTACTTGCTTAAGGAATGCTTGGCAGTTTCCTATTTTAGCATCTAAGCCAACTAACCTGCATAGGAGTATAGGGGGTTAAGTTACTTGGCGCAGACAGTAAACCCAATAGGCGATCCTTGTCCTACATTTACTTGCTGGATGGTGTAAGCACCTGTATGTGCAGTTAGGAAGGTGTAATAGGCATGGTTAATGCTACCCCCAGAGCCATAGTCAAAAGACTCTCGGAGTATCACTGGTTTACCTGTAACACTTTTAACAGTAGTAAGAACATTATTATATGTGCTGTTATCAACTGCTATGACTACCTTTTGGTTAGGTTTCAAGCTCACAGTATATCTGTGGGTTTGCCCATAGTTAGTGTCTATAACCACCGATCCGCAGTAACTACCTTTAGCAAACCTAATAGGACTTGCAAAGCCAACCATCGGAGCCAGTGCGATCGCAGTTGATAGTAGTGCTGTAAGAAGTTTCATGGTATTAAGGGGTGTATTAAAGCACACCAATACTAACTCATACTTAGTTAACTTAAGTAAAATAAACATGCAAAAAGCAACCTTAAGGCTGGTGGTATTGACACTTATCTAGCAGTCACTGCTATTAGCTCTAGATAGCTACATATTGCATTTGGTATTTTTGCACCATTGACTAGCGCAATATTATAAAAGCCTTACACAGCAAGGCTTTATGTCTATTTGTGCTTATTCTGGTTGACTAAAGTGCAACTTAGTTATCTTGTGCTTTACAAGACTTAACATTAATAAGCTTGGCTTAAGTCAAACAGAACAGACAAAACAAAATAGTTATACAGAGACATGGATATGTTTTATGGCTACCAAGTATCACAAGCAAGTTAGGTTTCCTTTGTTGGTGTCTCAGGAAACATTCGATCACCTTCAGCAGTTGGCTGAGGCTAGCAATGTCAGCATCAGCAGCTATATCAGAGTGCAGCTACAGCAGCACTTAGATAGCACAGCTAACTAAACCAAAAGAGAGCCAGTAGCTACCAACTACTAACTCTCTTAACTTTCTCAAATATTCAACCTAGTGGCTATTGCCTGGGAATGCTTGCCAGCTAGGACTTAACCCGCAATGAGGTATTTTAAAATGTTCGCATCTAAAACTAAGTCTATCTACTTCTATGATAGCACAGAAGGTTTGATCTGTGTAGTACCTTGCCCTAGGTTTTCTGGGGTCAACTTGGATAGTGCTGGTAAGCCAGTCAGTGTTATCTATCCTACTAACAGTTGCTATGGCGCTAAGTTTAGGTTCTATCCAGACTTGAAAGGTTTGAATGTTACTGACTACAGTGATCGCCAGCCAGCGCTAGTAGTGTATGAACTTGGTGATAGTTCCTTATTAGCTGCTGATGCTGATGTATTCGCTAAGGCGACTTTAGGTAGTAATAATGCTAGCTCAACTGGCGAAGCTTGCTATGTTCATCTGGTTAAAGACTTGATGCTGCTTGAGCATTTTCCTATCCATACTGCAACTGGTAAGCATGGGCTAGTGGCATTTGAGTTCTAGTAGCGATCGCTTTTAAAGGGCTAGCTAACCAACTCAACTAGCCCTCTACTAACCATCAGGAGCCACCCCCATGATCATTTCTATTCTGTGTATCGCTGCCTTGGCTATCCCCTTAGTCGAGATCAAAGGAAGGATGGATAAGCTACTCTAGCTATCCCTAAAACTATCCCCAAAAGGTGTGTGTGTGTCAAGCGCGCCTGAGAGTAGTTAGCTAGTTTATCTAGGAGCGCACTTAACTAACTCAGAAATATTTAACTAGCACACACACTTAAATATCCCCAAAACTATCCCCAAAATGCTATAATGAGCATGTAGCGAGTGTTGTAACTATCCCCAAAATACACTTAATGACCACTAAAGAAACTAAGCTCAGAATAGAACCAGACCTCGATCAATGGCTAGCCTCCCAAGCTGCGATCGCTGGCATAGCTAAAACCAAATATATTATGCAACTGCTAGAGGCTCAGAGGATCACTAACCAGCACACCCAGCACACACACCCTCAATTATCCCCAAAACTATCCCCAAAACTATCCCCAGCAGATGCAAGCCTCTATGCTGAAGTAGCTGCGCTCAAGTCGAGGGTAGCTAAGTTAGAGCAAGGTATCCCCAAAGCTACTCAGGCTATCCCCAAAAGTATCCCCAGCTTTGAAGTAGGTCAAGAGATCACTGGGCAGTCAGCTAAAACATATCGCTTACTGTGGAACTCATTTGATGCAGAGCAGAAAATAAAGTGCGATTCGTTGAGGAGTGAATCACGGTGAAAGCCCGTACATAACTTCTCCAGCCAAGACTCCTAAGTCTAGCTGAACTCTCAGAAAGATGTAGGTGAAAGACCTACCCACCAGGTTCAGGTGTGACTCTTTATCTGCCCACACTGACTAGACTCGATATCTAGAGGGTGAAGCTGGGAACAAGGGCGCAATCAGATAACTGTTATGGGTTAACACTGGCGCTAAAAGGGAGTTCCTATGGTGAAAATAGAGCCTAAAAAAATGACCTAGCCGCAAGCAGGGCATAACAATAAAACCCTGACTTTATCAGAGTAAAAACCTGCGGCATCCTTTGTTAATAGCCGCTAGAATCTAGGGTTTCTGATGGTCAAAATGGCTACACCTAACGGAACAAAACAATCATCTGAGGGAACGAAGAAAAACGGGTCAAAGGTCTAGGGATGGTCGAATCCCAAGTAGGTAAGGCGAGATACGGAATCCCTTTGATTCGGGTAGGATGCGACGTAATTGTCGCAAGGTATTCAGAAAACACTGTTTGGAGTATAAGCATGATTAGACACAGCGACATCGCTAGTGAATCTTGGAAGACCTTACCCTGGAAGAAATTTCGGTGTAATCTATTCCGCCCCTACTGATGTAGTCAATGATGTAAATAGCTATTGAAGCTGTTGAAGTGGCTAGTATCCCTCAAGATAAGCCAGCAGTTGAGCAACTAACTGAGGCAGTAGAACCAGCGCCATCAACTGAGCCATTAACCCTAGATAGGGCTGCATTAGCCCAGCGAATGGCTAAGACACCTGGGGAAGCTAAAACTTTTGCAGCTACTTTGACTAGTGTAGGTGGCGCTAAAAATAAAGCCTCAAACATCTTAGACTGGACATCGAAGCATGATCCAGAGGGTATGTCATGGATGCCCACAGATGAAACTAGACAAACTTGGGCATGTCAGCCAAGTGTGACTGTATAGTTGCCACTTGCAAACTATCCCCAAGACTATCCCCAAAACTATCCCCAGAGGGTCTGTGTGTGCTAAAATAGGGATAGAATAGCTAGTTAAAGAGAAACCAAATGCAGTAACAAACTAATAAGCAGCTAGTTCAGATCGCCACCACTGAGCAAGGGTTAGAAGTTCACCTGATGACTGACTTAGATATGCTGCTAGCAGTCCTCAACAACTGCGATCGCTGGACTGAGATAGAAGGAAGTTTTCTATGTGTCAGAGGTTCCATGACTGGTTTATTCACTTGGGTAGGTAAACTAGCCCAAGCTGAGGCAGCTAGTTAGGGTAGTAAACTACCTTAGCGCGATCCTCAAGTTCTATTAGTACCTCTTTATAGAAAGAATAATAATGAAGCACCCAAGGGAACTAGCCCAAGGGTGCTTTTAGCTTAAGTATAAATGCTTATCATAGGTAGCATTGCTGCTAAGTCTAGGATGTTGCAGCACTGGCTAAATGCTTGGCACTTCATCAATGGCACTGCCAGCATAGTGCCTTAGTATTACCTCTGGGCTGTTGCCTACTAACTTAGCTACTTGAGGGATAGTGATACCTTTGGCAAGCAGCATGGTGATGAATGTGTGGCGAGTATTGTATGGGCATCTGTAGGAGGTTACAGCGCCATCCTTTATTAGTTGGGGCAGTATTCCTTTATAAGTTTTCTTACCTACCTTGCAACCCCTCCAGACTTGGTTAGTGAACTTGCTGTTATTGATGGCTAGCCCAGTAGGGGTAGTAAAAACTAGATCCTCTGGCTGGGTATCTATGGGCTTGATAGCAGCTAACAGCGATCGCAAGTCAGCATTACAAGGAAACTTCCTAACTACCCCAGTCTTGGTAGACTTCCTAACTTTTAGTGTGCTGCTGTAGGACTCAGCAAAGGTGATGTAGTTAAGGTCTGGGCTAATGTGTTTCCACTGTAGGGCGATCGCTTCACCAGTCCTACAACCAGTTAAGAATAGAAACTTAACCAAGCTGTAATAGTGGCAGTGGCGAGGGTGGGCTTGGAATGCTGCCAATATTGCATCTCTCTCAGTGGCGCTAAAAGGATCAATATTATGACTACTCTTGGGCAACTTGACATCTGTTGCCATTTCAGCAAATGGGTTGGACTCGATCAGCTTAGACTTGACACCCCATTTACAGCAAGCTGATAGCAATGTCAGCAGTCTTTTAGCTGTGTCAGGGCTAACAGTGACTACCAAACTATCTCTAATGACTACTGCCTTAGTTAGATCTTGAGGTAACTTAGCAATGTGGTTAGCCCACTTCTTAAGGTAGTCTTTCTGATAAGTAGTAACAGCTAGTTGCGATCGCTTATAGTCGCAATACAGCGCCCAGAGTTGGGATAGTGTTGGTGCTTTAGTTGGTGCTGCTACCAAGTCAGTTAGCACCTTCTCTAAAGGGATAGCTTTGAACTGGCTGTAGTAGCCTTGGATAGTGTCAGCTATCCTGCTATCCCTAATGTCTGCTTCGATCTGCCAAGCTAGGCTCTGCACTCGCTTGAAGTTGTCGGATGTATTTTCTAGTCTGGTTGAGATGTATTTCTGACTACCACCATTTATCGCCCTTGGTAGTCTTAGCCTTAGTTTATTGCCTTTAACTTCAATGCCTACTCTACCTGCTGACTGCTTCTTAGCTGATGTCACTTGTCCAAGATCCTTGCTAGATCCTTGGCTCAACTCTGGTAGTCATTTGGTAGTCAAATAGGGGTAGTCAACTGGTATTCATCTGTGAAAGCTACCTATTGAAGCCTCTGGAATACTTAGGTAGCAGGGTGGTACACCCTTTGCAGACCTCTGCCTTACCACTTGGCTATGTCGCCGCTATTTTTAGTCGGGATTATTATTTTAACAGATTATCTGCAAGTTTTAACTATTTACCGAGTTGGCTACTCTACAGGACGGACGATCGCCGGAGTAGTAGTTTCGCCAGCTTGAAAAATTGCCTGCAATGCTTGTTCTAAGGTTTCTGCCATCACAATGCGGTTTTCGTAAGCAACAACTACCCTAACTAAAGTAGGCAAACTATTTTGATCTGCTTCTAAATAAATCGGCTCTACATAAAGCAAAGATTGCTCGATCGGAATTACTAATAAATTTCCTTGGATAGCTCTCGATCCTTGACGATTCCAAAGAGAAATTTGCTGGGAGATAACTGGATCTTGGTTGATCCTAGCCTCAATCTGTTCTGGTCCGTAGACTAGTTGCTGCTTAGGAAACTCGTAAAGTAACAATCTACCGTAGTTTTCGCCATCAGAACGCGCTGCTAACCAAGCAATTAAGTTACTCCTTTGACTAGGAGTATAGGGCAGAAGCAAAATAAACTCTTCAAAAGGCACAGTCGGTAGACTTGTAATTAGATAGTAAGGTTCTACTAATTGAGGTTTATTACCATAAACTTCGTTAGGAATTTGCCATTGGTCTTCCCGATTGTAAAAAACCTGGGGGTCGGTCATGTGGTAAGTCATCAACCGCTCTGATTGAATTTTGAAAAAGTCTACTGGATAACGAAGATGACTGCGCAGACTTGCTGGCATTGCCCAGAGCGGTTTGAATAATCCAGGAAAAAGCTTTTGCCAAGTAGCAATAATCGGATCTTGAGGAGAGGTAATGTAAAAGTTAACAGAGCCGTGGTAGGCATCAATGACAACTTTTACAGAGTTGCGGATGTAGTTAATTCCTTGCGCGCCAGTATCAGAATAAGGATAGCGATCGCTAGTAGTATAAGCATCTACTATCCAATAAAGATAACTTCCTTTGTTTTCTGGCAATTGGGTATCGGCAACTACCAAATAAGGATCGCCATCGTATTGCAAAAAAGGAGCAATCTCTCGAATCCGTTGATTAATGTTGCGCCTAAATAATAGCTTTGTCTGCGGCAAAAAGTTACGTGTCAACAACATTTGCCAATCATTCAAGTAAGCAGCAAATAGGCTGCGCCGCCACCACGAACCGATATTAATTCCTCCGCGACCGTCATAAGTGTTGTAAACATTATTGTTCGCGCTGGGGTAGTCTAGCTCTTTAACCTTAGTCCCTGTCATGACGTAGGTATTGGTAATTTCCCCGTAGTAAATTCGGGGTTGTCCAATGGGGATACTACCTTCAATTGCTGCGCTGGAGGTTGCCAAAGGGCTACCATTATCTGTATCGCCAATATCTTTAACGAAATATTCTGGTAAACCACCAGGACCAACTGTATTTACAGGACTAAGAGTAAAACCGTAACCGTGAGTATAAATCAGGCGTTGGTTGACCCATGTTTGAGCTTGCTCTGGGACGGCGCTGTAATCTAATTCTCGTGCGGCGATTAATGTTTGTTGTCTTTCGGTAACTGCTGGAGTGCTGGGACTACTTTGAGCAGTTAAATTTTGCGGGAAGGTGTAACGGTCGATATCAGCATCAGGAAACCGATAATAGAGGCGAATTTGCTGCAACTGGCGATTAGTTTCTAATAGAGGTCTTTGATCCCAAAGACGGATATTACGAATAGTCAGGTCGTTTGCCTGAATATCGGCATAGGTTAGTTGTCCTTGGGGATTAAAAGTTCTCGCATCAATATTTTCTAAGTCAAAAGCAAGTCTAGTTAGAGCAATACTGCGTTCGATATAAGGGCGCTCTCTAGCTAATTCGTTAGGCTGTACAATTAAGCGCTGTACTGCCATTGGGAAGATAAAATTAGTGGCGATCGCTGTTAAGGCATAAATTCCTATTGCTGCGAACAAAAATTTATGGTTAGTCTTAGGAACTGAGAAAATCGCCTGCCATAGCAATACTACTGCGATCGCCAAGGCAACCAGACTCAGCACAGTATAAGCTGGCAGCTGGAAGTTTACATCTGTATAACTAGCGCCATAAGCCACGCCGCGATTTGAATACAATAATTCGTAGCGACTAAGCCAATACCCCAGCGCCACAACTAACATTAAGCTGCTACCTAGTCCTAATAAATGACGCTGTTGGTTTAAGGATAGCCCCCGCAACCTCCCTTGACTGATACTATCGCCCGATCGCAAGTAGATAAGGGCAACCGAGATTAAGCCATATAAGCATAGTCCAACTAGCCAAAATTCTAATAATTCCCAGATCGGTAGAGTAAATATATAAAAGCTGATATCTCTATTAAATACAGGTTCAGAACTATTAAAAGCAGTAGGACGCAAGTATTGTAAAAATTTTGCCCAGTGTGCGGACAAAATTAGACCCATATTGACACTGAGGAGAATGGCGATCGCATTTAAGAAAAAGTAAGGATAAACTAGTAATGCGATCGCAACTCCCCCTATTAGACCTAAATACCAATACGCACCTAGTTGCTTAGTTGTTTGTAAAATCGCTTCTGGTGAGAATAAGCTAGGCAACGGCGGCGAACTAGTTGGGAACTTTAAGTCGTGCCAGTAATTTACGCCAACTTGGCTGTAGTGAACTAACAGTAAACCTACAAGCAAGTTTAATGTCAAAATTAGAGGTAGCAACCAGTTTAATTTTATTTGTGGCGATCGCCCCAACACATTTTCTACCTGGTGGATGCGTGTTAGCCGCCCTGCTAGCGCTAGGTTGCAAAGCACGTAACTAGCAGTGATGCTACAAAAAATCGCCCATAGTCCGCCTTGAGCCGTCAGCCGCAGTAACAATACTTGTAGATAGCCGACTTCTTGAAACCAGAAAATTTCTACCCATAGATGGGCTACTAAATTAAAGAGCAGCCCTAAACATATAAGTATTGCTATTAATTGCCAGTAGCGTTTCACGATCTCAAAGTTTTTATTTTTGTAAACTTACTTACACTTTATCTAAAATCAAATTATGTCTAACAAGCGGATACTAACTCTAATTTGGAAATTTTGCGGAAATAAGCTCTAAATTACTTTGTTTTTAGTAAGCTAACATTATCTGGCTTTATTTTTACATTAGTTCAGAATAGATGCATAGCCGATAACTTCCGCATAACTAAGATTTTTAGCCAGAACGCGACTGGTGGCGATCGGTTCTCAAAAATTTAGTAGTACATTTTTATAATTAAAACAGGATATCTTTAGTTTATTTTAGTAAATTTAAGTAAGTTATATTTTTCATACCATATTGGGCAATGTAATTCATCTAATTAGGGGGTAAAGATTTAAACGAGCAGAAAAATTATAATTTAAAGGCAATAACTTAACCATTTTACTGTGTTGTTAATAAAAACATTTAAAGTATTATTGCCGACTTTATTATTAAATTAAATGACTAGCACAGGTAAATCAAAATTAGTTAATAGTTACAGAGCATAGAGGTAAATAATTATGCATGCAGATGAAATTACCGCAGAATATGTAATAGCTAACAGTAACTGGGGACAGTTGCAGGTAAACGAAACACAAGTAGAAAATACTCAACCTACCAACACAGGTATTCCCGATCATGTATTTATGATTTGGGGTCCCATCGGTCTAATTTTAAGTTGGGCGGCACTATTTTTAATGCTGTCTAAAAGAGGTAGAATTGCTCGTAATGAACTTGCTGTTAATATTAAAAGTTTAAATCAAATTCCTTGCAAAAACTGTAAGTTCTTTGCAAATAATCCGCATCTCAAATGTGCAATTCAGCCGTCTTTAGTGCTAACTGAAAAAGCAATTGATTGCGCTGACTATTGTCAGCGAGATAATAAATCTGTTTAATTGGTGTAAGGAGCGATCGCGCTAAGGTCACAAAAAGTCAAAAGTCAAAAGTTTGTTTTTGGAAGAAGCAATCACTCAAATGCAAAAACTTTTCCCCTCAAGAGGGGAGGCTTGATCCCATATTAAGGGCAAGCTCAATAACCAGAGCGTCTCTACTTCGCGCGAGCTTGGTTGGAATACTCCATCCGCAAACGTCGCGGCCTCTTTTTGACTTTTGACTTTTAATTTTTGACTTAAGGGCGCAGTCTCAGTCAGCAGTTTTTTGATTAAGAGGCTGAACTTTTTTCGGCAATTGCTTGACGATAAGAACTGAGTAAGCTTAAAAACTTTTTGCCATCAAAACTCCTGGGATCGATCCTGCTACGCGAACGATCTACTGCCCGATGGGTAGTAATGCGATTGTCGGGAACGCTACTTTGTGCAACTAACCAGGCAAGAGACTTGTATTGCGCCTCTGTATAACCGCTGTGGGTTTTTCGATTGTTCCGACCGTTTGGCGGTGTCTCGAAGGCAATGTGATAAGCAAAGTTATTCACAGAAGGCGGAAAATTGGGATGAGTTTTGACCGTTTCTTGCCCATTGGGACCATCAAACACTGAATTTCCTGCCCCAAAAGCGCGATACTCGCGCGGGACTATGTAGATAACCGTGCCGTCTAGGGTAATTAAGGCGTGATAACTTGCTTGATTTTTTTCGTTAGCGTGAGGCGTTTGAAAGCTGTTGATAGCACTGGAAGCAGAGTTAACAGTTTCGTGGAGAACGATAATTGGTTGGTTGTAAACAGGAACACCGTTGATATCTTTGGCATAACGCTGCCCGTAGTTGAGAGGATTTGCCCAGCTAATTTGGTATCTAGGCATATAACCTGGCACAAATTTCACCTGCTGGGCGGCAGGAGACAGCGCAACTGGGGATGGGCTTGGTTGTGCTTCAGGTTGGAAAATTGGATTTTGAGTTGTATCCTGCCAATTGACTAAATCTTGGTTTGTTGGCGTAGCTGGCAAATTCGATGTGTTATCGTTACGTAGTTGTGGATGTGCGATCGCAATTACTACTATTAGCGCTACTAATTGCAAGCAAATCAGCAGGACTCTACTTTTCCAGACCTTGGCTGTCATATTCGCAAATGTCAATACTATGTAATGCTATTTTGCCCTAGTCGAATCGAGAGAAACTACACCAATTTGACCTATTCTGGATAAGTTTGTTAACGCTTGGTGATTTTATAACTATTTTGTCTGTTCATAATAGCGGCAGTTGGCACAAGGTCCTTGCGGATTGACGGCACAACGCAGGTAACTAGATCTGGCATTAAACTTGCAACTAATATCGCCAATTAAATAACCTACGCCTTCAAGGTAGTATCGTTCGGGTATGCTGCTACTACTACTTTGTATCCTAATATTGGTAGGCGGAATGTTGGTTGCTGCTCTTAGTCGGTTCCGCGTTGCTGTTTTAGAACGCATCATCCATACCGAGAGCAGAGGTGGCATTAGACCAATGGCAAAAATCAATAGCGCCTTCAACACGGGCTTATATTTACCTTTGCAGTACAAAACGCTTTCTACTACTTTCCATTTTCGTTGTTTTTGCGGCTAGAGGTAAATCTATTTTTTTAGCTTGGTTATTTACTTGCTGAGGAGCGATCGCATTTTGCCATTTTCTTACCAGCTTTTGCAGAAATTTTCCCAGTCTCCAGCTTATATTTGCCACTGACATTCTCCTTTTAGATCTTTTTAACCTAATTTTTGTCCGCCTGCGTAGTTGCTGTGCTAGCACAAATGCTGCTTTCTCTTGCGCAAATAAATCGACTGCTTTGGCTTTGAGGACGAATAAACCAGGTTTTTTGCATTGAATATAGGGAATAGAAGTCGGCTGATAGTCTAAAATCTTAGCTATTTTGGGAGAATTTGGCTGATGCTTGATGTCGCAAGTAATCTCTTTTAATTCAAATAGTGCTGCTTCTAGTTCTGCTGATAGCTGGTTAATTCGTTCTGCACTTGCTGCTAATTTCTGCCAAGAGCGATCGCTTCTTTGCGGTAGTTGTCGATTTTGCGGTTGTAATGGTTCTATCGCCTCACTGTGACTCGATTGTGTCTCTACGGGGACATCTCTAATTGATGCTTGAAGTTTTTTCATCTGACTTATAGTTAGTTACTGCCAACACAGTAGTACAAATGAACTACTAAAGCAAGAATTTACTTGATATTTGCCATGCACAAGTTAAGATGCTTGTGCCATCGGTAAAGGAAGCTTATGGAGTCAAAAAATACTGCTAATCTCGCGATCGCATATTCTCCAGCAACGCCAAATATTTATAGTCCAAATAAATCTTTAATGGTGATAACTGGAGCCTGCGCCCTAATTTTATTTGGATGCAGTGCTTTACGCCATGTATTGTTTCAGTCAACGGCTTTTGATTTAGGAATTTTTGACCAAGCAGTTTATCTAATTAGTCAAGGAAAAACGCCTATTTCCTCGTTTATGGGATTTCATATTCTTGGCGATCATGCTGCTTTGATTTTTTATCCCTTAGCTTTGCTATACAAAATTTACCCTAGCGTTTATTGGTTGTTTGCTGTACAGGCGATTACTTTAGCTAGTGGTGCTATACCTACTTGGTATATCGCCCGTCATGCTGGATTGAAGGCAGATCAAGCGATCGCAATTGCTGGAGTTTACCTGCTATATCCGTTAGTTTTCAATATAAATTTATTTGATTTTCACCCAGAGGCGATCGCTCTACCTGTACTTTTGGCAGCAATTCTTGCAGCACAGTTGGGGCAAATTGGCTGGTTTTGTTTATGCATTGTAATAGTTTTGGCATGTAAGGCAGTTCTATCTTTAACTGTTGCGGCGATGGGAGTTTGGCTTTTAATCTTTGAAAAAAAACGTTGGTGCGGTGCTGTAGCAATTTTTGCGGGAATTAGCTGGTTTCTAATTAGTTCGCAAGTAATTATTCCCCTATTTAGTGGTAAAGAAGCAGCAGCAGTAGGACGCTATAGCTATTTAGGTAACTCCGTTGGAGAAATTGCCCAAAATCTCTTATTAAATCCAGGGCTTGTTTTTGGGAAAATTTTATCTTTAGCGAACTTGGGATATTTAGTTTTGCTACTTATACCTATAGCTTGGGGACTTTCTCTTGCCAGCATAAAACCATTAATTGGTGCGCTCCCTTGCATAGCGCTAAATATAATTACTGACTACCAACCGCAGAAAGATTTAGTGCATCAATATTCATTACCTGCTTTACCATTTCTGATGTTAGCTGTTATTTCTAGCCTGGCTGTATGTAAAGGATGGCTGCAAAACAAACGCGCAATTATTTTATGGTCGTTAGTGACGTTTTTGCTACTAGCAAAATATACGCATTTTGGCGGTAAATATTGGCAGTATGCAGATACTTGGCAAGCTACAAATAGAGCGATTGCTCAAGTTCAAACTCAAGGCGGTGTGCTAACTACGGCAGAAATTGCTCCGCATTTATCCCATAGACAATTAATTAAGTTTACTAATGCCAATTCTCCACCTACTAATTTTAACGAGTTTGATTACTTCCTTCTCAACTTGCGTCATCCTGGATGGTCGAGCAATTCTGAATTTGCTGCGAGTTTAGTAAAAAAACTGCAACAGAAACAAGAATTTAGCTTGAAATATCAGCAAGATGATGTTTATCTGTTTAGTAGAAAGTAAGGGCTATGCAAACACGGAATCGGTTATTATTTCCGCTTAGTTTATGGTTATTAAGCCGCTTAGTTATATGCATTGCCATGCTAAAGGTTGCTCCAATACTCGCTGCGATGCCTTCTGGTGGCGCTGCGACTTTTAGCTGGAATGTTTTTGCAGCTTGGGATAGCGATTTTTATGAAAAAATTGCTATTTTTGGCTACAATAGCCCCCATTTAGTAGCTTTTTTCCCGTTATTTCCGCTGATTATTCGGGGAGTTATGGCTTTAGGTTTGCCGTTTGTAGTGGCAGGTACTTTAGTCAACAATTTAGCTTTCTTAGCTGCATTAATCTTTATTTATAACTGGGTAGCAAGCAGTTATAGTAAAAGCATTGCGCGTTGGACAATAGTTGTTTTAGCTTGGTTTCCGCTATCTATTTTTGGCACGGTAATTTACTCAGAAGGATTGTATTTATTGTTTAGTGCGGTGGCGTTACGCGCCTTCGAGCAAAAGCGCTATTGGTGGGTTGTGCTGGGAGGATCTTTAGCTACTGCAACTCGCCCCACAGGTATAGCATTAATTCCAGCGTTTTTAATTGTAGCTTGGCGAGAACGTAGAAAAGCGATCGCTTATTTTGCTAGTTTAGCTACTGGCTTGGGTGTAGTTTTTTATAGCTTGTATTGTCAAACTTATTGGCAAGATGCTTTAGCATTTATTCGCGTCCAAAAAGCTTGGCAACCAGCACAAGATTTTTACGGACAAGGTTGGCTGAAAATGTTGATGCAGATTGTTGTAGGGACAAGAAATTGGAAACACGGCGCAATTGTTGATATTTGGCATCCACTACTATTTATAGTTATTGGTGTTAGTGGATATTTGTTGTGGCGATCGCGTCTTAAACTAGGTGCTATAAATACTGGTTATAGTTTTTGCTTTTTAGCATTTGTATTATGGTTGCTTGCTGGTAATCCCTTAATTAATACAGCAATTGTATTTGGTGGTGCTTATTTGTTGTGGCACTTTCGCACTCTACTTAGCTTGACGTTAGTTGCTTATGGTATTTGTAGTTTTGCTTTGATTTTTAGTACAGGTAGAACAACCTCAGCAGAGCGCTATGTTTATGGAATTATAACTGTAGCGATCGCATTTGGCATGTTATTATCCCGCTATCCTCGCACTGGATATATAGCTACTGCTTTTTTTGGACTTTTACTTGCTCTCTACTCTATACGTTTTTCGCAACAGCTTTGGGTAGCTTAAACCTCAAATACCTGATTGCTGCTTGCTACTACTTAAGACATAAATGCTATTTTGTACTTAATATACACACAAAATTTACATATAGTAGACATTTTTTAGACAGCAACGATTTGTGTGTGTGTAAGAATATAACGGTTGTTCGCTTTATAGTCATCAAAAAACGCCTACTTAATGTCTAACTGAGAATAACTTAAGGAGTTTAGAGTTACAGCTGCTCATAATTAGAGCTAGCAACCTTTATCCAAAGTTAGGTAAAGCAAGCAAAAAGGCTTTTGAGTTATTTGTAATAACTAAGTCTGGATTAGAAGAACTATTCATAGTTCTTCTAATTGATATGAAATTGATGGCATATCTAAGTAAAGACAGTTACCAACCTGCTGATGCTGAAGCAGTCAAACCAATTTTTACTTAATATTAGTCGGGAAATACACCGCATCTTAAAACTTGGGTAAAAACTCAAAAAAACAGTTTCATTGGAGTTTAGATGGCGACACAAAGACAGAGATCGGGAGATTGAGAACTTGCCTGAGTCAAATTTAGAAAAAGCAAATGCTAAAATATCATTGAAATTGCGTAAGATTTTACGTAGTTTTATGCTTGTACCAAATAAGTTTTTAGCACTAATTACTAAAACTTCAAAACGCCTAAAAAGTAGTGTAACAATCGCCGCACTAGTGACGACGGCAATATTAGCCGGACATACAGTATCAGCACAAGTAGCGCCACCTTCTCAGCCTCTAGGTTCTTTGAAAAGCGTAGCAATTCCTGAACCTAGCAATTTAGGAGAATTTGTCAAAAACAAAACAGCAGCAATTGAACTGGGAAAATCTTTATTTTGGGATATGCAAGTTGGTAGCGATGGCTTGCAATCTTGCGCTAGCTGTCACTTTCACGCTGGAACTGATACTAGAGCCAAAAATCAGCTGCATCCTGGACCAGATACAGTTGTAGATGCAGGATTAAACTACACACTTAAGCCTGGAAATTTCCCC
>QQTW01001069.1_pt1 | contig 18687 bp, 14 predicted proteins | sample 1904831 | NCBI WGS metagenome assembly QQTW01 (sample SAMN09435610, study PRJNA476489) | Subsurface metagenome, whole genome shotgun sequencing project. | reverse complement strand
TGTATGGAAAATGCAAGAGAATTGTCTTACCAAATGATGAAAGAAATAAAAAGCGTTAAGAATAATATCCGGAGTGCCTACGAATTGCAGGTTATAAGTTACGCGCAATTTATTGGTGAAGATGCTTGGGCGGTGCAAGAGATAAATTCTGTTTTAAAAGATAACATAAAAACGATAACGGAATTTAATTCCCTACTTGATAAATTTGGGGATGAACAAGCAGTGCGCACAACACAAATAGGAGAAATACTTAAACTTTCTTCTGAAAATAGACAAGTTTTAGCACTAATTGAAAATGACGCACGCCATAGACATGAAGTGCAGATGTTGAGGATAAATGATCGTGGTCAACGTGAACGTGAACGTGAAGGTGCCTGAAAATATTGAGGCTACTGTGATTAATCAATTAATGCATAAGGTAAAGAAAGCCTTCGGCTACGTTGAAAGTGGCCCGACACCGTTGTTACGAGAATGGAAAGAAGTACAAAAACGTAAAAATGAAGTGCTTCAAAAAGTACATGACCATTTAGATGTACGTAAACAAATACGGGACTTGAAAAACATTCCAGTTGCTGATCTAGTTGGTAGTACAGCAAACTATGCTACTGATGAAAACATAAGGAAAATTGTTGACTCATTGCAAGCTAAAGCAAAAAAGTATGAAATTTCTGAGCAAACAAGGTTGTCTGATGGAAGCCATATCTGAAACATTTAGGTTTGTTAGTGTAATGTTTCGCAGGCCATTAATTTGGCAGGCGTTATTTTGCTGTGCTTTGTATGGGTGTTTCTTAGTGTTTCCTTTGGATTTACGATTACACATTATAAACGGCATAATGATAGTTATGTCGGCTACAGTTATTATTTCGTATTGGGAGTACATTAAAGCAAGCCTTGAGTCTGAAACCGCGCCGCCTTTACACCACCAAGTTGTTTTAGGTATTGCGTTGATATCTTTGTTGGGGGGCGTTGAACGGTTAGTCTTATCTATTTGGCGGTACATGGGACAACCACCTAATATACTTACAAGTGATATGTGGGGGTTCCTTGGTTTTATGTATATACTTGCGTTAGTTCTTCTTATTACACCGAGGGGGGCAATTGACGGCAAAGTACCACGGAGTAACTACACAAGGGTTTTCTTTTCGGCCTTTATTGGTATGGTTTTAGCTTCGGTTATTTATGTTTCTGTACACTATTTGCATACCTGAAAAAACATGCTACACACATATTGTGCACACCTTGTTGGTATACTAAACCAATAAGTTTTTCCTGTCAGGAGAACCAAATGTCTTTAAATGAAAGCTCGGTAAAGTTAGAAGCTGATAAGGCGCGACTTGAGCGCGTCGAGGCTGTTAAGAAGCGCCAGCAGGAAGCCACATTGGCTGTCCCTATTGTTGGTCGTACAGTTACCCCGGAGGTAACTGATCCTGATCCGGCTAAGGCCGGGCTAGAGGATAAGCGGATTGGCGAGCAAGACGTGCCGCTTGAAAAGCGTGTTGACGGTTACACCGCTGGTATTCGCCATGATCAGATGCAAGGTGTACAGTCCGCTGCGTGGACTAACGACTTGGATGAAGAGGAACTCCTAAAGGAGAACCTTAAGACTCCTATCAATGGCGCAGTTGCTGAAGAGCGTTTGTCTGAAACTTTCGTTTTAGGCGTTGATGAAGCGGCTCTCCCCGCAAGCACTCGTGCAGAAATTGAAGAGGGCAAGAAAGCCCTTGAACGTAAGGAGGCTGTGCCTGTAGCGCGGCTTGAAGCTGAAAAGCAGAGTGGGGTGGTAGATCGTACTCAACAGCCGTTGTCGTCTTCTACCCCTACTAATCCACCGCTAAAGCAAAACTCGTTACCTGTTTCTAAATCGAAGTAATTTAGAATACCCTTATAAAATAAGGGGCATTAAAAATGCCGCTAATCAAGATTGACTCTTTTGGCGGTATGGTTCCGGCAGTAGCGGATAAGTTACTGCCGGATACTTCTTCTTCAGAAGCTCGCAATGCGTGGTTATATTCTGGTGAGCTTGTTGGCCTCCCTAAATCACGCTTATTGCATGAATTAAGTTCCCCCACTGCTGGTCGCGTATTCCGTCTACCTGCTGATTATAAGCGGTCGGGGTATTTGTTTGACAGTGTGTGGATGGAGTTTGAAAACGCGGATACAGATGTTGTTCGTGCTCCTGTGTTTAACGACATTTATGATCGTTATTATTGGGCTTCGAGTGGCGGTGCACCGCGCTACAATACACGTCAGAGAATTAATAATGGTTTGCCTCCATTTATTTTGGGCGTTCCTTCTCCCGGTGATTTAGCACTTGTTGTTTTAGGTGGATCAGGTGCTAATCGCACCACATCATACGTTGTCACCTATATGACAGCGTATGATGAAGAGGGGCCCCCAAGCAACCCTGTAACGGTAACGGGGTTTGTTAATGGGAATTGGCGGTTAACTATTCCAATACCTGCTTCTAACGATGTAGGTATAAACCGCAACATTACATCTATGCGGGTGTATAAATCCCAAACCGGATCAAATGGTATTGCTGAATTTTATTTACTATATGAAGGCCCAACTGCCACTCAATACGACGATACTGCGGGTAACGCAGACATTTCTAACAGACTGGTTCTTGTGTCTACAACATGGACCGCACCCCCTGTAGACTTACAGGGGTTCATTACAATGCCAAATGGCATTGTAGCGTCCTGGCGTGAAAATGAATTGTGGTTCTCTGAACCGTATCGTCCTCACGCATGGCCTGCCGCATATGTCCACACTGTCGAATACCCCATTGTGGGTCTTGGTATCTCTAATCAATCTCTTGTCGTATGCACTCGTGGTTTTCCTGTTACTGTATCTGGAACCACGCCCTCCAATCTAAGCGCTTCTAACCTAACCAATTTTGAGCCTTGCACAGGGCGGGGTTCAATTTTGTCCGCACCGGAAGGTGTTTATTATTCTTCTCCAAATGGTCTTATCCGTGTTCGTGGTGGTAGTGCTGAAAACGTAACACGTAACCTTATTACAAAAGATAAATGGGGGAAGTATACGGGCGAAGCTCGTTTCCGTGCAGCGCGACTTGGTAATGCTTACATGGCGTTTGGGAGCGTGCAGCCGGGCGTATTTCAAGATGGTGCGTTTGATACTGGGTTTGTTACACGAGAAGATTACTCTGGCGCAACTCAAGGGATTATGATTGACCCTGATAATGAACGTGTAGCTTTTGGCCTCCTTGATAGTAGTGTACCTGTTTTTGGCTTGCAGAACGATGTTTGGTCGAGTGATGTTTTTATCTTGCGTGATGGTGCTGTACACTGGTTGGATTTAAAAAACGAATTGGCGCTACCAGAGGTAGCTTTGTGGAGGTCTAAGGTATTTCAAAGTGCCGAAGCTGAAAACTTTGGTGCTATGGAAATATTTTTTGATGTCCCTAATGGCACGCCAGCACTAAACCCAATTGAAAATGTTTCGCTTGAGCAAGAACTTGCAAATAATCAATACGGGTTAATTCGCTTATATGCTGATAAGCGCCTTATTATGACTTCTGAGCTACGCAACTCAGGAGAAGTATTTAAATTGCCTTCTGGGTTTAAAGCAGATTTTTGGCAGTTTGAATTTGAAACTCGTGTAAAAATTAAGTCTGTTGCTATGGCGGGTAGTGCCAAACAATTACGTCAAGCTTAGTTTAAAACAGAAGACATTAAATTATGGCCACGCGTTTTCCTTCTATTCCTGACCCTGCACCGGAGTTAACCTCTGTGCATCAAACGGTGTCAGCACTAAAAGAGGGGTATGAAGTATTAACAAATCAACGTGCAAACCTTAATCAACGTCGTGACATTGGTTTAAATTCGCGCGATAAAACACAACAGGTGTTATCATCCATAGTGACGTGGCAAGATTTGTTAAATTTGGGCCTTATACAAGAAAACCAAGTACCAAAATGATTATAATAAACGATCATAACCATGGGCATCAAATTGCTAAAGGTGCCGGTTTTTCATATAACCCAATTGTTGACCAATGTATCTCTAGGGAAGTGGTTGGCGATCTTGTTGGTGGTGTGGTTTATTATAACTACACCCATGCGTCTATCTGTATGCACGTTGCATCTTTTAAGCAGGGGTGGATTAATGTTGATCTGTTATGGGCAGCGTTTGATTATCCGTTTAACCAGTTAAAATGTGAACGCATATTTGCGTATGTACGCGCTGCCAACCAAAAAGCGCTTGAGTTTTGTTGTAAATTAGGCTTTAAAGGCAAAGCAGTGTTAGAAGGCGTGTACCACAACACCCCAGAAGGTAAAGGCGATCTACTAATTATGAGTATGAAGCGCCATGAATGCCGGTGGTTAAAAATAAAACCAAGTAGTTACCTTCATGGTAATAAATCAAACAAACAAGAGGCGGCATAGTAGATCATGTTTAAAAACAAAGCTCCTAAGCCGCCAGATTATAGACCTATCATTGCAGCCCAAGAACGTATGGCCAAGCAATCCGAGTTGTTTGCTAAAGAACAGTTTGAATGGGCTAAAGGCGCATACGAAAAAGACAGTAAGGTAACAAGTGCTGTTTCTGAGTCCATGCTGGCTTCTATGAAACAACAGAAAGAATGGGCAACTAAAGACCGTAAACGCTACGAAGACGTTTACCAACCCATTGAAAACGAACTTATTAAAGAAGCTAAAGATTATGCTTCTCCCCAAAAAATGAACGAGGAAGTTGGACGTGCTACAGGTGCAGTTTCTCAACAGTTTGAGCAAGCCCGTCAAAACTCACAACGTATGTTAGAGAGCTACGGGTTAAATCCAAGTTCAACACGTTACGCGGCCCTTGATATCGGCGTGCGTACAGCACAGGCAGCATCTCAAGCCGCAGCCGGTGAAGAAGCACGGCGTGCAACAGAAGCTACGCGCAGAAATTTACAAGCTCAGGCTATCGATATTGGTCGTGGTATGCCAGCACAAGCACTCAGTGCAGCGGCGGGCGGAAATAACGCTGGAACTGGTGCAGCGAGTGTAGCAAATAACGCTACACAAGTTGGTGCTTCTACTATGGGCACTGCACAAGGGTACATGGGCCAACAACAACAGGCATTGGGCTCGTGGGCAAACACTCTTAATATGGGATACCAAAATAGAATGTCCCATAACCAAGCAAGTCAACAACTTAGTCCTGTTGGGCAGCTACTTGGTATGGCTGGTGGCATGGCTATGAAAGGTTTTGGGTTTAGTGAAGGCGGTCCTGTACCTGCTGAAATGAGTCCATCGCGCGGTGCTATCCCTGATGACGTGCCAGCTAACGTGAGCGCGGGTGAATTTGTTATCCCCGAAGAAGCCGTGCGTTGGTACGGCGAGAAGCATTTCCATGGGTTAGTCGACAAAGCTAAGCAAGCTAAAACAGCAATACCTGCCCCTGCATAGATTTTTAAGGTTTTATACATATGCCAAGTTTTGGTGGTGGCCTGAACACCTTTGTGGGTGCGTTCATGGCTGGGTATCAGATGGTGGAAAGCCCTGACGAGAAAAAAGCTCGCGAGGCTGAAACTCGTTCGAAGACTGCCAAGGCTGCTGTTGATGAAGCGACCGCCGCCGAGTATGCTGACCCTGAAGCTACAGCATTGCGCAAAGAAAAACGTTCTCTCGAAGTACAAGGTATGCGAACAGATAACGCTTATAAGTCTGCCAGTATTGCCAACATGGGTAGTGACAACGCCCTGCAATCTAGGCGTTTGGCACTAGACGAGTCCCGCATCGCTGCCGATAACCGCCTTAATACAGCCCAGGCTGAAAAGCTTGAACTAGGAAATGAGAAAGAAGTAAACAAGAAAGCGCTGATCCAGCAAAATATGGATCGCATGATGCAACGTATTAAAGGTACGGGCGGCGCACTTTCTCCTGGCGCTCCTACTCCAAGTGCAGGTGTAGGCCCGCAGAGTGCAATAAGCATCGAAGGTGTTTCTGGCACCACTCCCGCCATTAACGCTCCTGTTATGGGTGTTGCTACTGACGCGGTTCGCCCAACTGCTATTCCAGCTATGCGCGTTGCTGATGCAGAAGCTCCTACAGGTGCTATCCCTACTCTTAATGCAGAAGCTATTACTTCTAGAGAAGTAGCTTCTCAAGGCGGCGAATTGCGTAATGTTTTATCTACCGCAAGGGAAGCTATTACGCCCATTGCCGGAGTTACCTCCGAAGTAACTATGGGGTCGGTAACAAAAGATTTCGCTGATCTTGGCCACGAAGCTGCCAAGCAAGGCATGATGTATGCACAGAGTGCGTTGGGCGCGGACAAAGATGAGGCCGTGCCAACACCCGAAGGTAACCCTGGCATAACCAAATTTTTGCGTGGAGAAGGCGCGGCCGATACCAAAGACGTTGAAAAAGGCAAGGCACTTGTCAACAAGATGGGTGGTGGTAACCTAAGCCCCGCTGAGCAAAGCCAGTATTTATTGTCTGCCACATGGCAGTACCACATGAATGCGGGTGAACCAGAAGAGGCCAAGAAAACGGCTGCCTCTCTCATGCAACACTATCAAGTTATGTCAAGTCAATACCTATCTGTAGCTCAGGCCGCCGCAAGTAAGGGTGATCTTGATGGTGCAGCCGAAGCCGCTGTGCGCGCTTACGGCAACATCCCTGACGGTAACGATTTATCCATTACCAAGAAGGGTGGAAAATACGAACTACAGGTAAAGGATATTGATACAGGAGAAGTAACAGTAAAGGAGTTACTTCCTCCTGAAGAATTAATGTCTACCATTATGGGTGTGTCTCCCGCCAACTTTAGCTCGTTTATTGTAGATGCCGCAGGGGCTCGTAACGAGAAGCGTCAAAACAGCCCTGCTTACTCCGCAGCTATGTCCGGTGGCGCAGTAGATATGGGCGGCATGTCGCCTGATGAAGCCAACACCTATATGCGCTACAAGAACGACAAAGGTGGCGGTAAAGGCGGGCGTGGTTCTGATAAAAACTACTCTGAATTTGCTGGCACGTATGCAACTACCGAGGACGGTGTACTTGATCCTGAGTCCGCTACAGGATGGCGCGGCGCAATTCAAAAGGTTGCTCTAAGCGGCGCTGTAGACAAACGTACTGGTAAAGTTGATACCTCGAAGGTAACTGCTTGGGCTAAGCTGTCAGAAGATACAAACCACCGAGACGCTATCGAGGCAACTGGGGCACATATTATCAATGAACTCGGATACGGCAAGGCCCCAGAACTTGTTGCGGAGTTCTTGATTAACTCAACTATGATGCCTTCTGAAAAGCCCCCTATCACTACTGAAGATATGAAGCGCGGGTATAAGGTCTATAAAGGCTCACGCATTCCGATTGACGAAGAGGTGTCGAGTGCTGTAAACATCCTTAACGAACAAGCACGGCGTGATGCACAGAAGGCCGCCGCCGCCGAAGAAACGAAGCGCCGTAGGCCATCTGGCATCCCAATGCTAAAAGAAGACCAACCCTACCTGGGTAGCGCCCTCTAATACAAAAAATTAAGGGTAAAAACTAAATGGCTTTCATCCTTGAACCCGTAGGCCAGAACAACTCTCGTCTGGCCACCGAAGACGACAACGCGGTCGGGTGGGAGGATTGGGGGCGTGCTGCTTTATCCGGTGCAGCGGAAGGTGTTGTCGGGTCTGCTGCTGGCGCGGCTGAATATTTAACTGGTGGCGCTATTGGAGGCGACACTCGCCGTGCAGCTAGTGAGTATGCTGAAGATGTGCGTGGTGGGATGAGTCCGCGTGCTCGCACTGCACTGCAAGCATCTTTTATTCCAGGTGAAGGAGAGTCCGGTGTTCTTGAAGAAGGTATCGGTAGAAGCCTTGCCCTTAAGGCTATGGGCATGTTACCGCAACTTGCTTCCGCTGTTATTCCTGGTGGCATTGCTGCTCGCGTTGCAACCGTCCTCGGGGCCTCACGCGCTGGTGCTACTGTTGCTGCTATCGGTGCAGCTAGAGCTTCTGAAGCAACCTTGGCCGCTGGCGATGTGGCGTCTACTATATACCAGACCGTTGAGGGATACAGCGACCAAGAACTGAAAGACCTATCTCCGGCTTATGCGGCGTACCTTAATATGGGGTATGCGCCAAAAGAAGCCCGAGACCGCTACATGCGAGATGTAGACAACTACGCGCCCTTGGTGGCCGCTGGTGTAACATCGCTTATGGGCGGCGTTGAGAGCCAGCTTGCTACCAAGTTTGTGAAAGGCGCTATCCCCACCCAGAGTATTTTGAAGGGGGCAAGACGCGGTGCAATTGCAGAGGGCACACAAGAATTTGCTCAAGAAGGTACTGGTTCACTTGCAACTAACGCTGCACTAGCCGCAAACAACCTCGATGATTTCTCTTGGCGTGAAGTATTAAGCGCTGCTGTTGAAGGCGGTGTGATGGGGGGTGCGTTAGGTGGCGCTGCTGGTGCAGCCTCCAATGCCCGTATGCCAACTAGGGTTCCTTCTCCTGTTCCCGGTGTAGAACCCAACACACCAAGCGTGCCTGCTCGCACTGGAGAAGCTATGGCACCTGTACCGGCAGAGGCTAGTTCCCCTGGCGGTGCTCCTAATTCCCCGCCTATTATGGCAGATACCCCACCTAACCCGCAGAATGCGCCAACTATAGTTGGTGCCCGCAATCAAAGAAAAGCTAAGCGGGTTATCCCTGCACAGGTTACTCCTGTTGCGGAGAACACTCCTGTTGCGGCTGATCAAGCAGTTTCGCTGGCAGCCAGTACACCTTCCCCTATATCCTCTATTGCACCCCCCATTATAGACACCCCCCAGGTGTCTCAGAACAGCCCCGTGGTGGGCGTTTCTACTATCCCGGTACCCATACAGCCCCCTGCCCCTCAGGCCGCTCCTGCGGCCTCCCAAACTGTTTTAGAGGGGGCACCTACACTAGCGCCTATTGCTCCTGCTACTCCTTCTGTTGTTACCTCTCCCGAAGTTACCCCCGAGGTAACAACACCTACTCCGCCCCCCGCCGCCAAGGGACCACGCATCCTTGAAGATCAATCTATACCTGAGTCAGTACGGGCCAAAATCAGAGAAGCTCAAGTTAAACAAGCTGAACAGGTCAAATCTGACTTGAAGGCAGACGCACGCCGCGAAGAAGGGCCTAAGCCAAAGAACGCCACCAAGGCTGAGCGCATCAAGCGCACCCAAGAGAACACACTTGCGGATGAAGTTGTAACTGAGTTCACGCCTTCAGAAGTTGAACGCAACTACGTTGGAAACACAGGGCGTGCATCGGCGGCGCGCGGTGCTATCCTTGCGCGTGCTAAAAACATGGTTGCGCGTGCAGAAGAGAAGGGCTTTAAGGTCCCTAATGTTATCGCGGAAAGCCTTGATCCCGAGATGGCGCGCAACGATAACACGTTGATACTCTCTGAGGCGCGCGCACTCACGAAGGTTAAGAAGCCAACAGAAGAGGATTTCTCAAGGTTTTATTTACGCGAAGCCATGATCCGTTCTGGCAAGGCGCAAGGAGCGCGCGCGGAGCGCCGTGCAGAAGGTGAAGCCAAGAAGCGTGTAGGGCAGAAAAATGTTGAGACTGTTGGAGTAATTGATGCGGCTACCACACAGGATAGTGAAGCTTCAGGTATTCCCGCTGTTAACAAGGAGGACGTTACTACGGCAGTGGTCCGTAGTTCCAAAGGTGCGGTACGCGATACGCGCTCAGAAGAACAACCCGGATCAGAGGTACGTAAGCCGAAACTATCAGAGGAAGATAAGGCGCGCATTCTTGGATTTGCCAACAAAACCACTAAACCTATTCAAGGGGTGACAAAAGGTGTCGCATCTTCCCCTACTGTTACCACGCCTTCAGTTACCTCGAAGGTAACTGAAGGCGTGGTAACTAAACCCACTCTTACCCCAACAATTAAAGCAAAGATTAATGCCGCCGCTAAACAAGTTGAGCGTAATCCGACCGATGCGCAGGTTGAGGCTGGTAATTATGCTAAGGGGCACTTTAGTTACAATGGCCTAAACATTGCTATTGAGACGCCTAAAGGTGCAATGCGCCGTAGTAAAGAGCGCGACGAAGACGGTAAGCCCACATGGGAAGTAAAGCTCCCCGCACACTACGGATATATCAAAGGCACCGAAGGCGCTGATAATGACCCCGTAGATATCTACATGGGGCCGACGCCTAACTCCGATACAGTGTTTATTATTGACCAGAAAGACGCTGATAGTGGACGTTTCGACGAACACAAGGTTATGCTTGGTTTTGCCAATGCGCGTGCCGCCATTGAGACCTATATGGATGGGTTCTCGGATGGACGCGGATCGGAGCGGTTTAGCGATGTAACAGTTAAAACCATTCCTGAGTTTAAGGAATGGTTAAATGCGCGTAAAGCTACCAAGCAAGAAGCAGGCGCTACTGTTGATGCGGCGGTACTAGCAGATATTAGTTCTGACGCGCCTATTGGTGAAGCTAACTATATAAACGATGCGCCAATTTTAGATGTTGGTTACTCAGATACGGGGTACACAAGCACTAATCTTGATGGCACCACTATTATCCGTGGCACAAGAGGCAACGGACGTGCCATTGAGACTTCTAACGTGCGGGAGTTGTTCAACGATATTTTGACACCTGACAAGGTTAAAGGGCGTGGCATTACACCGTTATTCCCTGTACTACGTCAAAAGTTATTGGCGGCTGTACCGGATGTGCCTATTCATACTATGTCACAGGCCGATATACAGACGATGCGAGGTGACCCACGCCAAGCACTTGGGTTCTATAACATGCTCAATGATTACATTGTCATTGACGAACGTGTGTTTAACAACCCCGAGCAAGCAGTCCATGTGCTACTGCACGAGATTACGCACGCGGCAACCATAGATAAAATCCGCAAGGACCCAAACGTTAAGGCTTGGGTCCGCACACTTATGGATGAAGTGGTGGCGTTTGATCCCGTCATTGCAAAGGCGCGCGGTACTCAGTATGGCATGACTAGTGAAGTAGAATTCATTGCAGAGGCAATGAGCAACGTCGAACTACAGAATGTTTTAAAGCAAATACCTCTTAACGAAGATTTATCTAGCCAACTCAACATTAAGGATTGGCGCAAACTCACCACATGGGACGGGTTCGTAGAGTGGGTTAGGCAAGCGTTAGGTGTGCCAAAGGCTGGCGTGTCGATGTTAGAAGGCGTGGTCAGCCTAACTGAACGCATCATGTATGACCGTGACCGCGAGGGTGGAAATCTTTACGCTGACCGTCAAGCTGACATGCGCCGCAATCGTGCCCGTGCAGAAGCGCTCATGGCTCGTAGAACTACTCCTACTAGCACTCCCACTAATAGTGCTACTCAAGACGTAGATGCTCCTATGTTGGGTGGTTACCTTCAAGGTAATCGAGAAGGCAACACTAATACCCAAAACCAAGTAACATCGCCGCGCGCATTGGGGTTACGCACACTCGACCAGATCGTGCAGTTAGGTAACCGTTTTTTTGAAGGTTTTAATCCTTTACGCCCCATCGTAGATATCGTGGAGCAAATCAGAACTTCTGCGAGCAAGTATCTCCGTGCATCCGAACCGTTACTTCGTGATATGCACGCACTTGAGAAGCGGTTCTCCAAAGAGATAATAGAGGTAAATGGCAAGCCTAGCACTCAATGGCAGGAGTTCACATCACTCGTGCATGATGAAACCATGGCGGGTGTATTTGCCGATCAAGAGCTAACCAAACAAAAGCATTTAGGTCAAAACCGTATGAGTAGTGAGTGGAGCAAGGCCCAACATGAAGGTCTAGCTGCACGCTATACGAGGCTACCTAAAGAACTCAAAGATATGCGCGCCCGTGCTATGGAGTTTTACACGGCACAGCAGAACGATATGTCGTATAAGATAATAAATAACAAGCTTTTAAAGGTGCTTGATATTCAAGATGATGCACTGGCTTCAAGAGTTCACAATAATACACTTACTCAGGACGACAAAAATCGTTTGGGTGACATGTATACATTCGTTGTGCAAGCAACGGAGCTAAGCAAAATTGATGGGCCGTACTTTCCCTTGATGCGTCACGGTGAGTACGTGGTGCAAGCGCGTTATAGGGTAACCCCACCCACGGGTACAGGAGTTAACAAAATATCCGATAACACCTACGACTTCGACGATAAAAAAGAAGCCATTGCATGGGCTAAGAAGCAAACCACGCGCCCTAACATTCAGTCGGTTTATGTTGACCCTACAACTGGTTCTGAGTTCTTCGAGGAACTACAGGATAATGGAACACTAGAAGAGACCAAAGTAACGTCTCAGGACGTGGCCGGTGTAAAGCGTATCCGCGTCACTGTACAAGATCGACATGTGGAGTTCTTTAGAACCGCCAAGGAAGCGCAAGATGCAGCCGGTTACCTCGAAGGTAACGCGAGCTTTGCAGAGGTGCGCGGTGTAGAGCAGCGCAAATTTGAACGTGCAGATCGTGTACAAGACATGGCATCTTCGCAAATGGAGGGGTTACTTGGGGCTTTGTCCAAACGCGAAGGTTACAAGCGCATGTCGGCTGGCCAGCAATTTGAAATGCGCAGGCTCCTAACTGAAGCGTCTGTGCGCTTTATGGGGTCTACCCGTATCCAGAGCAAGCGTCTGCCACGTACATATGTGGAGGGTGCGAGCAAAGACTTAACCCTCAATACACAAATTTATTCTCAAAGCACGAGTAATTACCTCGCACGTTTGGATCATGCCCCTGCTTTAGAAGCAGCCATTGCCAACGCCGTGAATAGTTCTAAGAGCGATAACTACGCCAAGAACACGTCGCTTGGGAGAAGCGCACTCATTAAAGAGGTACAGACCCGTGTAGAGGGAGCAAGCGCGTTTGAGAGCCCTGGGGCGTTCAATGGTTGGGGACAGAGAGTACTTAGCCTCTCTATGTTGTCCCATCTGGCAAGCCCTGCTTATAGCATGGTCAACGCCATGGGACCTGCTATGGTGACACTGCCCAGCATCGCTTCACGGTTTGGGACTGGTCGTGCCGCTGGCATGATGATTAAGGCATATGACGATATCGGTGGGTTCAGTACTGTAAAAGCCGGTGCACGTAATACCGTTGCTAACGTTAGAGTTCCCGGCACCACGGGTTCTTATGTCAACGATATACGGGCACGCCTTAAGGAGCCGCGTGAGAAACAACTTATCGATTACCTCTCTGAGCGTGGAACCATTGACCCGGATGCTGGCCTAGAGATCGGGCGTGTCATTCAGAATGCCGATGGGCTAGCGGGGCGCGTAGATGTCGGGTTGTATTACCTGGAGGGCATATCCCGGCAGATGCCGCAGGCGGTAGAAGCAATCAACCGCTCTGTGTCGGCTGTGGCGGCTTATCGTCTAGAGTACGCTCGCACGGGTGACCATGAAGCGTCTATGGTCTACGCCCAAGAAGTCACGAACATGACCCAAGGGCTGTACTCGCACACCAACGCGCCACCTGTGTTTAACCACCCTATTGCTAGGCTTGCCCTTCAGTTTAAGAAATACGGCCAGCTTATATATGGAATGATTGGTCATAACATTGGCCAAGCGTTTAATGGTGCTACGCCCGAGGCACGCCGCGAAGCGATAAAAACCTTGGCCTTTATGGCGGTAACCCATGGCGCTATGGCGGGTGCATTAGGCTTGCCGACCGAGCCTATTAAGTGGTTAGTCATCGGTGCCAACCAAGCGGGCCTGACCGACTTTACATGGTCAGACGTGGAGAATTACGAGCGTTCTATGTTGAGTAACCTCCTTGGTAACAATCTTGGGGAAATCGCTGCACGCGGCCTCCCCCGTGCAGTTGGCCTTGATTTGTCATCGAGGGTTGGCATTGCAGACGTGTTTACATTTGGAGAGCCACGCTCCGACAAGCCACAAGATTTGTCGGCATTTATCGCTGATACCATTATCGGTGCACCGGGTGGCATGGCACTAGATACTATTGAGGGGGCAAACAAGCTCTTTACAGGCGACATAAGCGGTGCCGCCCAAAAACTTATCCCCCTCAAGATTATTAAAGACTCCATTGCGGGGTACAAACTTGCAACTGAGGGCAAGCGTAGTGCAGCGAGGTATCAGTCCCAGGACCCGCAGGGGGCAGTGAGCGGGCTTGTGAAGGCAGCGGGTTTAACCACGGGAGCAACCGCTGAAAACCGCGAACGTAGGTCGTATTTTTATGGTGCACAAGCACGTAACACCGCAGATAGAAGTGACTTAATGCGGCAGTATAACGAGGCTTCGTCTAGTGAGCGTGGGCAGTTGTGGGGGAAGATCGCAACGTGGAACAAGAACCGCCCCAAAGATCAGCGCCTAACCCGTGCAGAGCTTGAGAGTTACAAGAAGCGTCGCCAAAACGAGACCAAGAACAATAAAGTGGTTAACGGTTTCAAACTTGGCCGACGTGATCAAAGTCTGTACAAAGACACTGAAGAGACATATAACGTGCGTTAGGTTAGTGCGAACCATAATGCGGTCAGCATAATAACAATTGCTATTAAAGATAATCCTGGTAAATTCATAAATCACCTATCAAAGTTACCTTGGTGGTAACAGGAGTTTGTTATGTCGGGTAAGTCAGGTAAACGCGATCCGGTTTCGCACCGTACGCCAGAACAAATACGAAAACAAGTGGAGGGCTACAACGCCCGTCCTGAGAATGTCGCTAAGCGTGTAAAGAACAACCAAGCGCGCGACAAGATGATGGATGCGGGTCGTGTGAAGAAGGGGGATGGCAAGGACGTTGACCATATCACCCCCCTCCGTCATGGCGGTGGAAACTCGGATAAGAATCTCAGAGTGATTTCTAAGAGTCGCAACCGTGGGTGGGCTGACGGTAAAGTCTAGAGCGTAAGCTTTTTCTTGTTGGCCCCTTAAGCTTCCTCTGCATTTCAGCAGTTATACCTGAGGTCCTTAACTCGGTCCTAACTGTGTTTTCGTGCATATCAAGCACATGCCCTATCTCAACTAAATTTGTCATACCTAATATAAATAACCTCACTACATACGGGCGCTTATCGTGTCCGTACTTGTGTAGTGGGGTTATTCCTTTTCTGTAGCGTTTTATGGCTGAAAGTAACGTTTTAGGGTTAATATCATTCTCTCTGGCGGTTTGTGAGAAATCTTTACCTTTAGTTTTTTCCCGGATGGCTTCTTCTATTAAAGCCAGGGTAACGACAATGTTTCGGGACACTCGATAATATCCTTACCCAAGTTCCTTAACGATCATCCCTTTGATTTTGCCTTCAGGTGTAATCTCTAAAACAAGATCAGACCCACAAAAATCTTTGGCTTGGTTTATAAGTTTAATTGCGTCCCCAAGTTGCTGTAACGACGGTTGTTTAGCAGGTGGGTTCATAACATGAACTTTACTTGTTTTACCTTTACGTGGGCGCGGGCCATATGGCGTATAAGGTTGTAATGGTACTTCGAACACAACACCGTTGCCATTCCATTGTGGTTCGCTTAACGCTTTGCTTTTACCGAATGTTTGGTTTCCTTTAGAGTCCTCCGGCGATTGGTTTATCCGCCAAGGGTTTGTAGTTTGGCCGGAACGTGAAATATATTGGCCTTCAGGGTGCACTAGTATACTTATTGTTGCTTTGTTATCACTAATAATTTTAGAATATGTTTTAAATAAATCCCCCATAGATCGAAGCTTATCAGCTTCTTCGTCACTTAAGTAAGTATTAACAATTGCTTTAGTTTTATCTTTTGTGTATGGGTAACATGCAAATGATGCCATTAGTTTACCCTCCATATATTCTAGAAGTTAATTCTTTCTTAGTTGCAAGGGCTTGTTCTTTAGTTGCAAAGTAATGTTTATGTAATCTACCTGACACTAACAATACTTCAAAATACCAATCCCCTTTTCTTGGTTCTTCGTATTCTACAGGCGTTATACCCTCAATATATTTATCTGTTATACTATGGTTGTTTTTTATTTCACCAGATACGGCTTCATCTTCTGTTGCTCCTGTATCCATACGCTCCTGCTCCACTTGTGGTCTACGTTTAAAGTTAAATATCTTTGCGAACAAAACCGTCCCCTTTCATATAAAAGTGTTGCATACTCTCTACCGCCCCGTTGTGTAGGGCGGTCTCTAGAATTAGTTACCACCAAGGTAACTCCTCTACATTTACACTACACATCAATGTAATCTATATGATGAGTGTGATCCAAATTCATCTCGATAACATACTCCACAATATTAGAGAACCTTGTGCCTGCCCCAAGACGAGCTTTGGTTACGCGAGCGCCAAGCTCTGTGCCCATGGCCTTGATAAACCCATGGGGGCTAAGGTTCTTGGTCGCCAACCATTCTGTAAAATGGCTCTGACTTACACGAATTAATTTATCGTCTTTGCCCACGTGTACGTAGATCGCATCGAGGCGGTTCGCGTCTCCTTGAACAGTAATCGAACCAGAAGGAGGACGGCCAGCACCCACATGGATATGGTTGGTAACGAGAGTATTGCGCCCACGAGTGGATGCGAGGTAACTCGCAAATATGTTCGAAACATTCGTCACTTCCTTCATATCAGTGATGGACGACTTACGCTCTTTACGCATATCTTCTAAAGTTACAAACAAAAACTCTTTGAGTGCCCCTTGGTCAATGTTTGTAAAGCCCTGGTCGTTGGCGTAACGTGCGCCCATAAGCAAACAAGTTATGAGGGCCGTCCAAAACCGTTCCTCTCCCGTGGCCGAAACCTCATTATTTATATCCATATGGAGTTCACTAATATCCTTCTCGATATCCTTGAAGTTTGCCCCTAAAAATTGCGCATATTTGTGGCCCACGTTCCCATTGTTAGTCTTAAGCTTCCCGACCATGCGGGACGCATCGGAAATTGCAATGATACCTTTTTGAGGCGGTTGCACCTCGTATTCAAACACACGATACAAACCCGCCGTAGTTGACTTTGTGCTACGGGTAACCGCATCCAAAAGGCTCTCGTTGGACGCAGTGACAAGCATTGTCTGCCATGTACCACTTTTACGGTGTTGGGCTTGCTGAGTAAGCCTTGTTTTTTCTTTGCCACCTGTTAGCTGAAACACTAGCTGCACCATCTGCTTAGTATGTTCAGCAGATTTCAACTCATCCCAATACATAGGCAATGATCGTAGTTCGCCGATTTTCTTAAGCACACTGTTAAGTGTGTCGCTCAACCCCTGCATACCTGTGGTTGGATGCCCCCATACAGCCAAAGCCGTCTGCATGGCGGTGCTCTTGCCGATGCCCGATCCCGGACTATATGTGCTCATGATCACACCTTCTTGGTGTGTAAACCGAACAAGCGGCGCTGCAAATGCAGATGCAATAATTGCATTCAACGCAGGGCGCTCTTGATCAGTAATCATCGCAGCGGCTTCAATCCAGGGACCAATGGCACCTACAGGTGTATAGTTCCTAGCGGTGACCGGATCAGCGGGTGGCGCGCTACGGTCACCCGTCTCGTGCCATAGCCTAGAGTTATACACAAACCCTTCAAGTTTGCCGTCATTCTCGTTCCATCCGAATGGGGCTGTGTCGAGCACTCCGCCATTAATGGTTTTGAGGTTATCAATCCAACCCACGAAAAACTCCGTTATTGAAGGTGCCATTTTATCATGCAGCATGTATCCTTGGCTCTGTAGGATTTTGCGCATCTCTGCACTTCCTACAACGTCCAACGGTATACTGATATGTTGTAAACGATCTGTGACGGTTGTAAAATTAAGCGTCCATGGAGAGCGCGTCAGCCACGGCTCAATCATCGGATAATTACAAAGCCTAAGTTTAAGTGTACTCCCGTCTTCTTGTATAATATGTTTAAGGATATAACCGTTCGGGTCGCGCTCAAACCCTTTCGGCATGTCGTTCATTACCTTTGTGGTAACAAGTGCCTGGGTGAATTGAGCAACAACCTTTGGGCTTAGGTTTTGAGTTGGTGTTTGCGGTGCAGATGTAATGGTTGGGGTAGCAACTTGCCCAACCCTTAACCCAAAGTGAAAGGGTGTTTTTCCTTCAGGAAGATGTTTGCACCCCTTGCAGAGGGTAGACCCTTGCATATGGATAGTTTGACAGGTAGGCCATCCAAGCCCAAGATTTTCACGCTCCCTAACTTTTCGGTCATATAGTTCGTCCGTGCTCTCGGTAGAATATCCCGGATGCTTATTCGCCATAAGATGCGCTGCTTGGCGACCACCCTGTATGAACGTGCTCGCCAGTGTGGTTAAGTTCCACAACGGGTTATTAAAATCTTTGCCGCCTGACACACACGCCTTATAAAGAAAAGGGCATTCGGGGAGCACCGACTTCAAGATAATTGGGTCGTCTCTGTAGCTTGTGTCTATCCCAGCAGATAGGTCACTGGTGCCCTGTAAAGGCCCTCTAGGTGGCAGGTCTGGTGTCCCGGTAGGGGTATAGGGGACAGCCACGAGATAGGGCTGTAGGGGCTCCGCTAGCCGTTCTAGGAGGTAGTCACCCTCCATGGGCTTACCTGTAATGACAACAGGTCTAGGTCGATCAAGTTTGTGGTTAAAAGTATTAGGGATACGCATAACGCGGGCAGCGTCAACACTACATCCGCTATCGCATTTTAGACCGAGTGTTTTTGTGGCGTTGGCCAGTGCACGGGCAAGTGGCAACCACTGCTGGGTTGGGATAGCTTCAACAAGCGTCCAGTAAACATGCCACCCCCCACCCGAATG
>QQTW01001068.1_pt1 | contig 18696 bp, 13 predicted proteins | sample 1904831 | NCBI WGS metagenome assembly QQTW01 (sample SAMN09435610, study PRJNA476489) | Subsurface metagenome, whole genome shotgun sequencing project. | reverse complement strand
AACAAATCTAAAACTGGTTGAGTAATGGTTTCCACCAAAGCTGAATCCAATAAGTGTTGAATTTAAACAAAGAGTCAGTATCGACCCACATTTAGGCAAATCGGGTTTGCTTATATAATTTTGAAAGATAGGCTAAAAATGCTGTCCTAAACAACAGTCAGCAGAAAGAGAATCTATCTACTCCTCCCTACTGGTGTAATGTGTCTTTAAGTTTGCCTCGTTCTGGTTATACTTTACCTGTTTTTGCTTGTGCGGCGGCGATCGCCGCATTGCAGTGGTTGCAAAATCGGACAGTTTGCCAAACTATACCTGTCGATCTAATAATTCCAGAGCAAATTGTAGACATTGCGATCGACCAAGTAGCCGGATTACAGCCAAATATGGCTTTAGCAATTACTCGCAGCGATCCTGGCGATAACTTAGATTTGACGCGCAACACGCCTATTTGGGCTTTAGTAGAATTAGTAGAATCATCCACCCAGCCTCTGACAATTATTGGCGGTGAAGGGCTAGGACACAAGTTAAATGGCGATCCGGCGATTTATAGTTACGCTCAACAACTATTGCAAGTAAATTTGCTGCGGCGATTAAAACCAACGGAATATATTAAATTAACAATTATTCTTCCTGAAGGTAGAGCTTTAGCTGCACGCACTTCTAACGCGGCTTTCGGAGTGTTAGAAGGGCTTTCTTTACTCGGTACAACGGGAATTTCTCAAGCCCTAAGCGCCCCCGGACAGTTGGATGCTTGTATCGAACAAGTGCGCGTTAAAGCAAAATCTGCCGAGCTATTAGTATTTTGTATCGGCGAAAATGGCTTAGATTTAGCACAAAAGTTAGGAATTAATCCTCAACAATTAGTCAAAACTGCTAACTGGTTAGGTTCGCTATTGGTAGAAGCGGCGCGTCAAGAAGTTAAAGCAATTTTATTGTTTGGTTATCATGGTAAACTCGTAAAACTTGCTGGGGGAATTTTTCATACCCACCATCATTTAGCCGATGGGCGCTTAGAAATTTTGACGGCTCATGCTGCCCAAATAGGTATACCAACCCCTGTATTACAAAATCTATTTAATAGTTCTACTACCGAATCTGCCCTGCAATATTTGCAAAAAGTAGATACAACAACCGGAAGTAATTGGGTTAGTATGCTTTACAATGCGATCGCCTCTCGCATCGACTCGCGCTCTACAGAATATATATTCAAGCTGACAAGTCGCCAGGTTTTGATAGGCTCTATCCTGTTTGACCGCGATCGCACTATCATTGTTAAAAGCCAAACTGCGATCGCACTGCTCTCCCAGTTGTGTTAACTTAATAGTCATAAATTGTATTACCAATAAATAAGTTTTTAAGTATCTATCTATGGGTGAGCAATGGCTAATTAGCTCTACCCAAAAATTTATCTATTTAGACATCCACTACTTGCAATTAATAGGAATAAATTAAGTGGTACAGACAGAAACTTTGCCGCAAAATGAAGAATTGACGCAGTTAAATCGCCAAATGATTGCGATTTTAGACTTTGGCTCTCAGTATTCCGAGCTAATTGCCCGCAGAATTAGGGAAACTCAAGTATATTCCGAAGTTTTATCTTACCGCACCACCGCCGAACAGTTGCGCCAAATAAATCCGAAAGGCATCATTCTCTCTGGTGGCCCAAGTTCGGTATATACTCCCAACGCTCCCGAATGCGATCCCCAAATTTGGCACTTGGGGATTCCGGTTTTAGGGGTATGCTACGGAATGCAACTTATGGTCAAGCAACTAGGAGGTAACGTACAACCTGCCGAGCGTAAAGAGTACGGGAAAGCCTCCTTATTAATTGACGATCCTACCGACTTACTAACTAATGTCGAAGAAGGGACAACTATGTGGATGAGTCACGGCGACTCCTGCGCTCAGTTACCCCCAGGCTTTGAAGTGCTGGCGCATACAGAAAATACTCCTTGCGCGGCGATCGCAAATTACGACCAAAAACTCTACGGCGTGCAATTTCACCCGGAAGTAGTGCATTCGGTGGGGGGACTTGCGTTAATTCGCAACTTTGTTTACCACATTTGCGAATGCGAACCAACCTGGACAACCGCCGCTTTTGTGGAAGAAGCAATTAGAGAAATTCGCGCTCAAGTGAGCGATAAACGAGTGCTACTCGCCCTATCTGGGGGAGTCGATTCGTCAACGTTGGCATTTTTGCTTCATAAAGCTATTGGAAATCGCTTAACTTGCGTATTTATCGACCAAGGCTTTATGCGGAAATTAGAGCCAGAGCGGTTAGTGAAGTTGTTTCAAGAGCAGTTTCATATTCCAGTCGAGTATGTAGACGCGCGCGATCGCTTTTTGGCATTAGTGGCGGGTGTCACCGATCCCGAAGAAAAACGCCGCCTAATCGGACACGAATTTATCCAAGTATTTGAAGAAGCATCCAAAAACCTCGGCCCTTTTGATTACTTAGCTCAAGGTACGCTTTACCCTGACGTAATTGAATCTGCCGATACAAATGTCGATCCCAAAACTGGCGAACGAGTAGCCGTAAAAATTAAAAGCCATCACAATGTAGGCGGCTTACCCAAAGACTTACGTTTTAAGCTCGTAGAACCCCTCCGCAAGCTATTTAAAGATGAAGTCCGCAAAGTCGGACGACAAATAGGTTTACCCGAAGAAATCGTTTTGCGCCAGCCTTTTCCGGGGCCTGGTTTAGCAATTCGGATTTTGGGAGAAATTACCGCCGAACGCTTAGAAATACTGCGAGAAGCCGATCTAATCGTCCGTCAAGAAATCAACCGCCGGGGAATTTATCACGACTTTTGGCAGGCTTTCGCCGTACTATTACCTATTCGCAGTGTAGGCGTAATGGGCGACCAGCGCACCTACGCTTATCCGATAGTTTTACGTTTAGTATCGAGCGAAGATGGCATGACCGCCGATTGGGCGCGAGTTCCTTACGATGTATTAGAGGCAATATCCAACCGGATTGTCAACGAAGTTGCCGGAGTAAATCGGGTAGTTTACGATATTACCTCCAAGCCCCCAGGAACTATCGAATGGGAGTAAGTTTACATAGACACCTTTTTTAGCAGCAAAGGAGCGATATCTTGGATGGGCAAAACGTGTTGAGCAACTCCAAGAGAAATCGCTTCCGAGGGCATTCCAAATACTACACAAGTTTTTTCATCTTGAGCAATTGTAATTCCTCCAGCTTGAGCAATAGCTTGCATTCCTGCTGCTCCATCTTTACCCATTCCTGTTAATAAAATACTCATAGCTGCTCTGCCATAAAACCTAGCAACCGACCTAAAACTAACTGTTACCGAAGGACAATGACCGTCTACAGGTAAGGCCGAACCATAAATAAATTTACCTTGAGCATCTATTTCTAAATGATTATTGTCTGGAGCAAAATACACCGTTCCTGGAGCGGGCAAGTCGCCAACTTGAGCAATTTTTAATTTAACTTTACACTCCGAGTCTAGCCAATCTACTAATCCCTGCAAAAAACCTTTGCTGATATGCTGAGTACAAATTACAGGGACAGGTAAATTCGCTGGAAGTTGAGCGATAATTTTGTGCAGAGCTTGGGGACCGCCAGTAGAAGCGCCAATCGCAACTGCTCTAATTGTTCTTGTAATATCACTAGGAAAAGCAAAATTATTAGCTGAACTAGGATCGACGGGGGGAGTTTGTCGCTTAGTAAATACGGTAACTCCAGAGAGAATTTTAATTTTATTAATCAAGTCGCGTTTAACTTGTTCGTAATCTGAAGCTAGTCCCGTATTTGGCTTAGGAAAAACATCTACTGCCCCTGCTTGCAAAAGCTCAAAAATAGTATTGGTATCCTCTTTTTGTACGGAAGTACTAACGACTAAAATTGGACGAGGATGATTTGCCATTACTTGTTTAGTAAGTTCCAAGCCATCCATTTCTTTCATATGTAAATCCGTACAAATTACTTTAGGCTGCAATTTGGGAATTAAGTCTATTGCTTCTTTGCCATTACAAGCTTTACCTACAACTTTGATATCAGGAGAAGATGCAAGCAACCTATCGAGAATTTCTAAAGCGACTGGAGAGTCTTCTACTAATAAAACGGATATGGGATTTGGCATTTAGATTAGTCTCTTGATAGTATCTAAAAGTAATTTTTGCTCAAAGTTGCCTTTAGTTAAGTAAGCATTTGCGCCAGCATCAGCACCTCTTTTTCTATCATCTTCAGAAGCAAGAGTAGTTACTAAAATAATCGGCAGTTCGGAGTATTCTTTTTGTTGACGAATTTTTGCAGTTAGCGATAACCCGTCCAGATTAGGCATTTGCACATCGGACACTACCGCATCAAAATTTCGTGATTTTAATTTATTAAAACCATCTAATCCATCTACGGCGGCTGTTACATCGTACCCCGCACCTTCCAAAATGCGTTTGACTTGAGTACGAATTGTAATAGAATCTTCCACGAGCAAAATTGCAGGTTTTTCTACTCGTTGAAGAAACTGCTGCGAAACCGTACCATTTACAGTTCTTTTTTGCACAGACTTAAGCAAGTCTTGGGGATTAAGAATCATACATACCTCCCCCGTACCTAAAATCGTTGCTCCCGAAACATTCCGCACCCGCTCAAGCAACTTACTTTGCGGCTTTAAAACTACATTTTGTTGGTCAAGTAAAGCATCTACCAATAGTCCCAAGCGCTCCGTACCTACTTGCAGCACGATACAAGGAAGCATTTTCGCTGTAGAATCGGCGGCTTTGGGGGAAGTAGGGATAGTTAATGGTAATTGCAATAAATCTGTTAACCAAGCTACGGATACTGGTTGATGATCTAACACAATTGTTTGACAGCCACCGGTTGCGAAAATCTCGCTACGAGCGACAAGTAGCGTAGTCTGTACCGAGTCTACGGGAATTGCATAGGAAACACTATTAACTTCAACAATTAAAACGTGAGTAGTAGTGAGAGTAGTATTAAGCTGTAACTTGAAGGTACATCCCAAGCCAGGAGTAGATTCAACAGCGATCGCTCCTTTAAGTTGCTCGACTTTAGCGCGTACTACATCTAAGCCAATACCTCTACCGGAAAGCTCGGTAATCTCGGTGCGCGTCGAAAATCCGGGCGCAAAAATCAACGCCTGAATTTGACTTGTAGACATTTTTGCAAGTTCTTCCGCAGAACAAACTCCCCGGCGTAAAGCTGTACGTTTAATGCTTTCTGTATCTAGTCCGCGTCCATCATCAACTATTTCAATCCCGATACTATTTGCCGAGTAATAACCCCGGAGGCGAATTGTAGCCGTTGACGGCTTGCCCGATTGCTCCCTTTCTTGGGGGGTTTCAATGCCATGATCGATGGAGTTACGAATCATGTGCATCAGTGGGTCTTTCATTTCCTCTAAAATGCGTTTATCGGCGGTAGTATCTCCACCTTCAATCACTAAATTTATTTGTTTACCTTGTTGACTTGCCAAATCCCTCACCATGCGAGGAAATAAATTAAATACTGTAGATAAAGGCAAAAGCCGTAACGTGCGAATACCCGATTCTAATTCATTAGCAACAAGTTCGAGTCTAGCAGTATCTTCGTAAGCTTGGCTTTTTAAGCGGTTAATTAAAAGTCCCAAGCGATCTAGGCGTTGTTCTAAGCGATTGTGAAAATCTAATTGCTGGTGAGAACTAGAATTAGTGGAAGTCTTTTCCATATTATCTAGCGCCAAACGCTGCACGAAAGCCTCGCGACTCCATTCGTCAAAAAGGGTAATTATTTCCTCAATTTCTGTGAGGTGGTAAGCAATGCGAAGCTTGGTAACAGCTAGTTCCCCTGCTTGGGTCATTAAAGTATCGAGCTTTTGGGGTTCGACGCGGATTGTCTCAATTTGATAGGTAGTGTCGCTCGTCGCTGCTACCTCTTGACTGGGAATATCTGGCGCTGATGGTTCGCTAGAGGCTAAATCGGGGAATAGGTCGTCAACTTCGCTTTGGGCGGTAGGATCGGAGAATAGATCGACTTCGTTATTAGTGGTCGGCGCAAACAGCGATTCTTCGTCTTCTAGAGAAGTATTACTATTCGCTCCCATTAGTTGAGCTAAAACATAAAAAACATTTACCCCAGAAGCAACCCCGGTAACGGCTTCGCGTACTATTTTCCGCACCGCATCTAATCCTTGATACAAGGACTCGCATAATTGGGGAGTTAAAACTTGCTCTTGTTTTTTGACCGCAACAAAAATATCTTCAATTTGGTGAATTAGAGTTTCAACATCATCTACGCCCAACATCCGCGCATCGCCCTTGAGGGTATGAGCTTCTCGCAATACTTCTTCTAGTCTTGCTCGATCTTGGGAATTTTTTTCTAGTTGCATCAACCCATTTTCTAGGTTTTGCAAGTGTTCTTCACTAGAGGTTTTAAATAAATTTCGCAGTTCAACGTCTTCGATCATCATGGCGCTGGGAGTGGGTAAGTTTTTAAGTAAGAAATTGCTTAAACAACAGCTTTGAGTTTTTGCGCCGCATCTTTGAGTTGCTGGGCGCTGGATTTGACTTGAGTTATGCCCGTTGCGCTTTCTTTTGCGCCTAAATTAATCGAGTTCATCGCCGTCACGATTTGCTGCACGGCGATCGCTTGTTGTTTGGCGCTGAGGGAAATTTGCTGGCTGTTTAAAAATACGTTGTTAACTGAATCTGCTACCCCGGTAAAAGTTTCGGCGGTTCTTTCTGCTAATTCCAATCCTTGATCGACTTTTTTTGTACCTTCATCCGTCACCATCACGGTTTTATTAATCGCGGACTGAATATCGCCAACTAAAGTGCTGATTTTTTCGGAAGACTTTTTACTTTGATCGGCAAGCTTGCGAATTTCTGTGGCAACAACTCCAAACCCTTTTCCGTGTTCTCCGGCTCGTGCCGCTTCTACTGCGGCGTTGAGGGCTAACATATTAGTTTGATTGGCTAAATCTCCTACTAAAGACGAAACTGAGCCAATTTGACCTGTTTGTTCGCTGAGGCGAATAATAGCATTAGCAATTTCATTAACTTGCTCTTTAAGGGTATTCATGCCTTTGAGGGTTTGCTGCACGGCTTGAGTTCCCCCTTCGGCGAGGTTTAATGCTTGGCTTGCTCCGGCGGCAGAGGCTTCAGCTTGTTCTGCCGATTGCCGAGAAGATGCGCCTAGTTCGTCCATTGTGGTTGTAGTTTCATTGACTGAACTTGCTTGCTGAGATACGGTACGCTCTTGCTCCTCTACAGTGGCGGCGATTTCTGTAGAAGAAGATGCGATCGCGCTGGCAATTCCCTGAATTAATTTAGTAGCCCGGTTAGCAAAGAGTACTGCAAGTCCACTTGCAATTAAAGCTGTTAATCCCGTACCCAAAATTAGGTTTAGCAGCAATTGACCTTCTCCGGCATAAGCCTCGGAAGTATTTTCTGCTAAAATCACACCCCAATTAAGATCGGGCATTCCCTGAATTTGAGTAACGGGAGCGTAGGAGATAAGTTGTTGATTTTTATCAATTTGATCGATATCTACGGCACTTGCTACTTTCTTATTTCCCTGCAACCGAGCAAAACTCTTAAAATCTTTCTTCGCATCTCGCCCTATTTGATTTTTTTCTTCGGCTGCAAAGAATTTTCCATCAGCATCAATTAGGTGGTATTCCGATGCTGCGGCTCGGCTGCTGCCTAATGAATTGGAGGTACTTGCTTTAACAATTGGGTCTAAGTTATCTACAGGAATCCGGGTTCGGACTACACTTGTTATTTTGTTTGTGTTGACGTTAACAATTGGTGCGGCAATAAAAACATAATATTTGCCGTTTAATTTAGACTTTCTGGGCGGCGCAATTACAGATTGCTTAGTTTGGATTGCTGCTTTAAAGTAGTCCCGCTCTCCTAACCCACTAATTGCTTCTCCGGTTGTTTGCAAAATAGTTTTGCCCGTAATATCAGCAACAGCGATACTGTCATAAACTCCATAAATTTTCATGTATTTATCGAGAACAGCTTGCTTTTGCTGGGGGGTAATTCCTGCGGTTTTTTCGGGGTTAGCAAGAATTGGCAAGTTGGCAAGTACTTGAATATCTCCATCGCGTTCAAACATGAAGCGTCCTACCTTATCAGCCATAGCTGCTGTTAAGTCTTCTTGGGCTTGGGTAGTGGAGTGACGGCTTTGTTGGACGGACGAAACGTAGTTAGTTATGCCGATTAAAAGTACGGGAATTGTGCCTAATGCGATCGCAAAGCCAATTGCTTTGGTGCGTAAAGGTAAATTGTTTAGTTTTTTCAACATTATTTTAGCTTCCTTTGTTACTTAAAATTGTGGAGATTATATTTCTTCGTTTACTACCAACAATTTGTTAGTTAGTAGTTTCGGTAGATCGAGAATAGTTAACATATTTCCTGAATAGGCAACAGTTCCCCGGAGATATTTTTCATTGTGAAAATTTACAGCTATAGGCAAAGAAATTACTTCTGATGGATGTAAATACATCACATCAAAAACTTCATCAACTGGAAAACCCGCTACCAAATCTTCAACATTAACTACAATTGCTTTAGCGCCATCATTTGTTTCCGCTAAGGGCATATTTAAAGCGCTGCGAATATCGATTAAGGTTAAAATTTCTCCCCGTAAATTCATATTGCCAACTATGTGAGATGGACAGCAGGGTATGGGGGTAACATTGCGAATATTAGTAAATTCTTGAATTAGCTCTAAGTCGAGTCCAAAATATTCATTGTTTAAGCCAATAACTGCTAAGGAAATCAAATCATTAGAAATACTATCATTACTTAACTGTCTTAAGTTGTCTGCTCGTTCTTTAAAAATAGATTTTTCTTGGAGAGTAGCGTTAGGGCAGCAATTTTTATAAAAGCTACTAACTACACCAGAAAATTCTAATTTTTGTTCGTAATCCACTTCAACTAATGATTTTACTGCCTCTGTATCTCGAAGTAAGTTGTGATGATTGAGCAGTATAACTGTATAAGTGTCTACTTTAGCAAGACCTTCTAAAAACCTAGAACTAATATCTTTTACTCGTCCATAATCTATCTCATATTCTATTAATGTCCTATTAATACTTTTAACTTCATCTACGTTACTTACGATTACTCCTATTTGCAGACCAGCATAATTTAAAATAACTACGCTATCGCTTAAATAGCATTCTTTTGATGAATTTCCTAATCTTAAATTTAGGTGCATTACTGGAACAATTTGACCGCGTAAATTCAATACGCCTACAATGTCTGTTGGTGCTTCAACAATGGGAATAAGTTCGGGTAAGTAAAAAATTTCTTGCACTAATAGAGCATCTATTCCATAGTGCAAGTCATGCAAGCCAAAAATTAGATAAGGTTTATTTTCCATTGTTGTTAGTGAGGTTGGTAAACTTTATAGCAATAAGTGAATTTTCAAACTATATTTGCATTAAGCTCATGCTTGTTGTTGATATATCTAGTAACTAGCTGACTCAATTGTTCTGGATTAAAAGGTTTAGTTACATAGTCAGTAGCTCCAGCAAACTTTCCTTTAACTTTGTCAAAAAAACCATCTTTTGCTGTCACCATAATTATGGGCAAGTTGCGGAACTTTAAAATACTACGTACAGTACGACAGACTTCTAATCCATCAATTTCTGGCATGGTGACATCAAGTAGTAGCAATTCCACATCCGTGCGATGTAATAACATCAAAGCATCTTTAGCATTGCTTGCTATTAGTACTTGATATTGCTCTGATAGCGCCCGTTTGATAGTAATCTGCATAATCGGACTATCATCTACGGCTAAGATAATTGGCAGTTCTTTTTTAGGAGTAATGGGTACGTTATTATTGCCAATTACTACCCACCCAGCTTGTAGCCAAGGTAGATAAGATTGTGCTACTTGCAAAACATCTTTATTTAAGCCTTCTGCAATATCAATTAAACTCCGCTCTCCATTTACCCATTGTTCTAAATGTTTGCGTACTGCGGGATTAGTAATTTTATCCGCATTCCTAGGATCGAAACGAGGAATTGCTTCTATAGATGGTAGGGTAGGAGCAAAGGTAGACAGTTGTTGCTGACGGCGATTGACATCTGCCATCAACTTAGATAAATCTAAACCATGACCGTCCTCACCATGACAAAGATCGAACTCAAAAGTATTATCAAGTCGATAGTGTCCGGCGTGGGGTAAAAGTTGCTCTAAAATTAGGACTACTTGCGCGTGGATGAAAGTTTCTACTTGTTCCCAGGTAAATAATCGCATTTTTATTAGTAGGTCTAAAAGCGCTCGAATAGAAGTTTTATTTGCGGCTTTTTGAGTGGCTAATGCGATCGCACTTTCCGACCATTCCCGATTTAATTTTTGTCCTAGGGTTTGGGCGATTTCTTTATTAGTATGTAAAATTACATCACCATAGACAATTTGACCATTGTGTAAAACTAAGACGCGCGAACGCTTTTTTTTCTGGGCGGTTATCTCCGCATCGATATATAAAATGCCGCTAGTTTGCTTGCTTTGTAGTGTTTCTAAAACGGTAGCCAGTTGCCTTTCTTGATAAAAAGTTGAATTCATATTTTTTGCCAGTGAACTACTTAGTTGAGATACTTATAATAATTTTTTTCATAATTTAGGCTGCAAGTATATTAATATATCGATTGGAGTTTATAAGTCTATCTGTGAAGTTACTGAATATTCTTATAAGCTGAATTCATATCAGTAAGACTACTTAATATTACTTTTGTCTTTTTGGATTTTTGACAAGTATTATCTATATGCTTTTTTCAAGAAAAAACAACCAGTTTATTTTCGTATTTTTATTTCAACAGAAATTTAAAGCGATTGTATAGTAACTAGCTAAAAATGGTTCTGTAGTAAACTATTAACTTGTTCCGTTAATTCACTTACAGTATTTTTACTTGGCTCAACTATCAAATGAGGTGGTAATTGGTTAAGTAGCTCCAAAGCTGTAATTCTCATTTTTTTTGATTTATTCCTATCGCTTTCCCGTTGATAAATATCTCCAAGTTCTAAATAAGCATTAATAGAGTCAGGATTTAGATAAATAATTTTTCTTAATATTTTTTTAGCTTTACTGTTATCGCCTTTTTCTTCAGCAATATGAGCTAGTAGATAGTAAGGAAATATGGAAAGCTCATCTATTTTTATTGCTTGTTCGCAGTAAAAAGTAGCTTTTTCTACATTACCTAAGTTTGCCCAAGCTTGAGCGAGAAGATAGCAAGCATCAAAATGGAGGGGATACTGTTTAATTAATTGTTCTGCTTCTTGGATGGCGGCGGTGTATTCTCCCCTATTAAAAAGAGTTTCTACGGTAGTTATAGATGCTGGTAGTTTAGAAGTTTTCTGTAATTGTTGAGAATTTTCTCCTTTTAGCTTTGAAATATTTACTTCTTGTTGTTTAACTAATGTATTCAAGCTATTTATATTAGTTGAAATAGGCAGTAAAACATTGCTTTCTGGTTGTTTACCTAATGAACTTAGTTTAATCGCATTACTTGAAGTTGGTAGTAGGGGTGTAGAACTTGGACACTTTTCTAATGGTAAATTTTTGTTCCGTTGATATACCAAAGATTCAGGAAATACTTTTGTTTGCAGCTTGTTAAGATTTTGACCATGTAATTCTGCGTGTCCAGTAATTAAGTAACCTGCGGTATTAAGAGTATGATAAAATTTATCTAGTACTGTAGAAATTGAAATAACATCGAAATAAATAAAGACATTACGACAAATAATAATATCCATATCATGAATACCGAAAAGGGGCTGGGGAAAGTTATCTTTAATTAAGTTACCCTCTTGAAACTTAACCATAGAAGAAATTGTTTCTTTAACTTCCCAACTTTGCTGACGTGGGTTAAAGTAACGCCGCACAATTTCTGGCTCTACCATCCGAAAAGACCAAGATTCGTAGATTCCGCGTTTAGCTTTCGCTATAGATTCTAAATTAATATCCGTGCCTAAAATTAAAATATTCCAGTTGTGTAAATCTGGAATTAATTGTTGCACAAGCACAGCAATAGAATAAACTTCTTCACCTGTAGAACAGCCCGCGCTCCAAATTCTTAGTGATGGTTTTGGGGTGTTTTGTTGTAAATGCGATCGCTTTTTATATTCGATTAGTTGTGGTAGTAAACGGTTTTTTAGTAAAGCTATTTGTCCTTTATCTCGAAAAAAGTAGCTCTCTCCAGTAGTCAATAGGAGAGTTAGCTCTTTCCATTCGCGATCGCCTGGTGTTTCTGTAGAGCTATGGTTGCTTGTGTTTAATAGTTGATAGTATTGCTCTGGGGTGGAGAGTTTCAGCGCTTGAATTCGAGTATTTACTTTAGTACATAGAGTTTGTCTATCCTGCTCGCGGATATGTAAACCTGTGTGCCTAGCGATTAATTCAATTAAACTTTGCAAGAGTAGATTATTCATGGAATACATCGCTTAAAAATGCTTGTTGATAGTATTCCCAATCGAAGCAGCAAACTAACAGTTATTCACCCAAATAAGTTTTTGTAGTAAAGATAACATTTAATACTTAGAACGCTTAAAGTCAAAATCTCCTGGTTGCAGATCGAGAGTGCTAATAAGTAGATCCTGGCTAAAATTCGGCTCGTCGCTCAAAACAACTCGAAATGTAGATTTTCCTAGCTAAAAAATCTGTCGTGCCTATCCATGACAGGTACTACAATAGGAATTTCTCTGGCGCACTAGCTCTGGTTTTTGGACTAAAAAACGATCTCCTGCACGAATCCCGTAAAGTCCCCTAAATCCCCTAACTTTGGGGGACTTCAGATCCGGTTTCCCCCAAAATTGGGGAGATAAAAAGCGGTGTAGGGGGGCGATAACTCACGCACATAAGTCTAATAGAGCGCACTTTGTACTAAGTCTGCTGTCTTGTGGCATAGCATAGGATAATAGCCGTATGGTTAGTTGCTTAATTCGTCTGTTGCAGTACTTTTTACCAAACTTATGACGCTAAATCGACGCAAATTGATATTTTTACTAGGCGCAACGGGGGGAGCTTTTGCTCTAAATTCTTGGCGCTCGTCGGGGTTGATGGATATAGCTGTAGCTCAATCTGCTGTTGGGAGTAGTATTTCTCTCCCACCTTTACCTTACGACTACAATGCTTTAGAGCCACATATAGACGCTCAAACAATGCGGTTTCATCACGATAACCACCATGCAACTTATGTAAAAAACTTAAACGCTGCTTTAGAAAAATACCCAAACCTAAAATCGCAAAGTGTCGAACAGTTGCTAACGAATCTTAAAAGCGTACCAGAGCCTATTCGTGCTGTTGTCCGCAATAATGGTGGGGGTCACGTCAACCATACGATGTTTTGGAATATTATGAAGCCCAAGGGTGGGGGAGAGCCAACGGGGGCGATTTCTGAAGCGATTAATGCAAACTTTGACGATTTTGCTACCTTTAAAAAACAGTTTAACGAAGCAGGTGCTAAACGCTTTGGTAGCGGTTGGGTGTGGCTAGTGCGTAGCAAAGATGGCAAACTAAACATTACAACTACACCTAACCAAGATAGTCCGCTCATTGAAGGAAATTATCCAATTATGGGCAACGACGTTTGGGAACACGCTTACTATCTCAAGTACCAGTACCGTCGTGCTGAATATTTGACAGCTTGGTGGAATGTAATTAATTGGGCGGAGGTTAATCGACGGCTTGATTTGGCGCTCAAAGCCTAAACTATAAAATAAGCAGGGACGACAACTATTATTAGGTGTTAATATTTCTACGCCTTTTTTGCTCCCTGCAAAAACTGCTGTACGCAGCTAAGGTAGGTTTGCGGATCTTCTAACATCGGAAAATGAGCCGTATTTGCCATCAATACAAATTCTACTTTGTCGCTTAAAGCAGCAGCTTGACGACCCATCGCTGGGGGAATAATTTGGTCGTATTCCCCAGCAACTAAAAGTGTAGGGACAGTTAGCTTTGTAAATTCATCGGGCATAAATTTTGCCGCATTTTCGCTTACTGCTGTAATCATTGTACCGATCGCGGCGGCGTAATCTGCCATCAAAAAGTCATCCAAAAAAGCTTTGCGATCGCGCTTTGGAATTGAGCGTTTTAAAAATCGCGCCATAAACATTCGATCCACAAACGGAATTTGCGCTAACCATTTGGGGCGAAACTTGACTACATAACCGCCAAACTTATGAAAAGCAGCAAAGGCTTTTTCGTCGTACTCAAAAACGCCACTACAAGTTAATATGGCTTTTTCTACCCGCTCTGGATACAAGTTAAGAAACAATGTCGCCACCGATGCACCCGTCGAATGGGCATTGAGATAAACCTTGTTTAGCTCTAATCCATCTAACAAAGCTGCTAAATCTCTCGCATACTCGTCAAGCTCGTAGGTTAATTCCTCTATAGTTTCTGCGGAGGACGCTTTTGAGTCTGCCATTGCCTCTGTAGCTGCAAGCATTGGCGATCGCCCGTTCGATCGCCCAAAGCCCCGCATATCGTACAGCAGGCAGTCAAAATCTTTAACTAGAGCTTGAGCGGTACTTTGCCAATAACGAGCCGAGCCTGCCCAACCGTGAATAAATACTATTACTGGCTTGACTTGGGAGTTGTCTTGTGCTTTGACCCACTCATAATAATGGTCAACGCCACGAACGCAAATGTAAGGCATGATTTAAGCAGATTCCGGCTTTGGTAACGAGGAGGGATGTACTAACAATTCTGCTGTAGAACGTTTTTCCACCATCTCTCGCGTAATTGTACAGCAAGTCACATCTTTTCTAGAGGGCAATTCGTACATCACTTCTAACATTAATTCTTCGACAATTGCCCGTAATGCTCGCGCACCAGTTTTTCTCCGGTAGGCTTCAATGGCGATCGCTTTTAAAGCATCGGGCTTAAATTCTAGTTGTACGTTGTCCATGTTTAGCAGCTTTTGGTACTGCTTAACTAACGCACTGCGCGGCTGAGTCAAGATTGCAACTAAAGTTTCTTCATCCAACGGCTCTACTACCGCCGCTACGGGTATGCGCCCGATAAATTCGGGAATCATGCCGAACTTAACTAAATCCCCCGGTTCTAGGTGCTTTAGTACGTCCGCCGTGCGTTTTTCTTTCGACTGCCCTTCCCCTGGTTGAATAAAGCCCATTGACTTTTTACCAATGCGCTGTTCTACTACTTTATCTAAACCAACAAAAGCGCCGCCGCAGATGAATAAAATGTTGCTAGTATCAATTTGAATGCAGTCTTGATAGGGATGCTTGCGCCCGCCTTGGGGTGGTACGTTAGCGATCGTTCCTTCGAGCATCTTTAATAAAGCTTGCTGTACGCCCTCCCCGGAGACATCGCGGGTAATAGACGGATTTTCGCTTTTGCGGGCAATTTTATCGATTTCATCAATATAGATAATTCCCCGTTGCGCTTCTTCTACATCTAAATCCGCTACTTGAAGCAAGCGCAGCAAAATATTTTCTACATCTTCACCTACATATCCTGCTTCCGTTAAGGTGGTAGCATCGGCAACGGCAAAAGGTACGTCTAATATTTTTGCTAAAGTTTGAGCCAAAAGAGTTTTACCGCAACCTGTCGGGCCAATTAACAAGATATTGGATTTTTGTAGTTCTACCGTATCTTCCCCAGCTTTACCGTTTTTATTTTGCAGCAAGCTAAGGCGCTTATAGTGGTTGTAAACTGCCACTGATAGAACTTTTTTCGCCTCGTCTTGACCGATCACGTGGTCGTCCAAGTGATTTTTAATCTCGCGCGGCTTGGGTATTTGACTAAAAGACAAATTTGCCGAACGCGGGCGGCGCTTTTGGGGTGGTTCGGGACGGGGTGCTTGGGGAGCGGCGGCGCTACTTGTATTGTGTTCGATTAATTCTTCGTCCAGAATTTCATTGCACAAGTCAACGCATTCATCGCAAATGTAGACTCCCGGCCCGGCAATCAACTTGCGTACCTGTTCTTGAGACTTGCCGCAAAATGAACATTTAAGATGGGAGTCATACTTTACCATAAAAGCCTCTAATTAGTTAACTGGAGTAACTGTAGCGCCTGCTTGGGGGATATTCTGTCGCGAAATCACGCTGTCGATTAAGCCGTAATTTTTTGCTTCTTCGGCGGACATAAAAAAGTCTCGCTCGGTATCAGCTTCAATTCTTTCTAGGGGCTTACCTGTGTGATGTGCCAGTAATTCATTTAATCTACTCTTGTGGTAGAGAATTTCTTTTGCTTGGATCTCGATATCAACGGCTTGACCTTGAGCGCCACCTAAGGGTTGGTGAATCATAATTCGGGCGCTAGGTAAGGACATCCGTTTGCCTTTTGCTCCCGCAGTTAGTAAGAATGCTCCCATGCTTGCAGCTAATCCAAAACAAATAGTAACAACATCTGGGCGAATTTGCTGGATTGTGTCATAAATTGCCATGCCCGCAGTTACCGAGCCGCCTGGGGAGTTGATATATAACTGAATATCTTTTTCTGGATCTTCCGCATCTAGAAATAATAACTGAGCCACAATGGAGTCAGCGATCGCATCATCTACCTGCGTCCCCAAAAATACAATCCGCTCTCTTAAAAGCCGAGAGTAAATATCAAAAGCCCTCTCTCCCATGCCCGACTGTTCTACAACGGTTGGCACGATGTTGTTAATCTCTAGAGAATTCACGCTGCTAATGGGATGTACAGATTTTGATACAAGCATAAATCACAAAGTTAAAAAGTGGTATTGACTCGATGCAGCTAGGACAATAAGTTTTAACTCTAATTAACCTATCTGTAACCTATTATGACTTATCTGTTTGGCTCTGGTTATTTTACAAAGGTAGAAATCGCCCTACCTAGAGCGACTTCTATTTTATTCGGCGTTTGTTAGTTCTGGATCTTCTGTAGCTTCCTCTACTTCTTCTGCTTCGATTTGATTTAGAGTTCCTTCCTCCACAAGTTCAATAGTGGCACTTGCTTGCAGCCAATCGAGAATTTTTTCACTTAGCAATTCATCGGCGATGACTTCGCGCAATCTATCTCGATCTACGTCTTTATCAGCGTACTGCGCCAGCACTTCATTAAACCGCGCTTCAATCGCTTCATTATCTACTTCGATAGATTCGCGTTTTGCCACTTCTTGCAGCGCCAAAGTGCGTTTGATGCTGTCTATGGCTTCGGGGCGCGATCGCTCTCTTAGCTGCGGTATAGTGTCTTGAGTAAATAGCCTTTTGACATCAATTCCTTGTCTGCTCAACTGCATGGCAGTTTGAGTCAGCATTGAATCTACTTCTTGGTTAATTAATGTTTCGGGCAGATCGACTTCAATATTTTTGATTAATTCTTTTGTTAAAGCCTGCTGCGTGTTTGCTTTGGTTTTGTTTTCCGCTTCTTCGGTGAATCTTTTTTCTAGCGATGCTCTTAATTCTTCAAGAGTTTCAAATTCGCTGACTTCTTGAGCAAAATCATCGTTAACTTCTGGCAGTTCCTTTTCTTTTAATTCCTTCAAAGTTACTGTAAATAAGGCTTTGCGGTCTGCAAGTTCTGCTTGGGGGTACTCGGAGGGGAATTTTGCCTCAATTTCTTTAGTTTCGCCGATGTTCATGCCGACGATGCCATCAATAAAACCCTCAATAAATCTTCCTTCTTGGAGTTCTACTTGAAAATCCGTCGCTTCACCCCCAGGGATTTCTTCTACTTCCGCTTCCTCGTCGTCGTTAACTAAAATACCTTTAAAGTCTACTACGGCTACATCGCCCATTTGAGCGGCGCGTCCTTCTACAGGAATCGAGGTTGCCATTTCTTGACGATTTTCTTCGATAACTTTTTCGACGCTGGCGGGATCGTATTTAACTTCTTCTGCTTGCACTTGTAAGCCCGTATATTGAGTTAAATTTACCTCTGGCTGTACGTCTACCGCCGCCTTAAAAGTCAAAGGGTTGCCAGGTTCGTACTGACCGATTAATTCTTCAAAAGATGTCCGCAATTGCGGTTGTCCAATGGCTTTGACGGCTTCTTGTTTGAGTGCTTCAGTTACGCCGCTTTCAATTAAGTCTTCTAAGGCTGCGGCTTTAATTCTGACAGTGCCTAGGCGTTGAATCAATACTTGGCGGGGAACTTTGCCTTTACGAAACCCAGGAATATTAGCAGAACGAGCGAAGTTTTGAATTACTTGCTCGTAAGCCTGTTTGGACTTTTCGGGGGGGATTTCTATTTCCAAACCTACTTGGCTTGCGGGGAGTTTTTCCTGGGTGACTTTCATGTTTAGAGTTTTGTCTGACAATTTGACTAAATGGAACTAGATTACTTAGGCTGGCACGAAGTTGTTGACTGCAAAAGCTATGTTTTGCTCGGCAACTATATTTTTATTTGCCTCTCTCATCCCTCAATGGGCTTTCAGCCCTTATAATCTCTGGTAGGGCAGTTTCTCAATGACACCGCAATATCCTAACCAGTGCAGATTAAGTTTTTTGTGGCGTTTCGAGCAGTTCTTAGTTTAGCGATAATTTGACACGATCTGCTATTACGATCTACCACTTTTGCTTTATGGTACATTTATCCAAGACTTGCTCGACTTAAGTTCTACCTCGGTTGACCATTTGCTGATAAGCTAGTAGCCAAGGCAGATTTGAGTTAGTTGAAGAATTTCATCAACTTGTTATAACTTACTAAAAGTTTAATTTTTTCATTAAAATAACTGACTATTAAATTTAATTAATTATCTAAACAAGCTATTTATTTAAAAA
>QQTW01001067.1_pt1 | contig 18704 bp, 20 predicted proteins | sample 1904831 | NCBI WGS metagenome assembly QQTW01 (sample SAMN09435610, study PRJNA476489) | Subsurface metagenome, whole genome shotgun sequencing project. | reverse complement strand
GCCGGTACCGTTATCTGTGGCATCGTCGCCGGCCATAACGAAATGCTCTTCTATTGTTGGCAGCACCCGCGTCCGTGCTGGCTTGGGTAACGAGACTGGCCCCTGGCTGGTCCGAGGGTTATAGAGCGACCCAGACGATATGGAGGTGAATCTGTGGCAAGTGCAGCTGCAGCTGGAGGGCGAACGCGCTCTTGTCCGAGTACCATCTCATCACTGAGGCGGTCACAGGTAGGACGAGAGCGTGACTGAGAAAAGTTGGGAGTGTGATGCTGTCAGCTCACACGTTCAGGCACCGCCGAGGCCGCGGTCATTGGCAGGTACTTCGGTACTTATCTCGATCGTCTGATATCTACGATATCTAATCTTATAACAGCATCCATCACATCTGTCAATAATACCTGTCTCCGAACCTCGTCCTGCAACTGCAGGAAACCGTAGGTCGCGACTTGCGATGGACTGAACGCGCCTTTATTATGTCGATCTACATCGTCGGTGTCGATTCTACTTTGAAAGTCGGCCCATGTCCCAACATCCGTCTGAAAAACGTGGTCAACCATCTGATGACGGCTACCCTTGATGGAGGCGCGCAGCGAGAACCGGGCTAGCCTTCTCCGCCAATCGCGAATGCCCCCTCTTCCCGGGCTAAAAGCCATGAACAGAATTCTTGCAGTGAATCGTCTTACCGAGTGGCTGATTGCTATTGCAGTGTCCTGGTGACTTCACGTAAGTTTTCAAGATTTCAACGGTTGTCAGTATCCACCCTCGACCTCATCTGGTAGACACGATTCGAGCACTACCGAAATGGACCTCGCTTTCAATCTCGGCCTCACTCTTATGCAGGTTGTGGGCGCTGTTGCGATCGCTCTTGTCTCGACAATTTTATACTTGGTGATATACAGGCTTGTGCTGAGCCCTGCGGCCAAGTTCCCGGGCCCCAAATTAGCTGGCTTGACGTTCTGGTATGAGTTCTACTATGATGTCGTCCTCGGCGGAAAATATGTATTCAAGATTAGGGAGCTACACGACAAATACGGTCAGTCGATTGCTTTTCGTCAAAGTCATATATTCATACTTTCTCTGTGCTTCTAGGTCCGATTGTGCGCATCAATCCCGAAGAACTGCATGTCGATGATCCGGCCTTTTTTCCAAAGCTCTTCAGTGGCCAGTCCGAGAGACGCGACAAGTGGCCTTGGTCGATGACGCTGTTCGGTATGAGTGCCGCTACCTTCTCAACCATCCCTCACGACCTTCACCGACGCCGTCGTGCCGCTTTGAACCCTTTCTTCTCCAAGGCTGTCGTTGCGAGGTTTGAGCCGCAGCTCAGGACGCTGAACGACCGCCTTTGCCAGAGGCTGCGAGAGTTCAAAGAAACTGGCGAACCTGCCAATCTAGGTGTTATCTTCGCTGCGTTGAGTACGGACGTGATCACTACGTATGCCTTTGGCGAGGCGTACAACAGCCTCAATGCGCCGGACTTCAATCCACAGCTTTACAAGGCCGTACAGGCAAATACAAGAAACACTCCTGTTGCCAAGCAGTTTCCTTGGATCATACCACTTTCGCGGAAGCTTCCTTATTGGGCGGTCAAGGCCATGAACCCACTTCTAATGCAGATGGTGTACTTTGCAGAGGTACGTCTATCCGCTGACGGACTGACAGACCTTTCTTATATATTGACAACGCTTGGCAGTATATTCAAACTAAGGTACAGAATACCATCGACGACTCTCAGAATGAAGGAGTCAGCTCATCCGCGCCTTCCACCGTCTTTCACGGTATCCTGGCTAGCGACCTGCCTCCTAGTGAGAAAAGTTTACCACGGCTTATCGACGAAGGCATCTCTGTCGTCGGCGCTGGTCTCCTGTCAACTGCAGACACTCTCCGCGTCACGGCTTTCCATATCCTTAACAGCCCTGACACTCAAAGTCGTTTGAAGAGCGAGCTCGAGTCCGCGATACCAAACCCGGACGAGATGCCCCCGCTAAAAGTACTCGAGCAGCTTCCTTTTCTTTCTGCTGTGATCAACGAAGGCTATCGAATGGCATCCGGTATTTCAGGCCGCCTGCAACGCGTGTCTCCATGGGCTCCGCTCGCATTCAATGACTGGATCATTCCGCCCGGTGTTCCCGTTAGCATGAACATGCTATTGCTGCACTATAAACCAGACACCTTCCCTGAGCCCAACGCCTTCCGGCCTGACCGTTGGCTCAACAAGAAGAAAATCAGCAGCAAAGATAGCAACGAAGGCGACACAAACGAAAAGCAGTCGGCCGGGGACCGGCTGGAAAATTATCAGGTGCACTTCGGTAGGGGTGCACGGGGCTGCGTAGGCATGAATCTCGCTCAGGCGGAGATTTATTTTGCACTCGCTTATCTCTTCCGGAGGTTCAACATGAGCCTTTATGAGACCACTAGAGCGGACGTCGATATCGAGCATGACTTTTTCACCGCCTTTCCAAAGCTTGACTCCCAGGGAGTCAGGGTGTTGGTCCATTAATACTTGGTCAAGCAATACCTATTGGTGCGAGGGTTGAGTCCGCTGATTAAATCGTGAGGAACAACCCCTCTGGAGGAAGGGTGAAGGCTGTCTAGATCCAGTGATGGTCATCGGACACGGGATGTAGATATTGAAGCAGCAAGATTTCTTGTCATCGTCTTTTTACGTACGTACCTCTTGAAAGCAACAAGAGCAGGAGATAGGGCCAAGATAGCAGAGGAATATTTATTTCTATGATCCCCTCCGTTGTGTATCGTATTGGTACGAGAGTCTGATAATAAAGATCGTTTGGTTTACCTTCACCAATGAAGGGGCGTGCCAAGAAGGTTCGGGATACGGTCTTACTTTCTGCCGACATCCATCATCCATGATGGATGGATCCTGTGATTGTGTATGCCTGCTGATCTGTCCTCGATGAGCTTCGTTTCGACGTTCCGACTTACAATCTGCGCTTTTTTGGGTTGGCTTCGAGCTATATCACCTGCAGGCGGTACTAGGGACTGTCTCTGAAGTAGCGACAGTGGATTCACTCTCACGGTGCGCCGGTTGTTCGTGAACTTGGTTCGGGTCGACCCACTGTTTACGCCGGAGGGCTATTCTGGAAGAGCTCAGACAAGAGTCTAGCTCCGAGTAGGCGCCAAATCTCTCACGCAGACATCTTCGGTTGCTTAAAGATCTCGCGTGGCCCAGGAAATACTCTGCAAATGTCTTAACTACCCAAAAGCACTCCAAAAGCCTTTCGCGATGCTGTCACGACCTGGATGGGCCCTGACCGAGCTGCTGAGTATGCACTCCATCATCTGCACATTTGGTGGAGCTCCGCTGACATTCCCTGATGCTAGAACGCGACGCCTCGGACGCAGACCCTGACGGTTAGTTCATTTGCATCACCCAGTCCAGTCGCAGAAGCGTGCCTGACCATACGGACAGAACCAGAAGCGGGCCAGAAGGAAATCTTCGCATCATGGTCCCTTTTCATCTTGATCGTTCTGCTCATTGTGGCACTGCTCACGAGCTACTTGCTTCAGACACGGAAGATACAGGCTGTGCATGAAACGGTGGTCTCCATATTTGCCGGTATGGAGAGTCGTGGGTACACTCGGCGGCTGTCTTAGGTTTCTAACGGACGGTGCCCATAGGAATGATGGTCGGTCTCATTCTGAGGTTGACCGCAGCTCAATCCGTCCTTGGAGCTGTCAGCTTCGATTATCAATTCTTCTTCAACCTCCTTCTCCCTCCGATCATTCTGGCTTCTGGGTACGAACTACATCAGGTTGGTCCCTCGCGAACCACTTCGCGGCTTTTATGCATACAGGACTAATATATACGTAGGGCAATTTCTTTCGCAACATTGGGACTATCCTGACCTTCGCTTTCGCCGGCACGTTTATTTCTTCCATGATCCTCGGGCTTATACTTTTCTTCTGGGCTTGGATACCGCTCGAAGGTCTCAATGTTTCCTTTGTGGAGGCCATGTCCGTGGGCGCCACGCTTTCTGCCACTGATCCTGTAACCATTCTGGCCATTTTCAACACCTACAAGGTCGACCCGAAGCTTTATACTGTCATTTTCGGCGAGGCGATATTGAACGATGCCATTGCCATAGTGCTCTTTGAGACTGCACAGAAGTACAAGGAAAATACAGTTGGAAAATCCCTGACCATCTTTACCTTATTTGAGAGCATCGGGGTTTTCCTAGGTGTCTTCTTCGGTAGCCTAGTGATTGGCACCGTCGTTGGAGTTGCGACCTCTCTTATGCTCAAGTTCACTCTCGTGCGCCGCTTTCCGAAGATCGAGAGCTGTCTCATTATCCTGATCGCTTACGCAAGTTATTTCTTTTCCAATGCTATTCACATGTCCGGTAAGTCTGCTCATCCTACATTCAGTGTAGTGACGACACTAAGCAATCTAGGCATTGTCTCGCTACTTTTCTGCGGCATCTGTATGAAGCACTACGCCTATCACAACATGTCGCGTCGCACTCAACTCACGACCAAGTTCATCTTCCAGATCCTGGCACAGCTCGCGGAGAACTTTATATTCATATACCTAGGTCTCTCCCTTTTTACGGAGAGAAACCTTGAGTACAAACCCTTATTCATCCTCGTCACCGTTGCCGGTATATGCGTTGCACGTTGGGCGGCTGTGTTTCCCCTCTCAAGACTCATCAACTGGTTCATTCGATATCGCGCGAGGCGGAAAGGCAAAGAGGTGGCAGACGAGTTGCCTTACTCACATCAGGCGATGCTGTTCTGGGCAGGTCTGCGAGGGGCTGTCGGTGTAGCCCTCGCGGCAGGGCTCACTGGGCCCAACGCATCCTTTCTGCGCGCCACTGTTCTCGTCGTGGTTGTCTTGACTGTGATCATTTTCGGCGGCACAACAGCGCGCATGCTGGAGATTCTTGGCATTCGGACTGGTGTGGTAGAGGAGATCGACTCCGATGACGAGTTCGACATCGAAGTCGTAGGGACCGTAGGTGCCGGTCGGACTTATGCGCGGAAGCTTGGAACCGGCTTCGGCCACGTCCCGAGGGCACCGGGTAACGGCGTGGCGTTGGCCAACGTCAACGGGCCGGACAGCAAGCGCACCGGCGAGGCGGCCTACTCAAGCGGTAGCACCAACGGCATGACGCCTCCTCAGAGACCCGACACGACAACCCGCCGCAACTCGACGAGAAGCCTGCGCAACGCGGATGGCGTTGACCAGAGCCTGCTCAGCCCCGAAAGCAGCCTTGGAGACTTGGACGATGCTGACCTCGACCTGCCACCAGCGGCCCCGCGATCGGTCTCACCACGGACAAGAGACGTGGAGAACGTGCCGTATCCGCTGTCAGGGTCAAGACCAACAGAGGGAGGCCAACCAGCAGGCACCGGCGGCGGCTCAACTCTGTCGGCCACGGGTACCATACGACAGCTGATATCGGGGGTCTCCGAAGATCCGGCGACGTTGTTCAGACAGATTGATGAGGGTTTCATCAAGCCGCACCTACTGCTCGATCCTGGGAAAAGCAACGGTCGAGGGAGCGACGCTGTGTAAGCACGCATGAAAGGTTGTGAAAGGGGTATACGTCGCCACCCCTTATTGGCTACATGGCGTTCTGTGTTCTGTATGACCGGTTTCTGACAGCACGTTGGGTACCGGTTGGCGTTGTGTACCATTACACGTTAATCTGGTTGAGCGTGGTACGCATGCGGTATGGAGTTACTCAAATGGTGGATGCTTTGCTCACTGCAGTTAAGAAGCATTTCAGGTATCTATGAAACTTAGAGGCTCTCAGTTGTAAGCGCATAGGATTCACCCAACCTTTACAAGTTCACATACAGTCGCGCAAGCCTGCAATCAATGCGAGTATGTGTGCGTTCAACATGTGAGAATATCAATCAGCTCTTGAGGGTCGGCATCACGTTCAAACCCCCTGATTTCTCCCTTCCAAGCTCGAGATAATTCGTGTGCTGTATGACTTCACGCAAGGAGCCCGAAAACGTCCAAGAGCATTAGATGTCTGTGCATGTTGTTTTTCCCGGATTTCTGTCAAACGTTTCAAGCGCACCGAATGCCTTCTGGTCAGTGCAACGGAGATTTTGCCCTCTCGCATCGTCGGGTCAGCCAAGGAGGAGATTGTGATGGTAACAAAGGGCAGCGCATATACTCCATAACAAGCTGCCATACTCCTATGTACGCTGCTCTCAGACCATGTGTCCTAGATTTCCACGGCGCATTCTTTGCGAGTATTACTCCGTTGCTCGACATTGCAGTTACGTAAAGGCCATGTAGAGCCGTTACAGAATGCGGCAGAGCGCATTGTCGATTCTTCAAAACTCTACATGTGATTCTTCACCGCAGGGCAAAGAAGACCCTTCCGAATCCCATGTCTTTGCCTTTTCGAACTGGCCCGTCCTTTTACCGGGGCAAGAGGCCGCTCGAGCCGCAACTGTCGTAGTGCTGGACGCCTTGTAAGGCGTAACGGAACGGGCTTGACCCGTGGAGCGTGTTTGGTATGACCGTGGCAATTCTCCCAATGTGAGCTGTGATCGACCGCTTCAACTGCTTAGCAAAGATAATTCCTTATCGAAAGTCGCAAGGAGGAGGGCAACCAGCCCGGAAACTGTCCGCTCGAGACCCAGCCCCGGGCGAACGGGTCTGTAGTGATCGACGGCGGTTTGCTTTTCGTATCGTGCAGTAAAACGGTTTGAGGACAGTGTATGCTTTTATTTATTTCTTTCATGCTCAAAAGTGTTGAGCTTGCTCTCTGGATGACCATGACCAGCAGACTCGGTTTCAGGCGGTTTATGTGAGTGCTGATGCTCGTTTTGCACCACTTGTCGCCACGGATCTACTCCGGCGCTGAAACGCGGGCTAATGCAAATGCTGGGGTCCGATGACGGAGGGGATAAGAGCGAGCTCTTCTCGATACTAAGATCCCTTCTTTTTCTGTCGTGCGACGTTGACCATTGGCTCACGATTGAAAAATAGACCGAGTAAGGAGCATTTATCTTGTAGCTGGTTTGTTCAATGTTCGAAACATTTTATTAGGCCATGTGAAGCTAATGTGACGCCTCGGACCGAGATGAAGCGGGGACTCGGGACCCCACAGATCGGAAAAGCAACTCCCTTCCTCGACTTTATTTGATATCCTACACACCTTCGAGGCGACTCGTGGCATTGAAGATGTAGCGGTTTATTGAGCTTCATACTTGACCAAGCTCTGCTGTTCCAAGGCGGTGACACACTTGCCCAGCCAAGTGATGATGCGTATGAGTGACGGCTTAGTGCAGGTAGTTTGTCAAAAGCAAGTTGCCAATCCATATAAAATCAATTTAGACTGCTGACGTCGAATATCGTTCTTGGAATTCCAGTGTTTACTTGGAGCAGATGATGGTGGTGAGAAACAAGCTTTGGTTGCCGCGAGTAAGTCATCTCTGGCTTGCAGTAAAGCACTTGATGGGAAAGTCGCCCGTAACATCATTCGTAGATTGATGTGCATAGCGGCACAAGAAGAGAGCATAAGGGGTGACGAAGATCGCTCCTTGGCTATCTAGTAAAGGTGCGCTGATAAATCGTCGGCGATTATTCCCAGGCTCATTCTCATGGACAGTCGGACACTGTATCTTTCTTACCCTGCAAAAGGACGGCAGCGGAGCATTTGACCTGTGACTAGGAAAGCTAATTTGGTGATCAGCTAGACAATCACACATAAGGAGTCGTGAATGAATCAGGTAGGAAAAGCCCTCTGGGCCAGAAAGGTCCACGGAGGGTTTAAAAGAGCCTCGAAAGATAGCAAAGCAGCCACTGCGCCAGAGACACGGGAGGGAAAAAAGGAAAGTGACGCCACAATCTGTTCCGCACATGTCTGCCCCATCACTGGTCAGGAAAGTTGACGTTAGATGCTAGCACAACTTCTACTTGAGGATCTGCTTGAAAAGAAACGGACGAGAGCGTACGGTTGCACGATGGAAGAAGGTTCCGGTATCGACTACGGAGTACGCGCAGCCCAATATGGTCCCGATATTAATGCAGTAAGCGATTGAAGATCCCCTCGACTTCGAGATTTGATCCTCGAGAATCGGACATTGTTGAAGATAATGTGTGGCCACGGGGGGAAGCCGGCCGCTTCGGGGTGGCTGCCCGGCGGCCCACCGGATGGCTTGATGAGCCACGTCTGCCGAACCACGGCTGAGGTCGACTGGTTCCAAGATTGTCCCAAGTTGGCGATGGCGACAGCGGTAATGGAGTGGGGGCAAATCTTGCGGGAAATGACAAGAGACGGAACTGACCTTGTGCGACACCGTTCGAGTATACAAGCAAGTAGACCCTCGAGACGCATCCATAGGTCGGGATGCACTCCACACGGAACGCAAAAGAAATAAAACCTGGGGGGTATGGCTCCGTAGATGCGCGTCGATATGTGTACCTCCCTGCCGGGTTTGCATCCAATACCTATAGCAAATCAGATTTCATCAAAATGGATACCGGTATTGCGCCAGCAGTTTTCCGCATCGATGGCGCCGAATGTGTGCTCCGTATGTAAGCTGGCTCGAACGTCTTTCCGTGCTGTTCGATGGCCGGGGACCTTTTGTGTGAGGCTTTCAGCCCATGGATCTCAAGGTCGAATGGTCTTCCAGTTCATGTTATTTTGTCCCCAGTGGCAGGGTCTGTCGGTCGAGTGAGATATTGGTATGTGCCATGAATCCTCGTGATGGTGACAAACTCACCAACCCAGTTGGGCGAGGTACAGTGCCGGTCCCCAGTGAGAGCATCAATGCCTTGAAACACTACTTCAATGCTTTCTGTAGTTTCGATCGTGCGCAAAGATATGGGGGCTGCACCCCCAATTCTCCTTGCCTGATTCGGGCCGAGTTTACGTAGTGTGCCTGTGTCCCTGAGACGATGCATATGTATACCAATATCAATCATCACAACTTAAACCTCGCAGAATGTACGGAGTATCGTTGTGCGCAACATGTTGCAACAAAGCGGCCCGCGTGTGTGTGCAACCCTTTTCTTCTTTGCAATCATGGTTGAAACGGTTTGGCGTCCCTTGAGGGAGTGATCACCGCAACACGGCAGCTCGACCGGGTGGCTTCAGGCCCGCATTGCCCTAAAGCGCAGTGCTGGAGCGGGTTGCGCCAACGCGCTTACGGCTGGAGCGCGGACACCCAGGATGGCCGTGAGCACGATAGCGACCTTCCCTGCCGTCGGCCAAGGCCAACTACCGCTTCGGATTGCTTCTCTGCCCTCCGCGGACGCTTCCGGGGTGCCGGCACGAGATGTCGTTACCTGTAATGGGATCGACGCTCATCTGGTCACAGCGCTCGTGGTGGAGTGTTCGATTCTCTCACTCTTAATAATGTGCTTCCCGTACGCATCGTATTGCATGCCGTTCCTCTTTCGTTTCCTGGCTCTCATTCCACCGAGTGAGTGTGCGGCCTGTCTTTGGCAATAGCTTTCATCCTTTGCTCCTTGTCGACCTTTTACCACCTTCTACCGCACTATGTCGCAACCTATGGGAGTTATAGCTCCGCCGGAGGGGATTATACCGGACTTTGAGAATCCGGTGCGAAAGGCGCAATATGTTTATGTGCTCAGTGGCATCGGAATGGCTCTGTCTACCGCGTTCATGATCATGCGAGTATACACAAAAGCTCACATCAATCGAACTTTCGCGAGCGAAGATGGTTGGCCATTCTTATCCTCAGACGTCTCTCAGTTGAACCTGAAGCTGACCATGCTCTGCAGTTTGCGTAATCCTAGCTTGGGTACGCCTTTGAATGCCCTTCACCAGTCTTGGACGCTCTCCTGACGTGGTTCCGAAACTATAGGTCTTTTCTATAGCGACTGTGGCAGAAGTTATGCGTACGTTGTCCTCAGGGTTCCGGAATCAAGGCGTATGCTGAGCGGCAGCAGTTGGTTTCCTCAAGTATGGATCGGGCACTCACCTGTGGGAGGTAACTCCAAGCCAGTTCGCAACCTGGCAGAAGGTAAGTTGCTCGGAACCTTGTCCCCTGACATTGCTGACGAATCATCTTCCAGGTCATCATGTCTGCGTCTGTGATATACGTGCCTGCGCAAGGATTCGCCAAAACGTCCATTCTCCTCATGTTCCGACGCATCAGTCCTCAGAAGGGCCTTCGCATGGCCATCTATACGGTGCTCGCAGTGGTCATCGGCTACAGTATCGCCCTCATCTTGGTCCTCATCTTTGCCTGTAACCCGATTGAAAGGGCATGGGATGGGACCATCACGGAAGGGTTCTGTATCAACCGAAATGCCGTCTATGTTGCCACAGCTGTTGTCAACATCGTGACCGACCTTGCCATCATCGCAATTCCAATTCCAATGGTCATAAATTTGAAGATGCCGCTGCAACAGAAGATTGGCTTGGCATTCATGTTCGCAATCGGATCTCTGTTGGTTCTCCCTTTTGGCTTAGTTGAGATGTCGATTTTCTGACCGAGGACCAAATATAGGACTTGCGTTACGAGCATTGTCCGCTTGGTGGAGCTGATACCTATGTTGAGCAATCCTGATGCAACCTGGGCCGTGGCGGTGCCGGCCGTCTGGATGTAAGTTTTCGATTATCACGGCCAAGAGGGCTACCCCTCGCTGACTTGTCTTTCTCAGTGTTGTCGAGGCGAACCTCCAGGTCATATGCTGCTGCTTCCTGTCTCTGAAGGCCTTCCTCCGCCGACACGCACCAATCCTTATCGGTGAGCGGAGCACCACTGGCGGAGGGTACCGAAGCGGCGGCAGCAAAGGGAGCAAGGGGACCAAAAGCACCAAGAGCACAGGTGTCATCGTGAAAGACGTCAGCTTCAACCTGAGCTGGCATAGGGACAAAGCCTTTGAGAGCGGTGATCAATTCAACAATGCGAAATATGTTGAGATGGGCAGAGTGCCGGGCAAACCACCACGGCGTGACGCCGACTCACTCAATGGCAGTGAGGAAATAATATTGCAGTCCGTAAGTGCTCGTCCGCAGTCCTGAAAACTTCTGAAGAGTCCCTTGCTGATGAGTTATCTAGCCATGACGCCCGCATTTTCAGCCATGTCATGAAGTATATGAAGCTGGTATAAGGCGTTAGATTTTATTTGGGTTGTCTCCGCTGTTCCATGCATTTGATCGCATAGAGCGCGGAAGGGATGAACAGCGTTTGCGAAGAGACACATATGTTGCATATGCTTGGGAGGAGCACCCACTCACCAAGCGAAGTACTTGTCATGGGGCGTTGCGTCAGAGCTCGCTATGTACGCAGCGTGTTGTGGAGGGAATAACCATTGATGGGTCCATATCATGGCTACTAGTAATGCTGTGAGTAACCATCAGAATCCAAGTTTCGGTCTCCCACATCAAGGGGCATGAACTAGCAGTGCCAATTTTGCTTTTAACGTTGTGTTGTTCAATCATGCCCTCATAACACAATAGAAGCACAAGGGAACTACTGTGCGTCAGAGTCATATCTGCGCTGCGGGCTTCGTGGAGTCAACCATCGATAGAAATTGGAACCATTGGTGGAGAAAAGCATGGCGGTCCATCATTGATGATCTGCTCAAGATGAAGCTTATTTGTGCCACAACAGATGTCAGGTCATTTGATAGTCGACTGGTTGGAACGAAGCTAAAGAGACGTTGACATCAGCCAGCAAACCAACGTTATGCAGCCGGGGTTGAAGAGCATTCAATGTCTGGAACCCCTGCGGAACCGGCGCTGAGGCGGCGGTACCTGCACACTGAAACTCGGTCCTGGCTCAGGTCCTACAGCAGCTTGATCGTTTGAGACTCTCCATTTCAGCCAAGTGAACCAAAAACCGAATACGAAAAGCGTCGCTGGTATCACTGTTGCAGGGAAGATCCACCATTGGCCAGAGACACGTATGGCGTTGCTCCCATGCTCAAAGACCACGGTACTCAAGATTGCCTATGTTAATCCGTCAGTTTAGTGCAACTCAAGGCGCATTTTTCATGATAACGCACGGATATAAAGGTTCCTGGTAGGAAGAACATAGTCACCGCGGCAATTGTGATCATCGAAGCGCTGTCGCGTTGAGTTTGGCGGGCGACTTTGGCCGTTAGGTCGGCTATCCGGATGCTCGTTCGTGCTTCCGCTTGGTTGGCGATATAGAATACCTTTTAAGTGAGTCAGTATATACCACGGACACGTATTTGGCGGAGCAAGCCACTTGCCAGGTTAATCTGAATGTTTGTGCGGTCTTTGTAGTTCGACGTCCACCGGCGGAGGAACTGACAGCGATGGAGGAGGAATTTGAGAGATTGATCTGCTCCCCTGACTTCAGCTATACTTGGGGCAGAATGGCGATATCCGGATTTCATGTGGCTCTCGGAGAGCTCCCATATTGGCACAAATCTCGCATGACTCTCTTGCAGGAATTTGATCGTCTCTTCCGAGTCGGAGAGATCTTGGAGAAGAATGTGCCACTCCTGAGAAAGACCATGCAGCTCCCGGATTTCTCCTCTCGATCCCTCAGTTTCCCTTCGGTTACCGATAGACTTTTCATAGCTCAGCAGTCTGTTCCTGTTCGATTGAAGAATCTTTCCCCACCCTCTCATTGCCATGTCGACAGCCATAGCATCGAGAAGAAAAGCACGATAGAAGATAGAAGGTCGAGCGTTAAGATCCATAAGCCGTTGCTTACAGTCTGAGGGGTAGTTAACGCAGAAGTAGGTGACGATGGGGCCATCGAGCCGCGCATAGGTAAAGCAGATCCCGTAGTCCCAGGAAAGAGGAAGACGATAGTACATCTCTTTGATGTCAAGCCGTGGTGAGCACTGCGCGACAATTAACGTCCAATTCCTTCACGTACCAAAAAGCTCTGAGCCATCATCACGCCGAGTGACGAAGCATCCATTGCACCATTTATTCCAATGATCTCCGGTGTATGCACATTCCACGAACAATCGGGATAAGCCTGCTTCTGAATGAAGAAGCTTGATTGCTGAGGCACTGAGTGCTATGCCGCCTTTTCCTCGAAACCAATCCCGTGAGGTTGGCTTAAGCAAGCTTGATATCATATCAGTTAACGTTTGGTTTACCACTAATGCATTTTCAATCTCACAAGAGCCGAAATGTCCGTGATCCTGCTGCATTGCCCTTCTTAGGCTCTTGCTAGAGATACGATAAGTCTCTATTTGGCTCATATATCGTGCGAAAACAGCCCATAAAACGGGACAGAATGACAAGACGAACCGACAGAAAATTTGCAAGTGATTCATCGTTCAGGTTCTCGAACCATTCTAGTATAAGAGTATAAGTGACCAATAGCGAAGAAAAGGATGCCTTTGGGCGGCACCTCCTCACTTACGGATTGCGTTGTCGGAGCATTGAACAGCGTCTACGGAAGTCTCGTCAAAGATCGATCCATCTCGAAGAAGATCATCAAGCGGAAGACTGTGCTCTATTTCAAGGTACATATCCGTAGACATCGACAGGGAAGGCAGAGAGATGATTCAGACAGTGAATGGGTTCTAGAAACTATGAAGAAATCTCTCACTCCCCTTAATCTCGCTTATTGTCAATGAACAAGCAGACAAACAGCCCTACACTGAAGTGACCTTGGGCTCCACCGGAAGTCATCTACATCGTAGGTGGGTAGTAAGAATTGCGAATGTAGGTAAGCGTCTCCAGCGGACAGAAGATCAATTTATCTCTTTTTCAATCCGTCTTTTGGTGTGGCTCGTCTGAACCCCTCCAATGATTGTTTGTTCGGCGAGATAAAGCTGTGTACCTAGGAGCACGGAAGAAAATATTGTTCAAGACGTGATACGCATATTAAGGGGTTAGACTTTCCGCTCAATGATGTATCGAATCTTGAGGCACAGTTGCTGGTGGCAGCAATTCTTCATTTGATGGTTCTTCCCGCTTGCGGCGCTTGCGGCTCGTTCACATCTCTACATCCGTTTGACGATAACAAGGGAGGAATAAGACTCGGCCAATCATCAAGAAACAGTTCCACACAACATGATCGATGGTATACCAAAACCGCCCTAGAGTCTCCATGCGCCGGAAGTATGCTGCGCGCCAGAAGACACAAAAACCAAGAGTTACATGATGACGCATCTGTCTCTATCGTCTCCAGCAGCGTGGGAAGGACCCCCTACTCCAGTCGATGCGTTTGGCCTCCTTCTGCCCGAACCACCTAGTCCGTCCGGGATCTGGTCAACCAAAGGCCCTATCCGCGAGCCCCTTCGCCTTCGTGACTGCTGCAATGAAACTACGGCTGGGGAAATGCCTGCTGACTGTTGCGGATATGCAGACTGCCCTCGACCCTGACCAACCAAGCGAGGCGGGTGCGTAGTAACTTGGGGATTGTAAGGCACGTCAGAAGCGGCCTGTTGGTATGTGGGTGGCGGGACAGCATCTTGTGAGGCACTCGGGCGATTGACACCTGTATTCACGTTATTGCGTCGTGGAGGGATCAGTGGCCGGATCTCCTGGCGACCTTCGTTTCCGCTTGACAGGAACTGCCGGGAAAGTTGTTCCTCGCGGCGTCGCCGGGCTTCTTCGCGGCGATGGCGATCTTCCTCCTCCTCTTGTAGTTGAAGGGCAAGGGCGAGATCGTGATCTTCTTGCTCTGTCGTGTTTGAACTATTGACTGGAGCGGCCGCACCTGCAGAATCGACATTTGGCGCCTGTGATCTTTGTTCTGCTGCGTGGCCAGTTCCATCTCTCTGGTCGGCGAGGCGTTGCCCACGATTGCGGGACTCGACCGTTGTCCAGCCTTGACGAGCATCGACCGGACTTGAGATTTGTGCTTCGGAATTTCCGACTGGTCTGAAATCCCCGGAGTATATCTCGCTTCCTTGTCCATTAACATCGGTCAGACTCTCCCAGACAACTTCTTCATGGGATGCATAGCCGGCGTCGGTAATCAATGTATACAGTCTTTGCGTGTGCGGTTCCTTGTAGAGCGTCAAAAAATGATCGTTCCTAAACAGGATCGAGATTTGACCGGGGAGTAAATGACCATCAATAATCGACAGTCCAAAGTCGGTGAGCTGGGTGGGCCAGCGCGATAGAAAGTCTTTGATGGTATTGATGTCCTGGAGCAGTTGCTGCTCTTCTTGACTTAATCCATCAGTTCGAAGCTTCTCTTCCAGAGCTTCTTCGTGGAAAAGAACGTTTTGCGCATCCTCGTATGTCTTGGCCACTCGAGAAAAGGCTTCATACGCTGGAGACGCGCCGGCAGGAAGCCATCCGTGCACGAGGGGCAGACCGAATGTGCCATACAGTCGCATCTCGCGCGTTTCTTCGAACGTACCCGGCTTCACCTGGTCCTGATGCGCCGGATGGATATCAGAGAGACCGACCAGGTCTGAGTCCATGATGTTCTGAGGTTCGGCGGCGGGTGATATGAGGCGGGGATTGACATTCATCCCCGTATGGAGCGTAATCAAGAACGCATAAAGGTCCCCTACATCGGGGAGTTCTTGTGCCACATCGCCTCTTCGACCAGACGTCAACTCGTCAAACACGGCGTCAAGAAGTAATCCCAAGCTGACCTGCTCTCGGGTTCGGAGGGCTTCGACCAGGGCAGTCTCTGTATTGACTGGAGTGGAAAGAACCAAGGCGTTGACCAGAGCGAGTAGAGGGCATGGACCGTTGGCATTCTGCGTCAAGATCGGGGATTGCCGAAGCTGACCGCTGGGATCTTGCCATCTGATGCGTTTTATTTGGTAATGCTCGCTTCGTTGTCTGTTCGCCTTTGTCCTCGGTGTTTCGACATCCCGCTGAGCGGCAGCAGAGCTTGCCTGTGAGGTATTGATAGTCGGTCGGGAAGCTTTCGCAGATGAAGTCTCCTCGGACTCCAATGACACTCGAGGCGGCACTTGTGGCGGGCTGTCGACTTGCGAGAATCTGTTATCCTCCGGCTCGATGGAAATCAGTGGTTCCGCATCTGCTCGCTTGGGGTCTGGTAGTGAATTGTACTGTTGCGCAGCTTGTGATCCATCCCGCTCTGTCTGCCAGACGTCTTGGTCGAGTAGCGATGCGGCTTGAAGCTGATAAGTGTGATCGGTCTCCGGAACAGCAGTCGCGTTAGCCCAAGGATTGGGTGTCTCGGAGAAGGCAGGGCCTGAAGATTGCGGCAGATGTACGGATGTAATTGGCTGGATATTCGTATTGGGTAGCTCCGAGTTCACGGGTATGAGCGGCGCATAGTCTGAATGCGGAGACTGTACACCATAACCGCTGGGGTTCTGGCTGCCATCATGGATCTCAAGCTTGGATAGTTGCTCTACGGGCGTATTGGCTGCTGGTAACTCCGCGGGCTCCATGTAACCAGAAATTTGTCCATGAGTGTCGCCTGAGTTCCCCGCTACAGGCCATGCAGTCGTGCTACCTTGATTGCCCAGTGCGGATGCTGTAGGATCGCCAGTAGTCTGTACGCGCAGGTAGGGGTTGTGAGATTTGAACGGCATCGATCGCCCGTTGTAGTCGGTACTTCCGGTGGGCATGGGCACGTTCGGTTGCGGTGATTCCAGGTTGCTCTTCACTTGTTGCCTGTCAGGTATCCTCTCATTCTCCAAGGATCTCCTGACCACGCCATCAGGGGGACCAACTCGAAGAGGAGCCGGCAAAGCGTCCGAATCTTTGCCTGTAGATAGATCGCTCTTTTTCGGCCGGACCGAAAGAGGAGCAGGAACATCATGGTCGACTTTGACAATGTCCTCCTCGGAGTCCCACTCGGAGCCGGTGTCGATGGAGTAAGATTCAGAGTCACTGCGAGAGCGTGGTCCGTCCGGAAGCGCTGGCAAGTGAGAGTGGGCAATGATGTGCGAAGTCGGTGGATCAGATTGTTCTTCGGAATCTCCGGCGAGAGCTAGGCTGGTAGGTAGTTTGGACTCAATAGGCGTATCAGGATATGGCGGATTCCCAAGGGCCTGCTCCCGCTTGCGAACCATCTTGAGTAGCAGACGGTATGTCTCAACCTCTAGCGGTCTCCAAAACTGCTGGCCGGTAAGTGCAATACGCTGATGAAGATGGCGACTGGCTCAGATCATTCCAGTGTCATACGCTCCGGTCGTCGAGAGACAGTGGGCGCATCAGTTTGCTGAGACACATGAGACGATCGATCACCTCACAAAAAGGGCTGACTTGTTGAGAAGCAAGAAATATCTGAGAAAAGCGAAACCACCTGCAGTCTGCAGTTGCGCGGCTGCTTGCGCGGCTCTCTCAAACTCTAGAAGCTCCACGCCCATGATGACGGCGACGCGGAAGTGCACGGGCCGAGGGCGCTCAGCCCTGAGCTGCACCGCCACTTCGCTTAACGGCAAGAGACCCCGAAGTCCGCCCGAAGACCGCGGCACTGGTGGCACTGTCGCCGAGGTCCAGAACGGATTGGGAGGTCGGATCGGTCAACTGGTAGCTCTTACGACCATCAGGATTATTACTCCACGGCGAGAAGACCTAAGTCCTTGACGGCTCAACATGCATTCTTGTATCAGGCCGAATAGTTACGTCGTCCTGCGTTTGCTATCAGACACGTCAAGAGTAGTGCAGCTCATCCCTAACACGTATGTGGGCTAGCTGCTGTGAGGATTCACATTTTCTGTATGTCGGCTGTTATGACGAAGCTGAACCAAGTCTGTGAAACAGTATCATATCGCTGGGTAAACTGGGGTCATTGCAGACGAATTTACTCATCGGCCGACCATACCATCTCACATTCGAATTCATTGATGAGGTGCAAGGCGAGTCCCACGCTCGGTTGCGGGTGGTTCGCGCGGCGGAGCTCCACGATGCTCAAGAAAGTCAGGCCGAAACGCCTCTGGAGTGCGGTGGAGATGGGCTAGGAGAATGTGGTGTGGAACGAGGGCAAGTCGTGACTACTGCAGATGCAGACGGCGTGATGCGAAACAACCAACACACCATTGATGATCCCGCGAGACAGGCACTCTCCATGCAAGACATAGAGGAGTTGAAAAGGGGGAAGACCGGTTCGGGCAAAGATATCATCGCGACAATCATGGCCTCACACACGGCTTTGAACGAGAAGACCTCTTTTGCACTAGCAAAATACACATTGCGAAAGAACAAGAAGTACCTACGACGGTTCACAGTCTTGCCTCTGAATGTGTCAACATTGACACAGTGGATGTCGTCAGAAAAAGATGCTGGTCGTATCATGGACATCAGAGAAGAGATTCTGGGGCTCATTGCGAGTTGGTCGAATGTGCATTACACCTGCCCAGTGGCATCATCATCGGCAACAGAGGTTGCGAAGAAAGACAGGAGAGGAAGATGGCTGGTTATCGATGAGACTGGGGGGCTCATTGTGGCCAGTCTAGCGGAGAGGATGGGGATACTGCATGCCGAGGACGACCAAAGCTGGGGAAACCATCATGACACACCACCACTCAGTCATGGTGAAGGCACTATACGTGCTGAGCCGATCACAGAGAACCATCCTTCGATAGAGACGCCATTGCGTGATGCTTCTAATGATCAGGAGCTTGAGTATGACGAGACTACACACGCAGATGCGGCATGCCCTGGAAAGAGTTCAAAGTTTCACATACCAGCGATGTCGGCAAGAACCAACACCATTACACTCATCCATGCAAATGCGCAACCTAACTTGGCACTCTTGAAGTATTTTCAGTTTGATTCCAACAACATGTCAACTTCGCATCCTTTGTACAAGCATCTGAAGACCATCTCCTGGTTACAACTTCTCCACCCAGCCGAGGACTC
>QQTW01001066.1_pt1 | contig 18728 bp, 11 predicted proteins | sample 1904831 | NCBI WGS metagenome assembly QQTW01 (sample SAMN09435610, study PRJNA476489) | Subsurface metagenome, whole genome shotgun sequencing project. | reverse complement strand
GAAGCCACACACACCAAAGTTAAGGAATATTATGAGGCAGTCAACCAAGAACCTTTGATGCTGGAATTAGACAGGCTAGCACCAAAACAGGGGGAGACGGCACAGCAATTGTTTGAGCGAATAAAAAAAGACCCTGCGATTCAAACCATCAATCACCAGCTAGCCGATCGCTCTAGAATAATTGGGCTTGAAAAACGGGCATCAAGGAGTGCGATCGCTTCTGAGAAATTACGGCAACAGTTAGAAAATCGTGTCCAGGAATTAGAAGAGGAGAATTTTTACTGGAAACAGCAAGCCGACCAATTAAGGGATTTGCCCCTGGAGGATGTGGCTTGGCATTTGGGGTTAGATAAAGCTGATAAAGGAGAGAATCGTTGGAAGGGGTTGGGGCAAGTTATCAATATTACTGGTTCTAAATGGTACGACTTTACAGCAGAAAAAGGTGGTGGTGGGGCTATTGATTTGGTGATGCACGTTGCGGGGTGTAATTTTCGGCAAGCTTTAGCTTGGTTGTGCGATCGCTTTGGAGAAGAGGGGATGTTGCGTGCTTCCAGGGCAAAAGTGCAAGAGCAAGCGGCTAAAATTGTCGCAGAAGAACCCGCACCGCAGTTTGTACCTCCCTTGGAGGATGGGTCGAAGTGGCTGTCTGTAAAGAATTATTTGATTAAAGCGAGGGGATTGCCGGAAAATTTTGTCGATGGTCTCCACTCCAAGGGATGGCTTTACGCTGACGAGCAGCAAAATGCTGTTTTTACAATGCGCGAGCTTCCTGGGGGAATGGGTGAGCGAGAGACTAACATTTCGCCATCGCTTTCTACGGGTGCGACGTCGGGAGATTACGAAACTACTACTACTGGAGCATTTTTGCGAGGGACGCGGGGAGAAAACAATTCGTTTATGGGATATGCACCGGGTACAAAACGGACTCTGGGGTGGTTTTACTTACACTTGGGGGGTAAAGCAACGGATGAAATAGGAAAAGTAGTTATCTGTAAATCTCCGATCGATGCGCTCTCATGCGCTGCATTAAAGTTGGCTGCAAATTCTGGTATGCCCGAAAAGCGAACAATGTTTTTAGCAGTAGATAGTCTCAAAAGTCTGCCGTTGGATTTTCTCAAAGACATCACGAATATTACTGTTGCCTGCGATAACGACTCGGCGGGACGTTCTACGGCACAAGCTATTAAAGAATTACTGCCGCAAACAACTATCGCGCAACCAAAAACAGCTGATTGGAATACAGAATTGTTGGAGTACTCACGACAAGAAAAGATGCGCCGTCCTGAAGTAGAAAAGAAAAAAAATCGGGGACTGGAACGCTAGTAAATAACTGTGTAGCCAGCATAGTGCTGCCGCTAACGGCAAAGTTCAGTGGCGGCAGATAACCTCGGCAACCCCACCTGGATATCTCGCCCGTCGGCTTCATCGACTTGTTACCCCTCTTGCTCAGAACATGAAGTCAATCTTGCGATAACTGCGCGTGAGTCGTTACCAACACGCTCATATGCTGCACAAGAATCTCGAAGGGGACAAGCCCAATCTCGATCTTCCTCGAAAACATGGCGAAAAATGCATAACCCTGAATCTTGATTTACAGGCTCAGTGATCACAATTGCCCTGCCTATAAATCTACCTTGATGTACCCCACACATTTCAATAACCTCTCGCGGTTCGAGTTGGTCAAACCAAAACTTGCAAATCGTATTTAGTAAGATATTTACATGGTTTGCATGAGCATTTATCCAATCAATGATGTTTTCAATGATGAAAACGTTATTTTTTGAACCAAGCCCATAATGCATATATGAAATACGCGAATCATCTTGTATCGAACAAGTGCCCACTCTACCATGTGTTAACTCGACACGAAGACAGCGAAGTTCTGTAAACCAATCCTCATACGCAGCTTTCAATAAAGCATAGATATCTGAAGGAAATCCATTACCATATTTCCCCTCCGCTGCATTCTTGAACAGCTTCTCAGTAGATTTCTTCTGTACACCTCGTACATCCTTATAAATTGCATGGATGCTATTTCGTAGCCCATCTAAACAGGAATAAAGTTCACAAATCAAGGTTTCAATTATGCTTGCAAACTCTCTTGATTTAGCCCCACTTGAGTATCCTTGCTGATCAAGAAGTTGTCGTTCTTCAACAAGTTCGGGAATTAACAGCGTCGCAGGTTGTGCAAGAGTCTTAAATTTTTCTCGATGACCTGTAATGGTCTTTAAACCATTGGACAATGCTTGACTATCCGTAAACGGCGCACCGTACCATTTAGCAAATCGGTCAACATAATCCCACTCCTCCGGGATATACGTAAAAATAGTTGGCAGGGTTGCTGGAGGCATTTCAGAATCAACTCAATCAGTGGAATATGAATTTTTCTTTAATATAACGTATAAATAGTAATCACAAACTAGAGCGAATAACTACAGAAACGATCGAGGACGCAACTGGAAACCGCTTCGCTAAATCGGGCGGGGGCTGGCACTGCCAAAAAAATCTCTCGTGAGGCAACATATTTAATCATGGCAGCGCCAACCCCTCCGCTATCGCCGCCCGATTTTTCCCAGTTGCTAGCCTGACTGTAGGGCTAATATATCTTGTCGATGGGCTTTGTCCTGCCGTAGGCGATGCAACAAGCACCACCACAGATAATAAAGCCTCACCATAGACAACGCAAGCACACACCGCAGGCAATGGCACAAGCACCCACCAAGGCGATCGCAAATATTGAAACAGGTTTTTACGATAGCGAAGCGCTGCCGCCTACGGCAGATCGCATTTCCCCATGCTGCCGAATATGTTCGACTAACCGCTTGGTTTCACCACCAGCTAATTCTAATTCCCTGAGATTGCCCACCAAGACAAACAATTCCCTTGCCCTACTAACGGCGGTATTTAGTAAATTAGGTTTGCGGTTGAGGAACCAAAAACTATGCTCTTGGTGGCACTGGTAAGCAGAAAAAATAATGGCTGCTTTTTCTCCCCCCTGGAAGGTGTGAACCGTGCCAATATCGTCCCAAGAAAAGTTTTGCCAACGCTTCGTGAGTCGATATCTCAGGGCATTGGCTTGCTGCGAAAACGGCGACATTACCCCAATTGTCTTTGATTTATCGGCAGCGCCAAGGTCATAGCCCTGCTTGAGCAAGGATGCGATCGCATCTTCGACGGCATCGATTTCTTCGGGATTGGTGTGATTTAAATGACTCCCCTCGACATGGTAAGCCAGCAGGTGTTTAACTGTTGTAGTTTGGTCATAATTGGAAAGGATTTGCAAACCACCGGGATAGTTGGGGCTGCAAAACTGGATAATGGGTGGGGTGCAACGGTAGTGATTTCTGAGGATAATGCCGTTGCCTAAGTCTGATTCTGTACCGTTAGCACCAGCAGCGCGATGGTAAGCGGTGGCTGTGTATTTGGCGGTGGGGGCATAGCGATAGTAGTCTTCATTCCCCATGCCCATATCCAGAAAGGCAGTTTTCAGATATTGTTTAATGGTATCGTCGCAAAGGTTGACAATTGGCTCAATTTGTTGGGGGTCGCCTGCCACTACTGCTCGTTGCGATCGCACTAGCAAGGGAAATAATTGATGTACGAGTGTTGTACCTGCTTCATCCACTAGTGCCAGCTTAACGCTATTGGGTTGGAGGATTGGCAGCATATTGCGTATTGATTGTAGGCTGGAGCTAATGACGGGGAAAATTAAGCTTAAGTCGCGGAAAATGGCATCTGCGTCAGTTTCCAGTTTGAGCAATGCATCTCCGTCCCCCGTCAAGACGCTGCCATAGGTTTCTAATGCCCGCATAACGCTATCTTTGCGTCGGAGAATTTCTTGCTCTTGAAATGCCCAGGCACGTTGAAATAGTGAAAGTTGTAATGAGTGGTAATCGCGGTAAAAACTACTGTAAAAATCCCCTTGAGGGTAATTGTCAAGTTGGCTTTGGAAAAGTTGATAATCTGCTTGTTTTAACTCTAATTGCTTGGTTAATGCTGTTAGTTGGGTTTGAATATTAGTGACTTTCTGGTTGAGATTTTGCCATTGTTGTGATAAATCCAGTTTTTGCTGAACCTCCATCTGGGCTGTGGTTAAACTCAACCTGTCAAGGGGTATTTGAAAGGGATGGGCTGTTGCCAAAGTGTTTAAAACAGCAGCATTTGTCCGGTTTGCCAGACGCTTAAAAACTAGCTTATCGGTTGTAAAATTAATCAAGTTATAGGCGCGTTTAGCGATGGAGTCGGATTCTTTTGGTAGTTCCCGTTCTGCCTGGGATAATCCCTCTTTTATTTGCTGGTAAGCTTCTATGGGAAAGTTTGTGTAATCTCCCAAACTTGATCGCTCATCTGTTAGTGCTTGTAACTCAGAATTCTTTGCTGCAATATCGTTAGTGAGGGATTGGATTTCTAGATCGAGTTGCGATCGCAGTTCCGCATCGATAACTTTTTGACTGTTATTAAAGCGGTTTTGCTCTATCAGTTGTTGAATTTCGTTTTCTGCTTGCAGTAATTCGAGTTTGGCTTCTGACCAAAAATCTTGGTTAAATTCAGTATTCCGCAGCCAGTCTTGGCTTGATTGCAGTTTTGGTAGGGTTTCCCTACGGATGATGCCTTGGTTCCCACCAGAGAGATAAAACTGTTCGGTGGGATAGTTACCTGTTAGTCGCTGTTGAAATTTTTGAATAGCACTATTATTAGTGCTGGCAAAGAGGATTAAATTATTCCCATCTTCCTCACCGCGAACAAGTCGTAATGCCCGATTCACTACTTGCTGTGCTACCAGGTGCAGAAACACTTCTGTTTTTCCAGTTCCCGGTGGTCCACAAACAGCAGTTAGTAAATTTTCTTGGGTGTGTTTGAGGACAGATGCTTGATATTCATCGGGAGTATGGGAAGCGAAGGCTCCCCAAAACATTACTTCATGTCTAGGCGATCGCGGTTTCCCAAAAAGGTACTGCATTGCGGGGTGAGTTTCAGTTAGCCAGTTGCAAGGATGGGGTATTTCTTGAAGTTGCTGTAAGATTCCTTGCAGGTCGAGTTTGAGCAGAGCGTTATAGGGGGTAAAGTCACAGCGCAGTAAATAAGGTTGGCGAAAAGTTTTGTATTTTCCTTCCGGTAAGTCCACCAAGTCAATAAAATCTCGCAGGGTAAAAAATCTTCCTTTAAAGGTGTCTTCTAAAAATTTTAATATTCCCGACGCAACAATCAGTGATTCGGCTTGCTCTTCCTCTAGCCCGTACAGCCGCATCAAATTAACAACAACTGGCTGAAACTCGTAATCAGTCAAGTCCCAGCCAGTTTTACGGTAATTGCCTTTGAAAATTGGCGAAATATCAACTGTGAAGAGAGGCAGATATTTCAGCTTTTGCTCTTTTCCCTTTCCCTGAATTAAATAAATTTGCGGGAAGGCAACAGCCATTTGAAAATCATTGGGTCTCCCCCTCTTTGCTGCTTGTTGCTGTTGCTGGAATTGTTTAAATACTTCGCTATCCAACATTAGCTTGTTGGCTAAAAGCTGCACTCCCTTATCTATTACTTTTGGGTATGCATCTGACCCGCGCTCAACCTCAGCTTGAGTCAGTTCTTCCAACCTGATATAGGCTAACCAGGCTTGTACTATCTGGATAAGTTTTTCTGACTCTAGCATGAGATTAAAAGGGGAGTGACTGTACAAACTTGTATTAAATACAAGTTAATCTTTTTTCTCGTTTGTCGCCAATATACCGGAGTCGTAAACAGTTTTCGACAAAAATTTTAACAATTATAGTTGCCTATAACGTTATAGGCAGTTCCGCTCGTACTCACGTCAAGTAGCGAGGATGCTCACTCAATATTTGTTAGCGTTTCCAGTTGAGAGAGCAATTTTTCTACCTGTTTGCGCTTAGATGGGTCTGACCAAATACGCGACTTTCTTAGTTTGGTAGTCACAGCAGTAAAGCGCTCTTTGTAATCGTTCGACTCGGTTTTTTGGGTAGAGTTTGGGGTTTTATTCTCGCTGATATATTGTTTGATTTCGCTTAAAGACCAGTTTTGGTTAATGGCTTGCTCTAGAAAGGCAACGCGCACCGAAGTATCCTGAATAGTTGCAATAGCTCTAGCTTTGGTGTATTCAAGGGAGCCTTTTCGTAATGACTCTAGAATATCTGATGGAAGGTTTAAGAGAGGCAAGCGGTTGTTGGCGAACGATTCCCAGGTCATTAAGCCCAAGCCTGAAAACACTTCTTCAACTATTTTTAGCTCTGGATTTACTGGGTTTGAGCCTTCCTGCTTCTCGTCTCCGTCTTTGACAATAACGTTATTGTCAGCCGATATTTTCTCATCTCCCTCTTTGCCAATAGCATTATTTTCAGAATCCTCTAGGTCTAATTCCTGTTTTCCAATAACGTTATTGTCAGAATCCAATTTATCGTTTTCATCATTGACAATAACGTTATTATCAGCGTCTAAATTATCGGTTCCATTTTTGACAATAACATTATTGTCAGCATCAAAATTATCATCTCCATCTTTCCCAATAACATTATTGTCAGCGCCCTCTGAGTCCAATTCTTTTTTTCCAATAACGTTATTGGAAGACTTGGCAGCTTCTTTGCGTGAGTGTTGCAAGCGGCGCAGTAATGGCGGAATTTCGTCAATGCTTCGACCTAGTTTGAGAGCCAGCAGTTGGAGGATGCCTTCGGTTTCCTCAACTGGGTTAAGGTCTTCTCGAAGTAAGTTTTCTATCAGTGCCAGTTGAAAAGCTGCGTTATCATCTAATTCTCTGATGACGACGGGAACTTCTTTTAGTCCAATTTCTAATGCGGCACGATAGCGGCGCTCTCCGGCTACTAATTCGTGTTTTTCTCCATCGATAAGGCGTACCAACAGGGGTTGCAGGATGCCATGCTGTTTTATGGATTCAGTTAACTGCTTTAATGCCTCTGAGTCGAAATAACGGCGCGGTTGAGTTGGTGGTAGATAAATTTGGTCTAATGGGATGGTCTGGGAAGAATCGCCATTCTTGATGCCTGTGGTGTCCCAAGGAACTTCAATTTTGCTTTTGAGGGGTTGGCTGGCTTTAGTGCGTCTCATGGTAAGGATTCTAGGCTAACGGCTATTTTTTTAAGGATTTTAACGGATGGGTGCTTGGGTTCGTACACCGCCAGGGGCATTCGCTCTTCTGATGCATCAACAAACGCAGTGGAGCGAGGAATGGCGGCAAAGACTGTTCCGGCGCTGGCTAGTTGTTCGCTAATGGCTGCTAGGGTGCGAGTGTCCTGGGAGTTACGAGCATCGTATTTTGTCGGCACAAACCCAGCTATTTGCAGTTTGCGGTTGGGTTTGTTGCGGACTGTAGCCACCGTTTTTAATAGTTCGCCTGTGCCCTCAAAGGCTTTGAAATGGGTTTCCAGGGGCACGAGAACGTGGGTGGCGGCTACAAGGGAGATGTAAGAAAGCAACCCTAAGCTGGGAGGGCAATCTATTAAGATAAAATCGTAATCTGATTCAATTGGTTCGATGGCTTCTTTGAGGCGGAAATCCCGCATGGAAGCACTAACCAATTGCATTTCTGCCGTACTGAGAGAGATGTTGGCTGGGGCTAAATCCATACCATGAATCCCCTCATGAATTGGCAGGGGTTGTTCCTCCACAATGGCATTGTGGACGGTTTGCTCTAAATCTCTCGGAACCAAGCCCATAAAAATAGTTAAGCTGGCTTGGGGGTCGATGTCGATGAGCAGAACGCGATGACCTAGTTGTGCTAGGTGGTAGCCCAGGTTCTGGGTAAGGGTAGTTTTGGCAACACCTCCCGCCTGGTTGAAGACTGCGATGATTCGGCTCATAAGTGAGTTGGTTTTCCTGCCCCATTACAATTAAAGATAACTGGTGATGGGTCAATCTCGACAATTGTCCATTGCCTGCAATTATTGCCGAGTATAATAATGTGAAGCCGCGCTGCTCACTTTGTTACTTTCACTTTAGCGGATAATACAAACACAACATGATCTCAGGGGAAATTAAAAGTCAAATAGATCGCATCTGGGATGCCTTCTGGTCGGGTGGTATCTCCAATCCCCTCGAAGTCATTGAGCAAATTACCTACCTGCTGTTTTTGCGTCGGCTGGATGACCTGCATACTCTGGAAGAAAACAAAGCTAACCGACTCAAGCGACCGATGGAACGGCGGATTTTTCCAGAGGGTGAAGATATCAAAGAGCGTTCCTACGATGATTTGCGTTGGTCGAGATTCAAGCATTTTGCTGCGCCGGAGATGTTTGTTGTAGTCAACGATCATGTTTTTCCTTTCCTGCGGACTTTGGGTGGAGATGATTCGACTTACGCGCACCACATGAAGGATGCCCGCTTCACCATCCCTACACCTGCGCTTCTGTCTAAGGTGGTGGATTTGCTGGATGGTGTACCGATGGAAGACCGTGACACAAAAGGCGACCTCTACGAATATATGTTGGGCAAGATTGCCTCGGCTGGACAGAATGGACAGTTTCGCACGCCGCGCCACATTATTGGGCTGATGGTGGAACTTACCGCACCAAGTCCGGGGGATGTGATCTGCGATCCAGCTAGTGGTACTTGCGGCTTTCTGGTGGCTGCTAACGAATACCTGCGGGAGCATTCCCCGGAAATTCTGCGCGATGCCAAGCTGAAGGAACACTTCCACCATCAGATGTTTCACGGGTTCGATTTTGACAATACCATGCTCCGTATTGGCAGTATGAATATGCTCCTGCATGGGGTGGAAAATCCTGATGTGCGCTACCAAGATTCGCTGGCACAGGAGCATTCGGGTGATGAAGAATCTTATACCCTTGTCCTGGCTAACCCGCCTTTTGCTGGGTCGTTGGACTATGAGAACACGGCTAAGGACTTGCAGGCGATCGTCAAAACCAAGAAAACTGAGTTGTTATTTCTGGCTCTGTTTTTGAGATTGCTCAAGCCTGGGGGACGTGCTGCGGTTATCGTGCCGGATGGTGTGCTTTTTGGCTCTTCTAAAGCACATAAAGAACTGCGCCGCCTGTTGGTGGAGGAGCAGAAGCTTGATGCTGTCATCTCTCTGCCCGGTGGTGTATTTAAGCCCTACGCGGGTGTTTCTACTGCGATTTTACTATTTACTAAAACTAACTCTGGTGGAACTGATTTTGTTTGGTTCTACGATGTGGATGCTGACGGCTGGAGTTTGGACGATAAAAGAACACCTTTGCTTTCTGAAGATAAACTAGGGGCTGTACCTGCTGCGGAGTTAACGGCAGAGGAACATACTAAGAATAACTTGCCGGATGTGTTGACTCGTTGGCAACTGCGAAATTCTACAGAACGAGAGCGACCCCGCACTGCTCAGAGTTTTTGTGTACCAAAGGTTGATATTGCTACTCAGGGGTATGACCTCAGCCTGAATCGTTATAAGGAAGTGGTGCATGAAGAGGTAAAACATCTTGCACCCAAAGACATCCTTGCTAATTTGGCAAGATTAGAGGTCGAGATTCAGCAGGGGATGAAGAATTTGGAGGGATTGCTGAAGTGAATCGTTCCCATATACATTGGCCTTGCCTACCACTCTCCAAAGCATTCTGGTTTCAGGAGGGGCCAGGAGTTCGTAAATGGCAGTTTACGAACTCAGGAATTAAGCTTTTAAATGTTGGAAATATCGAAAAAGAAGGCACACTGAACCTTACAAAAACTGACCGTCACCTAAGCGAGGAAGAAGTAGCAAAGAAATATTCGCATTTCCTTGTTGATGCAGGGGATCTTGTAATAGCTAGTTCGGGAATCTCGTTCGATGATGACGGCTTGCTTCGCACCCGTGGAGCATTTGTAGAAAAGCACCAGCTTCCACTTTGTCTAAACACAAGCACTATCCGTTTCAAAGCAATCGAAGGAGTATCGGATCTTTGCTTCCTGCGTTTTTGGCTCAATGGACATGAGTTCCGTTCGCAGATTACCAAACTTGTTACGGGAACGGCTCAACAGAACTTTGGCCCATCACACCTTAAGGCGATTAAGATTACCCTCCCACCCCTAGAAGAACAGAGGCGGATTGCAGAGATACTCGATCGCGCCGAAGAACTCAGGTCTAAACGTCGGGAAGCGATCGCACAACTCGACACCCTCACCCAAGCCATCTTCCTAGAAATGTTCGGCGATCCACTCCACAGTCAAAAGGGAGCCAATAACGTTTGTCTTTCAGAGGTAACTATAAATATTACTGATGGAACACACCTTACACCTAGATTTATTAACGCTGGAGTACCGTTCATTTTTGTGAAGAATATCAAGAACGGCGATATTGATTTCCAAACTGACAAGTTCATTTCTGAAGAAGAACACCAAAGGCTGTATAAGCGGTGTCCGGTAGAAGAAGGTGATATCCTCTACACCACGGTAGGCGCAACTTATGGTCAAGCAGCTCCAGTCGGAAGTTTTACGAAATTTGCTTTCCAACGGCATATCGCCCACTTAAAACCAGACAAAAACAAGATTCTCACGCAGTTCCTTGGGACAATCATGCAACTGCCATGTGTGAAAAGCCAAGCTGACCGTTGGGCGAGAGGCGCGGCTCAACCGACAATTAATCTAAAGGAACTACGAGAGTTCGTTATTCCTTTACCGCCCCTTCCTCTGCAACAAGAATTTGCCCGTCGCGTTGAATCCGTAGAAAAACTCAAAGCCACACATTGCGCCTCATTATCAGAACTCGATGCCCTCTTCGCATCCCTTCAACATCGTGCATTCCGAGGAGATTTGTAACATGAAAGCCACCGAAGCCAAACTACTCGCCTTTATCAAAAAATCCCCGCAGTTCGTTATTCCCATCTACCAGCGTACCTACTCGTGGACAGAAAAGGAGTGTCGGCAATTGTGGGATGATATCCTGCGTACTGGCTCAAATGACGACATCGCTGCCCACTTCGTTGGCTCCATTGTCTACATCGAAAAAGGACTTTATCATGTATCAAGCCAATCTCCACTGCTGGTAATCGACGGACAGCAACGCCTAACGACAGTTATATTACTGCTCGTCGCACTGGCTAATGCCCTTGGCGACACCGAACCAGTGGACGGTTTCTCACAGCGAAAATTGCGAAACTATTACTTACTTAACCCTGAAGAGAAAGATGAACAGCACTTTAAGCTGATTCTTTCGCAAACCGATAAGGCTTCGCTTATAGCCATTCTCAACAGTTCCGAGCAGCCCAAAGACTACTCCATCCGCGTTACAGAGAACTTGAAGCAGTTCGAGTCGCTGATTGAGGAGCGTAAGGATGATCTGGCGACTGTGTGCAAAGGACTTGCAAAACTAGTGGTTGTAGATATTGCCCTCAGCCGCGACCAGGACAATCCACAACTCATTTTCGAGAGTATGAACTCAACCGGTCGTGAGTTAAGCCAAGCCGACCTGATCCGTAACTACATCCTCATGGGACTCGAACCCCAGCTTCAGACTAAGCTTTATGAGCAATATTGGCGACCTATGGAAGTGGAGTTTGGGCAGGAAGCTTACGGTACACACTTCGACGGCTTCATGCGCCATTTTTTAACAGTGAAAACTGGCAATATTCCCAACCTGGGAGAAGTGTATGAGGCATTCAAAGCTCATGCGCGATCGCCGGATGTAGCTAAGGCTGGCGTGGAAGCACTGGTAGCCGATATTCGCACCTTTGCCCGCTACTACTGCGCCATGACATTGGGTGCTGAACCAGACCCCGACCTCAAACTAGCCTTCCAAGACTTGCGAGAGTTGAAGGTGGATGTAGCTTACCCCTTCCTCTTGGAGCTTTATCACGATTATGCTTTGGGTGATTTTCCCAAGGCTGACTTTCTGACAGCAGTGCGGCTGGTTGAATCCTATGTATTCCGCCGTGCCATCTGTGCCATTCCCACCAGTTCGCTAAACAAAACTTTTGCCACCTTTACGAAGGCTCTGAAGAAAGACCGCTACATCGAAAGCATTCAGGCTCACTTGCTTTTACTGCGGTCTTATCGACGCTACCCAAACGATGAGGAATTTAAACGCGAACTGCAAACCAAAGACCTCTACAAGTTCCGCAGCCGCAGTTACTGGATTCGTCGTTTGGAAAATCACAATCGCAAGGAACGAGTGCCGGTGGACGAGTACACCATCGAACACATCCTACCACAGAACGAAAACCTTTCCTCAGCATGGAAGACAGCACTGGGTACGGAGTGGCAGCGAGTTCAGCAAACCTACCTGCACACCCTCGGCAACCTGACTCTCACCGGATACAACTCCGAGTATAGTGACAAAACTTTTCCTGAGAAGCGTGATATGAAGGGGGGCTTTAAGGAGAGTCCGCTTAAGCTAAATCAGGGTCTTGGACTGGTTGAACAGTGGGATGAGGATGCCATTCGCCAACGGGCAAACCGACTCTCTACCATAGCACTCGATGTCTGGGCTGCCCCTAAGCTAGAAGCCAGCGTGCTTGATTCCTGTAAATCCAAGCCTGCCCCATTGGGCTATACCATAGCAGATCACCCGCATCTGCTTTCTGGAACAGTGGCAGAGGTGTTTAAAGTATTCCGTAAGGAAGTTCTTGCCCTTGACCCCTGCGTGACTGAGGAATTTCTCAAGCTCTACGTTGCCTACAAAGCAGAGTCCAACTTTGTCGATATAGTACCGCAAGCCAAGCGGTTACGTATCTCGTTGAATATGCCATTCCCCGAAATCAATGATCCCAAGGGTATTTGTAAAGATGTATCCAGTGTGGGGCGCTGGGGTAATGGCGATGTAGAGTTAGGTTTGGCATCGCTTGATGAGTTACCCTATGTGATGGGATTGGTTCGGCAATCACTTGAAAGACAGATGGGAGGCATAGAGTAGTCCAATGAGTATTGCTGTTTTTGAAGCAACCTACAGCGACATCTTTAACTGAGCCAAGATGAGGCAGATAAGGGAATGAGGGAGAGATTTCCATGCCCTTATTGTGGTCTGTTTAGCTGTGGGGTTCTCGCTTGAAATCAACATAAATACTGAATATAATGTATTTTAATTGACGGAGCTTTATTAATTGAATGAGCCAGTTTACATTTCTCCAAGCTGAATTCCCCGCAGTTTACAAATCCGCCAATAAAGCTTTTAGTGCAGTATATCCCGACCCCCGCACCGCCTGCTTTTATGCCCGTCGCGCCTTGGAGCTAACGGTAAACTGGATGTATCAATTCGATAATTCCCTAGAACTGCCTTATCAAGACAACCTCAGCACCCTGATTCATGAACCCACCTTTAAAACCTTGGTAGGGGAGGCAGTATTTAATAAAGCACGGGTAATTATCAAACTGGGTAATCAAGCAGTCCACAGCGCCAGAGCCGTCCCAGTCAACGATGCCATAAACGCAGTACGGGAATTGTTTCACGTTGCCTACTGGTTAGCACACACCTACGGACGCAGCAGCAAACCAGAACCGGGGCTGACCTTCAACCCCGGCGCATTGCCCAAGACTGCACCAGTGCCTAAACAAACCATCGAGCAACTCCGGAAACTGGAAACCCAACTACGCGAACGCGATGAAAAACTCTCAACACTTCTCGCCGACAAAAACGCACTGGATGAGGAACTGAAGCGCCTACGAGCAGAGATAGCCGCAGCCAAGAAAGCCAGCACCACCCAGCCAGATACCCACGACTATTCTGAAGCACAAACCCGCGACATCTTCATCGACCTCTTGCTTAAAGAAGCAGGGTGGGCGCTCGATCAACCCCGCAATAAAGAGTTTCCGGTTACAGGGATGCCCAACGCATCAGGCAAAGGTTTTGTCGATTACGTACTTTGGGGGGATGATGGTAAACCACTGGCGATTGTGGAAGCCAAGCGTACCCGAAACGACTCCCGCATCGGGCAGCAACAAGCTAAACTATATGCCGATTGTTTGGAAACGCAGTTCGGTCAGCGTCCCGCCATTTTTTACTCCAACGGCTATGAGCATTGGTTGTGGGACGATATTAATTACCCACCCCGACAGGTGCAAGGATTTTACAAAAAAACCGAATTGGAATTACTTGTACAGCGCCGAACTACCCGTAAGTCTTTAGCAGAAGCCACCATTAAGCCTAGCATTGCCGAACGCTATTATCAAACTCGTGGTATTCGCCGCATTACCGAAGCCTTCGAGTGCGATAAAGACCGCAAAGCCCTGATAGTTATGGCTACTGGTGCAGGCAAAACCAGAACAGCGATCGCCTTAGTAGATATGCTGATGCGTTGTAACTGGGTTAAACGGGTACTATTTCTAGCCGACCGTGTAGCCCTGGTAAATCAGGCAATAAATGTATTTAAGAAACATTTACCCGATGCCGCACCAGTGAACCTGGTGACAGAGAAGGATACCGAAGGACGAGTATTTGCATCCACCTATCCCACTATGATGGGGCTGATTGATGATACCCGCGACGGTCAGCGTCGTTTTGGCGTAGGGCATTTTGACCTGATAATCATCGATGAAGCCCATCGCTCGGTTTTCCAGAAATACCGCACTATTTTCACCTACTTTGATTCTCTCTTACTGGGACTAACCGCCACGCCGAAGGATGAAATAGACCGCAATACCTACGGACTATTTGACTTAGAAAACGGCGTACCTACTGATGCTTACCAGCTTGAAGATGCCGTAAATGATGGCTTTCTAGTACCACCATTAGCAGTATCAGTGCCGCTTAAGTTTCAACGGGAGGGAATTAATTATAACGAACTTTCCGAAGCAGAAAGAGATGAGTGGGACGCGCTCGAATGGGATTCAGAAGGTAACACACCTGAGCGCGTGGAAGCAGAAGCAATCAGCAAGTGGCTATTCAATAAAGATACTGTAGACAAAGTATTGGAGCATCTGATGACCAGGGGGTTGAAAGTTGCTGGTGGCGATCGCCTGGGCAAAACCATTATCTTTGCTAAGAACCAAGATCATGCCGATTTCATTGCTGACCGCTTCAATATCAACTACCCGCACTTTAAAGGTGAGTTTGCCCGCGTTATTACCTTCAAAACCACATATGCCCAAACCCTGATAGATAACTTTTCAAACAAAGATAAGGAACCCCATATTGCTATCTCGGTGGATATGCTCGACACCGGGATTGACATACCAGAGGTAGTAAATTTGGTGCTTTTCAAACTTGTACGCTCCAAAACCAAATTCTGGCAGATGCTAGGACGGGGAACCCGTCGCTGTCCCGATTTATTTGGTTTAGGGCAAGATAAGCAATTTTTCTATCTGTTCGACTATTGCCAGAACCTGGAGTTTTTCCAGCATAATCCAGAGACGACTGATGCCCCAATAGGTAAATCCTTGGGCAAGCAGTTGTTTACCGGCCGATTGGAGTTAATCACAGAGCTAGATAAAAAGGTCGTTGAGGTTGGCAATACCACAATCAAAGAGCCTCAAGCCTCCGATAAAGAACCAAAAACTGATGCCGAATTGCGCCGCCAAATAGCCAATCTACTCCACACAGAAGTTGCTGCCATGAATAGCGAAAACTTCGTAGTTCGCCCTAAGCGGCGACTGGTAGAGAAATATACTAGTTCCGAAGCATGGGTATCGCTATCGGACGAGGACTTTAGCGAACTGAGCCAAGAAGTAGCTGGTTTACCCTCCCAATTGGAAACAGAAGCAGAAGAGATAAAGAGGTTTGATATTCTCGTACTGAAGTTACAATTAGCAATCCTGCGAACTGAGCCTGCCTTTGAGCGTTTGCGAGAACAGGTGCAGTCAGTTGCCGGGTTGCTGGAGGAGAAACCGGACATCCCATTAGTACGGGAGCAGTTACCTCTGATCCAGGATGTACAAACCGACGAGTGGTGGCAGGACGTGACATTGCCAATGCTGGAGGTACTACGCAAACGCCTGCGGGGGCTAGTAAAGCTCATAGAAAAACAGAAACGCAAACCCATTTACACCGACTTTGAGGATGTGATGGGGGATGAGATCGCAGTGGAGTTACCTGGCTTTACATCATCGGATAACTTTGAGAAGTTCCGAGCTAAAGCACGTGCCTTCCTGCGATCGCATCAAGACCATGTAGTAATCTTCAAACTGCGGACAAATAAGCAACTTACTTCATCCGACCTGTCCGAGCTAGAGAGAATATTAGCGGAGAGCGGTGTGGGTGAGGCTCCCGATATCGTCCGTGCTAAAGAACAGTCACAGGGTCTGGGTTTGTTCGTTCGCTCCTTAGTAGGGCTAGATCGTGAGGTAGCCAAACAGGAACTGGCTAGGTTCCTATCTGGCAAGAAGCTTAACTCTAATCAAATTGAGTTTGCAAATATGATAGTGGACTACCTAACCGAACATGGTGTAATGGATGCTGCACTCCTCTATGAATCCCCATTTACCGACATTACACCACAGGGACCAGATGGATTATTTACCTCGTTCCAAGTAGACGAATTGGTTTCTCTGCTTGAATCCGTTTATGCGCGGGCAGTAGCGTAGAAAAGAATATACCCAATACATGGATTATCATCAATGCTTACAGCCTTTTTAGTTTGCCATCCATCTAGGGTACTGGTAAGAAAGCAGCAGCCGACGGCAGTAAGTTTGAGATTTATGAGAATAACTTACATAGACGATCGCCCTTTTTTTAAGTACAAATCAGTACGTTTAACTCAACCACTATTGTTTTCCGAGAGTGACAAAACAGGGTTAATTACCGCGATCGCAAAATCCAATTCTGGCGCTTGAAAGTAAAAATCTTTAACTTATTTACCCGCCGTAATATCCAGATTTCTGTACTTCGGAGAGAATATTAGCTACCCCATAAAGTAGAAATTTTGTATGGAAAACACTACTTTTAACTTCGACCCAATGACAACGGCTTGGGAGTTTGGATATTGGACTAAAGGATGGAACGAGCCGGATGGTGGAGAGCATCAACATTGGGAAGCGTCGGATGAATCAAAACCCTGGAGTATTAATAGAGCTTTAGATCGGGCAATAGAACTCGGTTTTTTGGATGCATCCGATCGGGAAATGGTTCGTTTAGCTTGCTTAAATGATGGCGAATATTTCTTTGGCTCGGATGAAACCTCTGGTTGGATGATTGAAGAAAGTGACTTGTTTTACGGTTTACCTGCTCACCCAAACGAACCAATTTGGATGCTGGTTGAAGTAAAAAATAATACAGATATTAGTTGTAGCGACCTGCAATTATAAACGCTCAAACCTGCTTTTCCCGGCATTTTCAAACCAGGATTATTTGCAACTATAATTACACTTCAACCAGGATTAATTGCAACTGAGCCAGGATTAAATGCAACCAACCTGCAATCATCGGTTTCAACCAGGATTAATTGCAACTATAAATACTTCAATTTTTACTACGCTTTCAATCCCCTTAAAGTGGCAGCCCCGCTGCTAGCATTTGCTCCTGCAACTCACGCGAACGCGCTGGATCGAGTTGCCCGCGAAACAGTAATTTAATTTCAGCCGGTTTGGCATTGAACTGTTCCGCCAAGCCCCTTACATCGTAGCCATGCCGGGTTAAGGTGGGTTCTAAATCGTCAATTTGCTTAGATAAAACGGACTCAACAATCGCCGTAGTAACAGGTTTTTCCCCAAAGAGATATGCAGCCTCGAAAGCAAGTGTCAAATGTTGCTCAATTTGTAGTGGTGTCCTCAAGCGCATAGCGAGTAAATCAATGGCTTCCACCGACAATATGTCACTTATTTGAGTATCTTCAGTGATGCATTTAGATACCAACCATTCAATATATTCTCGCTGGCTACCAACAATACCCTCCAAGGAGAAGACCGTTGCCCGATAGCCAATTTCTTCCATAGTTGGACGGCGTAAATCATTTTTTAATTTAGGATGACCAGCTAACACTACGCTTAGTGTGCCGCCACCGTCCTCAACTACTTCAATTAAACGTTTGAGTCCTGTTAGGGTACTGTAATGTAAGTCGTGCGCTTCATCCACAAACAGTGCCACGGGCTTTTTACCTTTTCTAATTAGGTCGCGTAGTTCCCGTTCCCGTTTTTCCCCAAGAGAGGGTATTTTAATTTCCTTATCTGTTGATAAATCGTAGAATAAAGCAGCAATAAGTGTTGGTAGCGTCGCCCGGTCTTTATCAACAGAAAGCGATTTCGAGACTAAAATCTTGCCTTCCTTCTCCAAAACCTCAAACAAACGTCGCAAGGTGGTTGTCTTGCCACATCCAATAATTCCCGTGATAGCAACCAACTTCCCTGAATGAATTGCGACTTTAATATCCTTGAACATTTGCTTTTGGTGTTCTGTCTCGTAGTACCCAGCTTTGGGGAACTCCCTAAGTAAACGAAAGTGTTCCATGACCTCAGTGAGCATTTTGTTCCCCTCCTCTTGGAGAGTGGAAATACGAACGCACTCGTTCAATAATCACTTTTTTATTCAAAGTCTCAGCTAGCAACCCATCAATAAATGCCAACTGTTCGGTTGATAATTTCGCCAGAGGTTTAGCTAGATAATCGGAAATCGCCCTCTTAGCAAACAATACGGTAGGATAAGTAAATTCTTGATATGGGTCGGGGTCGTTAAAAGGTGTGACAGATGGTGTAAGTTCCTTGTACTTATCCACCAGAAATTGTAGATCCGCATTTTTGTCTAAGGCAGCCCGTGGCAAGCCCAACTTTTTAGCTAAATCAGCAATTTTATCTGCCCGTTCTTCAGTTTTGGTTTTCTTGAATTTACGGTAGCGGTGTAGGGGAATGGGGCCATCAACTGGATAAAATGGTCCGTAGCGTTG
>QQTW01001065.1_pt1 | contig 18736 bp, 23 predicted proteins | sample 1904831 | NCBI WGS metagenome assembly QQTW01 (sample SAMN09435610, study PRJNA476489) | Subsurface metagenome, whole genome shotgun sequencing project. | reverse complement strand
GATCCCCTGGCCCCTCCCCTGCGGGGCGAGATGCGAAAGAAAAGGGATCAGGTACCAAAAAGAAGCGAAGGCAAATCAAACATGCACGGATTCAGCAGCCTTTGTGGGCTGCTCTTGCGAGTATAAAAGTTACAGTCACAAAAGAATTGGAGGATGGAGAGGCCACTGCCGACGCGATAGAGGCAGATGCTGTGAACACGGATAATATTGGAAATGCAAACTTTTACTTGGACGACGACCGGATTTGGCTATCGGGGGTAGAGGACACGGAGGTCTCCTTTGGGGCGAGCTTGGCCAGGAGAGAAGGCGATCACATCTATGCTGAACGGGATTGCGAGCCAAGCTCAGCGTCGGGCATGCGCAAGTCAACCCCCTTTTATGTGCGCGTCAACGGAGCGGATTGGAGGTCAACACGATTCCGCCATGTTGGATCAGGTGGCTCGGAAACGAATACGGATATATGGGCTGGTGAAATCTTTGGTCTCACACCACTCGCGACTTACCGGTGCGAATTCTTTCGAAGTCACGATGAGTCTCTGCTCTGCACCATCAACCTTCTCACCGGGCCGTCACCAAGCACAGAGACAGGTAACTTATCCGATCAGATAGCTCTGAACGTACGGTTACTGACCTCCAACGCAGCTTCCATCGTACCTTCGACCGTCCATCAGCCTCTCCGTCCTTTGTCGCCGACCACCACCCTCAAGAACTCCATCGCTGCTGCCGAGCAAAAACTGCATGACCATCGCAACCGCCTGAAGCGCAACCGCAAGGACCACAAGACAGCCGTTGCGGCCCTGAGACGAGACGTGGACAGTCTAGGCAGCCGCAAGTCTTCGACCAGCGGCAGCGAAGACCGCCTGAGGCAGCGCGAACTGCAGCTCCAGCAACACATCCAGCAGGCCGAAAACGCCACTTCCGCCCTCGTCGCCGACATCGAAGCCCTGGGCGACGTCCCGGACGACGAGCAGCGCGAAGCCGCCGCGAAGAAGGCGCACTGGAACTCCGCCCGAGACGCCAACGCCGCCTCGCACGCCGACCTCACCCACTCCAAGGACCTCAACGCCCGCCAGCTGTCAGCCGCCCGCTCGGAAGTCGCCTCGGCGGCGCAGAAGCGCGAGCGACTCCAAGCCCGCCAGGCCAAGCTCGCGGAGCAGCACGACAGACTGCACCAGGCCGCGAGCCAGGGCGCGGACGCGCACGCCCGACGCGAGAGCGAGCGCGCGAGCCGCGCCTCGCAGCGCGCCGTCGTCGAGCAGCAGTACCTCACCGCCATCGGCGCCTACGAGCGCCAGGCGCGCGACATCGCCCTCAAGGTCGCGCACGGCCTCCAGACCACGAGCAACTTCGACGCGCTCTACGCCCAGGTCTATCCCCACCCGCCGCCGGCCCTTCAGTCTTCGGGCTCCTCTGGTTCTGGCCCTGCCTCGCCCGAGGGACAGCTACCCGGGACAGGCCCGACCGCGTTCCCTCGGATCTCTGCGTCGTTTCCGTTCTCGGCCGCACACTTCTCCGCGCCGTACGGTGCGGCGGACGGGGCTCTGCGCGGCAGCACCGGTGCGGGACAGGCGGCGACGTCGCGTGAAGTCACTAGGTCCCGAGCCCGGTCCAGCTCAATGCACTCCGCCGTCAGCGGCTTCACCGACGATGTCCGTTCTGTTGGTGGAGGTGAGCAGGTTGACGAGGTTGCGGCGCCGGTGCAGGGACGAGAGTGGCAGCGCAAGCGCAGCGATGGGAGCAGCATTGGCAGCGGAAGTGGGAGCGGAAGCGGTAGGAGTGGCCCGGAGCCTGTGAGCCCGCTGAATGGCGAGCAAGGGTTAGATAGCCGGCAGTTGGTCTGAAGTAAAGCTTCGATGTGGCTCATCAACCTCTCATCCTGATCGTCCGTGACGTGACTGCGTTCGAACTACTGACCACAGGAGCAGACGAGTTGACACTGACTAATAAAGCCTTTCATGTCCGTACATATGAACTGAAAACGTAATGCCCATTGCCCTCTAGTCCGCACTGAGCGAGGAATCCTGTTGTAACGGAATGCTGTAACCCCAATGAACAACATCGCCACTCTGAATAATATCGCCAATGCGTAGCAAATCTTAGCTATTCTAGCGCCATGCGCACTCCAAATACCAAGATCGATGCGAAGAAACATACTCGCTCAGACAAAACTCCACCAAAACCGCGCCCATATCAATGCGACTGTATCATCATGATCCATCCTATTTACATTTCCAGCTGCCCTACAAAAAGAACTCTGGACAGTGACAAAGAACCAAGGTCCGCTTAGACCGGAATGAAAGCGAATCGTGACAGATCGAGCGCTCTCGGCCGGTGGTAGAGCCCATCATCTTCCGACGCCGACGCATCCGGCTCGCCCTCGCTGTCTGGCACGAGGAGGTCTTCACTTCCCCTGATGGTGGCAAGCCATGTTTGCGCTTTCGAAGAAGGCGAAGTCTTTGTCGCTCGTGCGATCGGTGTCTTGGTTTCGCCTTCGCTTTCGGAAGCTGCGCAGACTGTGTCCTTATGGCCAAGGTCTGAATTCTCATCGGGAGATGCAGCTGGCGGAACCAGTTGATGTCGTTGCGGCGAAGCGAGTACTTCCACTCTGTCTTGTTCCAAGGAGTCACTTGACTGGTCTGATGCCACATCAGGAAGAGGCCGAGGGTCGTCCATTTGTTGGCGAGGAGGTGTATGCTCTACTGACGGACTCGCCGACTCGAGAGTTTTCCCCGTTGATGATTGAAACGCGTGAAATGAGAATCGTGATCGGAGAGTCTGGAATTCTGCTGATAGATTAGCATTGAGTGACGACGCGGCCGTCGCAACAGGCGCTTGCGACTTCTTGGTGGACGGTGTATGGGTTGTTTGGCTTTCTTCAAGTGGAGGGTTATGTAATGCTGTCTTTCCCTGCGCTGCAGAAACACTCGTAGATTTTGTAGCTGTGGGTGTTTCCGCTTCCGATGTGGCCTGATCAACGTACACAAGAGGTTTAAGCGCTTTTCTCCTCTCACTCGTCGAGCAGTCGTTCGGGTCTGGTATAGTTGCCATGGCGTCTTCTATCGAATCGTCGGACCACAGATTGAACTTCGTCTTTGGAACCTTCTTCACATCAGAGCGCTTCCGACAGGTAGGACTATCCTCTTGAGCTTCCGCAAAGAAACGGCTGGTACCAGACTCCATTCGTGCCGATGCGCTTGCGGGAAGAACCGGGTTACTATCGGAGCATAGCCTTTGACGCTTCGACGATTGCCCGGCTGCGACCTGGTCTAGCCTCGTGTTCGATATCGCTCGCCTGACGGGGGGCGTCGGCAGACCTGTGCTGATGGAGCTTTGTAAGGATCGGATGGGAGCAGCGCTCGCAGACCAGGACATGGGTCTATCGCGCAACAGCCCTCGTTGGCTGGGCGAAGGGGTGAAGCTGTTTGGATCGAGCTCAGCGAGAGGAATGCGTCGAGGCTTGAAGCAACTCTCTATGGTCTTGTTGCCCTTGAGGTCGGAAAAGACGGAGACAGTCCTCTTGCGGGAGGTTGGCGGACCTCTCTTATCTGGGGCGATCAGGTCGTTACGGCAATGCAGAGGCTGTTTTGTGTGAGGATGCAGGTCCGCGCGAGCAACACCGAGTGCGATCGCTGGCTCAACGTAAGGGCCAAGATATTCCATCTCATAGGAGTTGGTTCCGCTAGGGTGCTCGGTAAGGTGAACAAGACCATTGAGATCCGGGCAAAAGACCCATTGATGCAGGAATGTCAGCTCTGCCTGTCGAAAGCTTTCCAAGTAAGTCGCTGGGATCTTGAACTGGCTGTCGAACTGGATGGAGCGGATGATCCGATCGATGGTCTTGTGCTTCCGGACCAGACGATGCGCCGTCTTCAAGCCCACCTTGTTGATGCTCGGCAGGTAATCGCACCCGCTCAAGATGGCCATCTGCCTGAATTCTGCATCCGACCAGCCGACCAGGCTAACCTCGCGACAGGCGGTAAACTGAGAGCGCGAGATCATCACGCAATCCCCGTATTGGTCAAGCTTGGTCAAGAGGCATTTCGCCCCAAAGACCAGAAGGTCAGAGTCCTCGGAGAGAATCCCTTGAATGAAGCCCTTCTGCTCGAGGTAGACGAGCTGCGAATCCGCTTCGTAGGGAGCTACCACGTAATCGACGTTTGCTTGTTTCAATTGCTCGATCAGCTGCTTTGCCATTTCCGGCGTGACGTCGATAGCTTTCTGAAGCTCCGCTTGCGCCTGTGTTGTCTTGCCGAGTTTGAGCAGCTCCAACCCAATCTTTCTACTCTCCGCTCTGCGCGCGGCCCGTCCTTCCTCTGTACGAGCCTTGCTCGGTAGGTAGTCGCCATCGAATACCAGGTACGGCTTTATCCCGAAGTGTATCAACATCCGTACGCGATGCATCGCGAAGTCAACATATCTGTGAGGAAGTGAGTACGATAAGGTGATGACGGGGCAGGCGAACAAACTTGGTTGTGTGCTCTTCCAAAGCGAGATCTATCGCGCAAGCAATGGTGCCTCTGTGCAGCCAGCCGTAGGCATCGACGCCAATGGTGCTGCCGGAGAACTTCCTGAGGTTGCATGGCTTGTGTATGGACTTCAGAAGTGTCAACAGCCCTGACAGACATCAGCTTCGTGTTTTCGACTCCGCCATTGTGCCTTACCAGAAATCCCCATTTCCGTGTTGATACCGTCTACGGCGGCTAATGGCTTGATCTTAGGATCTAGAGAGGAGCATGCCCGCAATTCGCTAGCAATAAAACCGATTCCGATATCCGACAGCGAGGTTCCATCGATGCTATAAGATTGACATGGCTATTGCGAAGAGCTGGAGACGTTTGGACATTCCTATCTACGGGTCGTAGAGTTGACGTTGGAGTATACGCGCCGCTTGACGCGCTTTGGTAATGTTCATTCGTAGGGGTTACACCTATTCCGGCTAAGCGTGTATTTGCCAAGCGAATTCAAATGTAACCGTAAACAGAAACGACGCGAACCAGAGGTTGTTAATTCTTTCAAGGTTCTGGATTCCTACATCTGTACCTTTCTTTCGCTGCTCAATCGCAGTACCTACTATGTAGTAGGTCTCACAAGGAGCCTCACATATCTGAGCACTAGCTTTAGATGTCAGATCACTTGTGAATGGAAGAACTCATTTCATGGATGCTTCAAATGTTCTGCCGTTTTAGACTGAATAGTGCTAGCTGCTAACGCCTCTGGATCAGTAGTCCTTACGTTATGTGCTGTACCTAGGTAATTAATGTTACAGCTGCTCATAGATGCATGACGTCTTCTGAGAAAGAGTGTTGTGATGCATGTCTAACAAATGCTGTGGGGAAAAAACGAGACGCAGTAGTGGTAGTGCAAATGCATGATGTCTTTATGTTTGGCTTCAATCACTGAACCACGTTGCTAGCGTAGTGTGCAGCGTAAAAACAACAACAAAAACGAAGGGCGAGTATGAATATATGGCTACGATGTCAAGTGAAAGTTGACGATAATATTATTGGCGTTTCGTGTCTGGCCGGCGAGACTGAGGCGTGGGTTTGGGGGGTTCAAGCATCGTGGGAGTATTGAATTGTGGCTACAATGTCAAGTGAAAGCTGACGATAATGTTATTGGCGTTGCGTGTCTGGCAGGTGAGACTGAGGCGTGGGGTTGAGGGGTTCAAGCATCGTGGCATCATGGAGGGTGGGCTAAGGCTTCACTTTGAGCTGCAAGGGGCGCGAACACTACAGTCGTTCATATTAAGGAAGAAGGTTTGAAGAGAGCAGCTTTCCTAGCTGCTCAGAGTAGACCGCAAAGACCCGGAGCATCTCATTACACGTCCTCCACATCCCTTCTCACACGAGAGACTCTCCCCTGCACCAAGTGCTGCACCAAGTGCTCCATCAAGTAGCCAGACATCAGAGGCCGACCGAGTCCACACCCTGGCAGACGAGCGTGTCCTTGTGTTGATGGTACCTGCAACCGTGACGCTCCCACGGCTTGCAAGGGAGAAGCGGCTGATCGTCAAGTCCCATGACGTGGAGATGGTAAGAGCCGGTGACGGTGTCGTCCGCAGTGCAGCACGACGCACAGAAGAAGCGGAGACAATCCGCACACTGAAATTCATTCGGACCCTTGGGCATGACCGGGAGGCACGTGTCGCAACTCCAGACGAGCGGGTTGGTGGCGGAGTCGACCGGGGCGATGACATGTTTGCGGATATTCTTGGCCGGGAGGTTCTTGATGGTCATGAACAGTTCGCTGAGAAACACTGGGTTCCACTCGGTACAATGGTCGTTGATGAGTTTGGCGGTGTTCTTCAGTGCAAAAAGTTCCAAGACGAGCTGGCGGATGGGACGGCCTTCCGTGATCGTGTCGTACAACTGGTTGACGTCGGTCGGCGTGGGAAGAGAGTTGGTGCTCTCGGCGAGAACACCGATCACGTCGCAGACCTCATTGCAGAGGCTCTCGACCATGAGCCGGTCGGCGGTCTCGTACAAGGCGATAGCGTCCCCAAATTTGACCTTTCCATCATCTTTCACAAACTCCTCCGATCTCAAACCTTGCTCATAGAACCATTCTATAAGCAACTCGAACATGCCGGGCTCCTGTTCAGGAACACGGATCACCCCCTCTTGACTCTCCTGGAATGGGCCATCAAAAGCACGGCGGAAGAAAGCGGAGTGCTTGCGGAGCAGCTCGCGGTGAAGGCTGTACTCCACTTCGGTCTTGCCGACGAGGACGGTGACCTGAGACGCCATGCCGATGAACGCTTTACTGTGCTGCTCTTAGTACCCTTGGAGACATAGGTGACTATGCTCACTCACCTCAGCCTTTCGGGTTTCCTTCCTTGCTTGAGGCTCAACTTTGTCTTGAGCGCGGAGTTTGTTGACAAAGTTGGATTGAGCAACTTCATTTTGGCCTCGCACCCACAATAAATAGAGCGAGCGATCACACTTCACATATTATGCGCTTTAGTACTAGCGCGTTTGGTGGGAAGATATTGGACCCGTTATCTCGATATCGAAGAGCAATCTGGGCTTACCTCGAGGCTCAAGACCTAAGCAGCAAAGGGGGCCGGATGTCGCACCCGAGCAAAAGAGAGAGGTTACGGATCTAGAGAGGAAAGCCAAAGTCTCATTGTTCAATGCTCAAACGGTGGGCTTGAGATGCTTGAGATACTTATATCGCGAGAAACGGTATGATGATTGTTGAGGGTGGAAGCGCACACGTATACTTGACTAACTGACTTGCTAAAGGATATACACCCAGCAAACACATCGCTGAAAGCGGATACATAGAGGACAGCATACTGGGATGCGAGACAAAGAAATAAGCCGTCTCGGTTGACAGAGATCATATGAAAGCGCAATGTTTGCGTTGGACAGTCAATCTGTCCAGCTCATCTTGACACGACGGAGGAGTTCTTTTACGCCAATGTCCAGTCATGACGGCATGGTGCACCAAAGGCACTCGTGGACTTTGATCAAGAAAAGACCATGGAAGCAATCTTATATACGCTAATGGTAGAGTGGTAAAGTACAACATCTGAGAAGTATGAAAGGCCAAAAGTCTGAGACTTTGACGTGCAATGTGGAAGCCAAGAGCGCAGCATCGACTTCATACCTACATGCGGTGTTTTTCGCTTTCTGGATATTTTGTTAGAAGAGCTCGGGGTTGACGAGTGATGAGACGCTAATCCTAATGCTGCAACTCACCAAGCCTGGAATAGAGCATGTAGAGCGCCATTTGGTTACATTCCTGAGTACCCGTGATGGTCACGAGACGCTCGTTGCTGTTGTCCTGCGGTTCGTTGATCTTGATGACACTGCCACTCAGTGTACGGATCTCATTAATCTTCGCACCGCCCTTGCCAATGATCGCGCCAACCATATCGTTCGGAATGAATATCTGCTGGGTCATGGGCTGCCCGGGTACCATTCCCTGCATCGGTTGTGCGGGCGGACCCGCGTGGCTGGCCGTCTGCGCGGCGTGATGAGCACCGTATGGCTGCGGTTGATGAGGGCCGGCGCCGGTGTAGCCCTGCCGGGGAGAGCCCGCTCCATAGTGCAGAGGCGCTTGCGGATGTTGCTGAGGAGCCTGACCGTGCAGGTACGGCATGCCGTACGGGTTCGCCGGAGTACGGTGAGCTTGATTGGTGTGCTTCCGGTAATTGTCTGGATGACCCCACTGACCACCAGCAGCCTGCGGAACATATGGCACCACCTGCATTCCTCCCGGGACGGCGCCAGCGGGCCCACCGGACCGCGCTGCGTACGCCGAGGCGGCTGGGCCACCGAATCGCTCGGTGAGCTGCTCTACGAGGGTACTGCCCACATAATAGGTGGCGATGTGGACTGCGTCGGCCACTCCCAATATCACCAAGGAGCGCTCTGTCGACAACGGAAGGCACGAGTCGGACGCGTTCAATCGCGCTCCGGAGGCTTCCTGAATCTCGCGGATCCGCACGCCAGACTTTCCGATGATGGAGCCAATCAGGATGTGTGGTATGAGGAGACGCAATGGGTACGTCTTGGATTGGGGGTTCGAAGGCGCTTCGAGTGGCTCGTTATTCAGAGTCCTGATGATCAAGCCGAAAGCCTGTGGTTTCAGTTAGACCGAGTTGTCGCTTGTGATGTCGGTCGCTTACCTTCGCGACAGCGTCAACCATCCCACTGACTGTCAGAATCCGTTCCACCGCTCCACGCGAGTAATCGCTGACGGTGCATTTAGCTCCCGACATTCGTCTGATCAGGGTCACATTCTCCCCTCCTTTACCGATGACGGTGGCTGCCTCCGCGCTGGAGATGATTGCACGGACATGAAGCCAGCCAGTCTCGTCCTGGTGGGCGGCCGATGTGCCCTGCGAGCCGGTTCTGCCGTTGGCGGAAGAGGTGGATTGGATGGGCTGGGTGTCGAGAACAGCCCTGCCTATAAGTGGTGCGTCCGGAACAACGGTGTCACCTTGGCCATCTTTGTCGCCGTTCTGAGCAACTCCGAGGACACCCGCTACACCATTATCGACGGCCGAGTTCGCCGTCGCAGCACCATCGGCGCTTCCGAGCGGGCCAGCGAGTTCTTGAGCTTCCTCGACGCTGATCGCGTGCACTGGCGTGTCGGATCCTCTGCCGTGTCCAGAATCATCTTCCTTGACTATCTTGTTCAGAGCCGGACGCTTCGCATCGGGCTGGTCTCCGGGTCCGGAAGGGGACGATGGCTCTTCCAACGGGCGTTTCTGAGAGGGCGCCGTTGCTGTCGTAGGTGAGGCGGACATTTTGCTCAACGTCCTCCCTGGTATTGTTGAGAAGTATCTGTCTTGATTTCTTCAAAGATTGTCACGTTCTGTCTTTACCGACCGAGGTCAATCGGTCCAAAGTGATTTCGTATTTGATCGATTACGTACACCGGGGGCTGCCGAAGGAAAACTTGCTGGTGCAGACGATCGTGTGAGAGGGAATGGGGCGAGCTCTGAGGTGAGTGGATTGGAGTGTGTTGGGAGATGCTGTTGACGAAGGAGGGTCGAGCCGTAATATTGACAAGTGCGGTGCTGGGCGGGACGGGAAATGTAATGGCTCAGTGTGCAGCAGCGGATAGTGCACTGCAGGGTGATTGATTGAGGCTGCGAATGCCGTGATGAGATCGCACCGGAGTGAGGAGTTGGGATGGATCGTGTTAACAGGTTTGGTGCTGGGAGGAGCTGAGTGACGGCGGAAGAGTGAAAAGCAGACTGCCAGCTATCCAGACCTTATACCTCCTCTCTGAACGATCTCTTGCCTCCTTGATTTCCTGTCTGAGCTGCTAGCCTGCACCTCAGCTTGAGTATTAATTCAAAGAACTCAAGAGAAAGTCGATGGATGGTCTCTGGTGGATGTCGGGGTGAGGAAGGAGAGAGTTTCTCTGTCCAAGCTTGGAGAAGCGGAAAACCGGTAGGCGAGCTTCACGTGATGTCGTGTGCTACGAGTTTGCCTTCAGAGCAAACAAATGACGGTTGAACATTCATAGGTATTTCACTGGACCTGCTTCAGTATACTATCATTGATTACATGAGCAATTGCTTTGGTTTCTAAACCCAGGATATCCCTCAGATCAACAGGCTCGGTCTTGAGGGGCTTGTAACTACTTTCAATGGCAGTTTCCTACGAGGAAGCTCTCTCTAACATCCGCCAATACGCGGATGAAGCCCAGGCCGTCCAACTTTCCCTTATGGATGTTGATGATGACGATCCACACCTCTTGAAAGAAAGGCTCGATCGGACCGTGGAAGCATTGCGAGAGAGGCTTCAAGTACAGCAATCAGCGCTGGAAAGGGTAGCGTATACTCTTGCCCTGGCGAACGCGTTCTCAGCTGAATGTTTTTGGCTATTTTGGGCTAGATCCGCTCCACTTCCACAAGCCGAGTATTCGTAAGACCATCGACAGACCGTCGCGAACGCCTGAAGCAGCTTCACACGATCAGAGCCGCATACGAGTCTATGAACCACACAAAGCCCAACCTCCCTTCCCGAGACTCCGCACTACCAGCTCTATTGGCCGCCCGTACGCTTGAGCATGCCATTGTCTCCGCCAAAGCCGCTCTTCATACCGATCAAGATCGTCTTGCCGACACGCAACGCAGGCTCTCGGAAGAGGAAGCCAGCCTACGCGACGCACGTCTTCTCACAGCCGCGCTTCAGGATCGCATGGCGCGGTTACGTGCCCAGCAAGAGCAGCAGCAGCACGACACGCCGCGGGAAACAAGTGCACAAAAGGCGCGGAAGCTCTTGCGGGAGAAGAAGGACCAGCACAGGCATTATGAGCGTGAAGCCGAGCGCTTGCAGGGGTCTTTGCGCGACTTCGTCACCGGCCATCTTGGCGCACTGCTGGCAGCCGAAGAGCTCAGCGGGCCAGTAGTCGGGGATGCACCGGGCGCCGATGATGACGTTCTAGCGGCAGGCTTCTCGTCGCAGGGCCGACCCAAAGCTAGCACGGCGTCGGGAGGCAGTAATTCCAAGCGGCAAAGACGGATCGATGAGATTTGGGGGAGAGCCGGGGATGATAGCAGCGAGGAAGACGATGGACCGCGCAATGAGCGGCAGGCTGCCGGTGCAGAGTTTCTGGCACTTATGGAGAGCTTGCTCGACGCGCAAAGTCGCGGTACGGGGAACACTGACTCGTATGTGTCCCTTGACAGGGACTCGGCCTCTGCGCGGTTCTTGATCAGGGCCAAAGTGGCTCAGTTCCATCCCAAGGACGCCAAACGGCTGCGACTTGTGGACTTTGGGCGGGAGCTGGACGATTAATGGCCTGCCAGAGAAGTGGCAGCGGAAAGGACATCAAGTCTTAAGGATCTTTGACTTTCATACTTGAGCAGATTGGGCTTCAGAGGACGCCATAGCATTTGAGCATGGAGAAAAGGTGTGCAACGAACTGGTCAAGTGACTTGACTCCAGGTGTATAGAACAAAAAAGTGGGACAAAGAGTATGAGATGAGGACCTATTCAGGTAGGCAATCGAGATCCACCATGCGCTAGGGACGGGAATCCAGTACTCTCAGCTGATCAATTGCTGTTGCTCACCTGGCACCTTTACCTATTTTCTCGAGATGAGCCTTCTAGCCTTCCTTCTGATAAAGTTTTGCACTCTTCAGGGGATCTGCTTCCGCATAATTCTGGTCCCCGGATATGATAAGGCCGGCCCTCTGGTAATATCACTCGCTGGAGTCTGATTCTGCTAACCAAGAGCATAATCCCCAAACGATGAGTTGACTCTGGGGTAAAGTATGGGGCCGGGAGGACAAGTCTTACATTGAGGAAGATCGAGGGTTTTGGGCAACCACTATGACGGACTGATGGATCTGGACACCCTCTAAGAAATAATGACACATAGGACAGGCGGGGAGAGACATGCTTCATAGCTTAACGTGGAGGCATATATCCAGGACCTTACATATACTGAATATAGTACAGTGAGTCATGTCTTCGAGGAATGTAACAACCAGCTAAGGAAGTCTTTCCGCAGAAGTATCAATGGTAGGCCCATCTTCATAGGGTTCTCCGCGCGAACTTCCTTCGTAATCCTGGAAATCGCTGATACATGGTCCATAGTCGACTCTCTCCTGCATTCATTTGGAAACTTAGCAAGTCAATCAATCAATTGATTGTTCGCACGCATAAGAGCAAAAAGGTCAAGCACATACACATTTGCGCATCTTAATCGAATGTACCTCAGTCCTGGCAAGCTCCCAGATTAGCGTTGGATGCATACTAGAAGCCTCCACCAGGCACAAGTCCGGTTCTTTGATTAGTAGTGGCGTCCGAAACCTCATTCCGTATGTCGTCTTGTGTTGCGCCTCTCTGTCTGAACCTCTGACTCTAAGTCTTTTGATCCATCCATGGTGGCAATCTGACGGTGGAAATTCTCTCATGTCCATGTAAAGTGTTGTGTAGTATCTGCCGGTTTGGGCATCATGATAAACTGTGCAGCTAGACAGCGCCTTCTTGAAAATATTGAAGTGAAGGATTCCGCGCGCTTTGAGTGGAGAGCCATCAAGGAATGTTACCCTGGGAAATTCTGTCACGGGCGAGTTGAATGGAAGATGGTAAGCGTGCAGCAGCCGAGCGCATAAGACCAAGAATGTGATATTCAATGTAAAAAGGAGGGGATTCTTTCGCCGCACCATGGGGACAAAATGGTGCTCTCCGGCCGAAAGAAGGCGGAGAGAATTGAGGAGAAAAGACCGACGACCCAAAGCTTTCGGCAAGGGTGTGAAATGTACCAAAATTTTTTTATAGCGATTATGAAAGGGGCGGCAGTTTCATGTTAAGAAGGCTTTTCGGCATGTGGATGGCCTCACGAAATAGGCATGTGGGGAGTTTCCGGATCTCTAAGTTTACTCGCATCTGTCAACACCTTGGTCGGACGTTAGCTAGTGCGACATCCGTCGGAACAGCTCATAAATCTTCAGCACAACAATGCCCAAAAGTTTGCACAAGGTGCAGAAGCACATTATCAAGAAGAAAAAGGGTAGGGCAGGCGCTCTTCACGAGAAGAGCAGAGACTCTAGAAAGCTACAGCAGGCCCTTGCCCGTGATGAGAAGCTGTCAACTGTCCTGGCGTGCCGAGCAAAAGCGAAGCAGCCGTACCGTAAGCATGACTGGAAGCTCTCTGGTCAAAGGTGATTGCTGATCGCCCCGTACGAAGTGCAAAGGGTGGCTTTCTTCCAGGAAGCGGCAAGGACAAGACCGGAACCTTTCACAACAGAGGAGATACATTCTTTGGTCCAGGAGTAAGCAGAAATCCGTAATTGAGCGCAAAGCAAAAATTGACTATCTGAAGGTTCCTAAGAAGGGACGACGTGGAGCTTGCTACACTAAAGGCAGAACGAAGACCTGGCAGGCCCACGAGCACGCAAGAAGATCAGATCAAGCATCAGCAATTAGTGGAGGACCAGGAATACCGGTCCGGACTGTGGATGCCGGATTTGAAGGATTCAACAAACGTTTCAGGGCTAAGAGACTGGAACGGCGACTGGAGTGCACTCGGCATCCTCAAGTTCGTCCGTATCGCGTCCAACGGCATGGAGGTGGACTCGAGCTTCCCACCCCGAGGGCAGTCATGAGCAGGGTTCGTCGTATACACGATGACGCTCGTTCTGTCTTATTATCGTATGGCATTGCGGGAAGTGCGGATTCTCTTGTCTACGGATAATGAAGGGGCAACCCCGTCAGGGCAAGACGGGCAATAACGGGGTCTGACGAGGCACCTTACAGCTCTGTTGCGGATTGACAGACGCAAGGAGGTATATACAAGTTTCTGCCAAACGCAAAGAGCTGCTACAAGGGCATCGGATTTCGCATCGCCGCATAGCCTGAGCTCACAGCATGACATCGCCACCTGTCGTACGCCTCAATATGACAAGTTGAGTTGAATATACATTAATACAAGTGAGAAAGTCCGGTAGAGCCATTCCTTGTACCAGGCACTAAGGTTCGACAAAATTCTTCAGATCTAGGCAGTGTTAGCAACAGCCGAAGAGGGTCGTGAGATCCCGCTTACTTGATAGCCATCTCAGATACTCCCGCTGTTCCTTGAAATCGATGTAGTTCGGTATGAACAGAGCCATGCTGGTATTTACCCCACGCTCATCAAGGTATCTTTCGAGCAGGACCTGCAAGTCTTCGTCAAGATTGCCGAAAGGAGGTCCTGTGTATATTGATCGCTTCGCCCAATCTTTCTCGGCAGTCTTGGCGTGAACCATTTCTGCGTCGGCGTAATAGGCCACATTCTCAATCACCATCTCGCCGTCCTCAACGATCGCCTCGATCTCGAGTGCACCCTTCTTCGGACGCTCGACGGTGACGCTCACGCGAGCAGGGAAGCTAGTGTCCTGTGACTGATCTTCGACCGGCTCGTCCTCCAACTCCGGTCTGTCTGCTGGCGAGATGCTGTCCTCTGGAGCGACCTTGATATTTCCATCCCGAGTAGAGCCATGCTGAACCGAGCCTTTGGTGTTTGCCCCTCCCGATTGAGTATCTGTTGGCATGTCCTGCATATCTCCTTCGTCGAACATGGCAGGATCGGTTACATCGTCGGCTTCGTGATCCATGTTGTGAATATCAGCGATAGAGAAGGAGACCCGCACACTGTACGTTAACTCATTAAAATCGGCGTCCACCTGACCATGTACTTTTCACCTACGTTTCATCATTGTATTTTCGAGACAAAGCCACCTCTTCTTGCCCGGGAGTGTCGTGAAGCTGCGTATTGGTTAGAGCCTGCGAAATAGCAGCGTTTCATTGCGAGACGTACTTCAAATGGACTGTTGTCAAGGTAGTCTTTGATGTCTTCCGAGTAGGTGTCCGAATTTCTCATTTCCTTCTCAATCATCGCCTCCGACTCCAGCTTGACAGAAAGCTCCTCATTGGCTGCATCAGGGTGGTTAGCACCGTCCGACAGGAGTAGCAGCAACAATCAGTACTCTTGTTTATTCGAGACGTCGAGAAAGCAGCGGAGACCTTAGCCACGGCTGCTTGTCTCCACGATGTCTGGATCAATCCTTGTCTCGTCAATGCAGCGACGGAGAATTGCTGTCGCATTGGTTGCGTTAACGCTCGAGTTGCAGCACGAGGCGCCGAACGCGACAGAGTTCGTAAAGCAAACATCTTTGTAGAATAATTCTGGGATAGCGTCCAGGTTGAGAGAGTTGAGGTGTTGATGTGTGTTCGAGAGTGAAGGGTCTTCGCAATGGCCGATGCGCGTTTTCGAGCTTCAGAAAAAGTTGTGCTTGGCAAAATCACGTGCCCTGCAGACGTCACTATCAATGCTTCAACGCGTTGATGCGCCTATCTTTCAGTCGCAAATAATAAGTCCTCGATATTCGAACATGGCCACAGGGAACCTAGATAAGGTTCGTCCTCTGCTTCTGATGAGTTAGGCGGCAATTGCTTACAAGAATCTGACAGCCCAGCGCGCTCCGCTCGATTATTGCGGGCTCAACCGCAGGTGCTATTGAAATAGGTATATTCATTGATGACCTACCGGGCGAGAAACTATGCTGATCGATGCTGCAGCGATCACATATCCCGCCGAATGTAAGGCATCAGCTCTTACTTCCCACAGCAATACTGAAGAAGCCTAAAGTTGCCAAAACTAGAACCCAACTGAACCGCCGGTTACCTGACGCGAAGAAGCTACCGTGGCCGCCATTCGGGTCGCAATGGTATGCTGGCTGCACGACACTGATTGTTGGAAATGCCCTCAAGGCTGGCATTAGTAGGTGTCCTCCGTCCTTCGATGCGCAACACGGAATCCAACGGAAGTGGGGCAGGATTTGTGGCTTTCGACACGTACCGATCGATGCTGTCCGACGCGGATGGTAAGGTCTCAGGTCCGGGCACGGTCATTGCCGGCTTTGGAGCAGGAGCCACTGAATCTTTATTGGCTGTTACGCCGTTTGAGAGCATCAAGACCCAGATGTAAGGGTCTTTCCTGTATTGCGTTTCTGGATTGGTAATTGAGTTGACAAAACCAGTATTGATGACCGAAAATCATTAAATCCGAGAATGCGGGGCTTCCTACATGCTTCGAAAATAATAGCCCAAGAGAGAGGCATAAGAGGCTTCTTCCAGGGATTCCTTCCAACTACCGCGAGGCAGGCGGCCAACTCTGCGACAAGGTTTGGCAGCTATACGGGACTAAAGCAGTTCGCTCAGAGCTACGTTGCTCCCGGAGAAAAGCTAGGAGGCTTGAGCACGTTCGGTATCGGCGCGCTGGCTGGTCTCATTACGGTGTATGGAGCCGATTACCGAGCGTGACGAGTCACTCATGCTGATGATTCTCAGCTACGTGACAATGCCTTTGGATACGCTCAAAACGAGGTAGGCACGAAGTACACTCCGGCTTTTGGAAGAAACGCTACTAACCGCACTTTAGGATGCAATCAGTCGAGGCAAGAAAGCAGTACAAAAACACTTTTGACTGCGCCATGCGTATCTTCAGGGAAGAAGGAATCCTCACATTCTGGTCAGGGGCTCTGCCACGGCTGGCAAGGCTTACCGTGAGTGGCGGCATTGTCTTCACGGTGTAGGTCCCCAGAGTTTGTTTGCTGTAGCTTCTTTTGCTGATCGCTTCGACAGCTACGAGAAGGCCATTGAACTGTTCGATTCAATCGATCCCCACAAGAGATACATCTGAACCGTCCGATATCACAAGGTAGATAACGGTATCGCGCTTCGTAAGCAGATGATTGATATATGCACTCATATTAGCGAGCTAACTAACCCGGCAGCTTAGCATTCCAAGCTCTCAGCCGTGCCGGGAACCACGAGGTTGAGGCCGGGCAGCTCTAGGTCTGTCGCGGCCAACATGCGCACGAGCAGTGGTTCCATAAGACGGGGCTCGAAACTACATTGGAAACGTGTATCTTCCACAAACACTGATCACCGCTGGAAACGGTGGCGAAGTGAGACATCTGGAGCATATCTGCCGCCAAGACTCGAAGTAACCTAAGGGTATGACTTGTGATCGCTGTGGCAGACTTCATACCAATCAAGCTTGAAACACAAACTTTAAGTCTACGAAGGACAGCCAGTCATAGTTGTTCTTGTTATTCTCTTACGGTGCGAGTCTAGACACCCACCGTCGACGGATTATGCGATCCGGCTAGCTTGCCATTTATTGTGGGTCAATAACTCGGCGTTTTCTTATCGACGTTTCTATTTCATACCTGAGCGGCATGGTCCGATAGATTGCGTGGGTTATGCCATTTTGAAGTTCTTCACTCTTCACCAACGCCTACCACTCTTTCTTTGATCCTTTTCCACTTCAACCCCATCAACTTTCAAGTCCAACTTCTCCAGAAAATCATTGCGACCTGAAAGCCGAGCTTCATGAAGGTAATAACGGCTAGGCTCCATGAACTCGATCCCGGGTTCATAGAAACTATCCAGATCCCACCGAGACCTTCAAGGTACAGTAGAGCGGCAACAGACAGTGTACTTACGCTAGTACCAATGCTGAAGGAGAAGAAATCAGTGACCGGTCAAAAAGCATGGATCAGGGGGATGGAGACGTTTACTCCCCATGAGTACTGAGGCTTTTGTCATAAGTGTTGGAAGAGCCGAGGATTTGCCGGCACGGGCTTGGCATGGTGGTCTGTTCGCTCTTGCAGGGTCATTCCATTCTAGGGACTTCGAATATCTCCATGAGCAGCTTGGGATACCATCCATGGATGTAGTCTGTTATGATTCCCACTAACCACTTGGTGACCTCGCATTCCCCGAAAGGGAATGACATCTTGGTCTGATGGATACGATATGACCATACCAAGCTGACATCCGCAACGGCCAACCAACCGCATAGCTTCGACATAAGCTACATATAGACAGGAAACTTCATGGCAGCACCTGTCGCCACTGAAATAGCATCGCACCTCCGGTCGAAACATCTCCCACCCTCATCGAACTGGCTCACCACCTTCCTCTCCTCCACCCGAGCCTCTACTCCACTCCCGGCTCTACGCCAGACCGCATTGTTCCGCATCCTCGCCTCCGATCTCTCCACCTCAGTCGAGGTCCCTCCGTCCTCGCTCTTTCCTTCCGATATCCACGCCGCGCACATGCGCGAGCGACGGCTGCCTGGCCCGATCCCGGTGCAGGTCATGGACATCGAGGACGTCGGGCGCAGTCGATGGAGCCAGATCGAGGCACTCGAGGCGACGGAGCGAGGAGAAGGCACCGCGGGTCGGCGGGAGGTGGTGCGTATCGTGCCGGGGGAGGAAGATGGCGGAGATGCGGATCGTGCGGTGGAGAGGAGTACCGGCCCCCACAAGCTTGTCATGCAGGATGCCAAGGGCGCACGTGTGTTTGGAGTGGAGCTGATGGCTGTTGAGGGGATCGGGTTGGGCATGAACATCGGGACCAAGATGGTGCTGCGCGATGTGCTTGTTGCGAGAGGTGTAGTGTTGCTTGACCCCAGGAGTGTCACGATTCTGGGCGGGAAGATTGAAGCCTTGCACAAAGCATGGAAGGAAGGGAGAAAAGAGGCCCTGAAGGCTGCTGTTGGGGCGAGAAATACCGACTAAAGGACCTCACGGATCTGGAATCGGATCAGGTATTCGGCCTAGAGAACTTGACCAGGATACCATCTATCAATGGTTCTAAGTCTATGTTTATCTAATACATGACGGTAAAGTTGCACCGAGTTGGCTGGAGAACATGCCGAACGTCAGCTATGAGGCAGAGCGCAGCCGTCAAGCTAAGGCAGCACTGAAGGT